>Ga0307440_1001017_pt1 | contig 13760 bp, 7 predicted proteins | sample SalMarWE160410MG_FD_202150 | JGI IMG/M metagenome (GOLD analysis project Ga0307440, IMG submission 202150) | Salt marsh sediment microbial communities from the Plum Island Ecosystem LTER, Massachusetts, United States - WE1604-10 | ecosystem: Environmental > Aquatic > Marine > Intertidal zone >... | reverse complement strand
ACTGTTATATAATAATCCGGATGATCATGATTGACAGCATTAGAGACTACAATCACGTCTCCCCCTAAAGCTTTAAGATAATTTATTTTTTCGGTGCTTACTTTATCTGTTACGACGAAAATTGATTTATATCCTTTAACTGCGCAAGCCAAAGCAAGCCCGATTCCGGTATTTCCACTTGTCGCTTCAATTACTGTACCGCCATGTTTAATTTTTCCGCTTCGTTCAGCATCCACAAGCATCGATAAACCAATTCTGTCCTTAACGCTTCCACCCGGATTTGCAGATTCCAGTTTGGCAAATATCTGTGGTTTTAATCCTTTAGTTATCTTATTTAATTTGATTAAAGGCGTGTTACCAATGTTTTCTAAAATATTATTTTTATAATTCATTTTAGTCCTTAAAATGATTTACAACTAATTCAATACAATTAGTATATATACAGGTAATTGATTTACAGATAGTATTTATATAGTAAGTTATCCGCTATTAAAATGAAGTACTATAATTCACAATTAAACAAAACTAAATCCACGTAAAAATTCTCCAACTTTCAACCGCTTTTTCCCTTCCTGCTGAAGTTCCAAAACTTCGAGAGAATTTTTACCGCATCCGATCATCAAATTTCCTTTTGACTGTTCAATTTCTCCGGGATTTAATTTCGGAGATTGAATTATTTTCGTTTTAAATATCTTTATTATTTTATTGTCAAATCTAAAATAAGCACCTGGAAAAGGTGAAAGACCTCGAATTAAATTATGAATTTCTTCGGCCGTTTTTTCCCAATTAATTTCTGTTATTTCTTTTGTAATCTTTGGAGCAGGAGAAGCAAGAATATCATCCTGTTTTTTTAGCTCTAAATTTCCATCAGAAATTAAATCTACTGTCTGTAATACAACCTTTGCTCCAAGAATGCTTAACTTATCATGTAAAGTTCCAAAGTCATCGTTTTCATCAACAACTATCTTATTCTGTATTATAATGTTGCCGGTATCTACTTTATCTTCAAGCATAAAAGTAGTTACACCCGTTTCCGATTCACCCTTAATCAATGCCCACTGAATAGGCGCAGCACCTCTATATTTCGGCAATAAAGAGCCATGCAGGTTAAATGATCCTTTCATTGGTATTGTAAAAACTTCTCTTGGTAAAATTTTAAAAGCGACAATAACAAAAAGATCTGCATTTATATCTCTAAGTTGCTGGATGAAATTCGGGTCTTTTAATTTTTCTGGTTGAAGGACAGGAATACTATTTATTAATGCAAATTCTTTTATTGGTGTGTAAGTTAATTTTTGTCCTCTCCCTCGTTCTTTGTCGGGACCTGTAACTACTGCACTTATAGTATGTTTACTTTCAATTAAAGTTTTTAATGAAGGGAGAGCAAAATCCGGTGTACCCATGAAGACAATTTTCATCTTGCATCATTCATAAATCAAACTAGCTGATAATCCATATTTTCAGTAACCGGATAAGTTATTTCGAACTTGCGTTTTTTTATCTTTATTATCTCCTTATTCAGCTTCTTTTTTTCTTCATCACTTAGCAAATCTGTAAATAATACTCCTTGCAAATGGTCAAATTCATGTTGTATCACTCTTGCAAGTATATCATCAGCTTCAAGGATATGTTCTTTTAACTCAGTATCCTGGTATTTAATGGTTATTGATTCAGAACGTTCAATTTCAGACCTTAAATCTGGTAGACTTAAGCAACCCTCTTCAATAAAACATTTTTTTGCTGACCGTTTAATAATTGTGGGGTTAATAAAAGTAATTGGTTTAGAATCTTCGTGGCCTTCCGCAACAGAAATATCGACTATAAAAATAGATTTGTCTGAACCAACCTGATTAGCAGCTAAACCAATACCATTTGCATTCCTCATTGTTTCAAACATATCTCTAATTAGCTCGATAGTTTTAAAATCTACATCTCTTACCTGATTAGCTTTTTTTCTTAAAATTTTATCGCCAATTAATGTTATTGGTAATAGTGCCATCCAGTCTCCAAATAATTTTATTTTTGAACTAAACTTATCGAATATTTAATGAAGAAGTTATTCCCAGTTTATTTATCGAAAAATAAATAAATCAGAAGGAAGAAAAAAGTCTATTCGAATAAATTGCTTTTCGATCTTTACCGCTTTTAAATAATTGGATAAATTATTTACACAAATAATTAAGTAATGATGATCTAGTTACAAAATATTATGTTAAAAATCAAAATGATATTTATTCTTAAAATAAGATTAGGAACTTACATCACATTAACTATAAATAAGATCAAAAATTTGTGATATAAATTATTTAGCACTATCTAAGCTTATGAAATTAAATTCAATCCTTAATTAAAAATGATATTATTACTTTTAATTATTTCAGAAGCATCATTTTTTTGATTATCAAGATACCGTTTGATTGCAAGGTATAAAAATAAACTCCCGAAGATAGTTTTAAAGCATTAAAGTTTACAGAAAATCTGCCGGCCGGCAATTCTTTATTCATCAATACTTCCACTTTTCTTCCCAGCATATCATATACAGTTAGAGTTGTATATCCTGCTTTTGGTATATCAAAATCTATTCTTGTAGAAGGATTGAATGGGTTAGGATAGTTCTGACTCAACACATAATCTTTTGGGGCTTGATTCTCTGATGCTATACTTGTTACATCATTTATAATAAATCTAAATGTTTCAGACCACTTACTGGTACCATACTGATTTGCTGCACTAACATGCCAGAAATAAATATTATTTGTATCTAAATTAATATTCAATTTACTAAATGCAAAGCTGGTATCGCCAGTAATGCTTGTATCAGCAACAAGAAAAGTTAGATTATAATCTGCAGCTTTAGCTAATTGAAATCTGTATGCAGTTGCTGTTGGTTCTGCATTCCATGCAAAGTCTGGATTAGGATTATGAATATACGATTTGTCGTTAGGATAAGCCAATATTGGTGAGATTGGGAATCCGGTTGTAAAACTAAATATTTGCGAGTAAGAACTGGTACCTCCTGCATTGCTGGCACTTAAACGCCAAAAATATTTTTGCTGCCCTAATAAACCTGTTATTACTTTGAAAGTATCTATGATCGTTGACTGGTTAATAACTATTCCGCTACCAAAAGCTGAATCGGTTGATACTTGTAATCTATATGAAGAAGCATAATTCGGATATTGCCAGTTCAATTCAATTGTGTCTCTCTGATTAATTGCACCATTATTTGGAGTAGCAAGTAACGGTGTTTGAGGCGGAGTGACATTAATTACTTGACTCATTCCACTTTCGTTACTATTACGGTCTAAAGAGGTTACAACATAATAATAGCCGTTCACAGAAGGTGAGGGTGTATTGGGAAAGCTTATTTTTTGTCCTTCGATCGATAAAATATTTATTGGGTCATCAAGACTTGTGGAAGTAATTGAATTATTATTAAAACGATATATTACATATCTAAAAGCTGTATCTCCGTCGCTGGCTGCCGAAGATACATCCCAAACCAATCCAGCCCTCCTTGTTGATGCAATACGTTCATAACGTAAATTCTGCGGAGGGTTCGGAGCTATAGTATCCTTCCATGGCATTACAGGCAGAAGAGCCGGATACTTATAAAAATTAGTTCTTAAACTGTCCTTAAACCCTTTCTCATTATCAAGTACTCCTACCAGGGCGCGGAAAAAAACATTTCCATAACAGTTCGGTGTTGATCGTGATAATCTTATGTGATTAGGCATTTCGCTGGGTGAAGCCCATGCATCAATTCTATAACCCGCTTCACCGACATAAAGATGCCTGCCATTTACTTGGGAAGCCCACCACGGCATTAACTTTCCATAATCCTGGCCTCCGCCGAAAGGCCAATATAATTGAGGTGTAAGGTAATCCAGCCATTTGTTTGCCATCCACGTTACAGCATCCCCATAGATCACATTGTATGCATCCATACCGACAATTCCAGAGGGTACTCCGTTTTTCCAGATTCCGAAGGGACTAATACCAAATTTAATCCACGGCTTTACGGCTTGAATACTATCATGAACTTCCTGGACTAAAAGGTTTACATTATTTCTGCGCCAATCTCCTATGTTTGTAAAACTGCCGTGATATAAACGCCAGCTGGCGGAATCTTGAGTAGTTGTTCCGCTATATGAATAAAAATAATCATCCCAATGTATTCCATCTATATCATATCTGTTGACGATATCCATAATCACTTTAGTTACATAATTACGAACAGCAGGATTTCCGGGATCTAATAGCCATTCGTTTCCGTAATTCAATATCCAATCCGGATGTAACTTTGCCACATGGTTTGAAGCCAAAGGGTATTTGGGACTTCCATTAATTACTGTTTTAACTGCTCTATATGGGTTAATCCATGCTTGAAGTTCCAGTCCACGTTTATGTGCTTCCTGTACTGCAAACTGAAGTGGATCATAATAAGGATTCGGAGCTTTTCCCTGCTGACCAGTCAGCCAGTATGACCATGGTTCATATGGTGAATCATATAACGCATCACATTCATCTCTAACTTGAAAAAGTACAGAATTAAAGTTAAGCGCTTTTAAACTATCGAGAATTGAAATCAATTGAGATTTTTGGACAGCGGTGCTTAAATTGTTGGTCGAAGGCCAATCGAGGTTTGCAACAGTTGCAACCCATACAGCTCTAAATTCTCTTTTAGGCGGAATTTGCTGTGCAGAAGTACTAAATTGAATTACAAACAAGAAAGTAATTATATAAGGAAGTAATTTTTTCATCGTAAGACCTTAATTAAGAAAATGTTCCCTTTTATCTATAATTGTAAGAACTTATAAAAACTTAGTAAATAGTTACGGGAAAAATCCAGAATAAATCCTTGATAAATAAATGTAGTTATAGTTAGCGGTTGATTGGAACCCCGTAAAAACATAAAAAAGCCCCGATTTCTCGGGGCTTAGAATAAGCAGATAAACTCTTCTTATTTCAGAAGTGTCATCTTCTTGGAAATCATTACACCGTTAACATTAAGCTGATAAATATATGTACCTGATGATAATCTTGAAGCATTAAAATTAACATTATGATTACCGCTTGACATTTCCTGGTTAACTAATGTAGCAACTTCCCTGCCCAGCATATCATATACTTTTAAAGTTACAAAGCCTGCTTTAGCAACAGTAAAATTAATCTCTGTTGATGGGTTGAACGGATTTGGATAATTCTGTGACAGACTATAGCTCTTAACAACACTGTTCTTATTAACCTGAATACCGGTTGTACGGTCATAGTGGAATGTTTCTACCGGCGGGAAATCGCTGCTTCCGAAACAGGCAACATAAGCATCCTTGCCGTCAGGGCTAAATGCTATTCCTCTTGGCCTTTCATTAGGATCTTGAGGTGTAAAGAAATTCCATTGAATGCTATCTTTTACAGTCCAGTTAGTAGGATCAAATTCCAACCATTGGCCTTCTCTTCCGGCAAATTCTCCTGTACCCGGATCAAAGTATGAACTGACACTTAACCACATCATGCCTTTATCAATCGGGTCCCAGGTTCCTGATTCAATCATTGCACCTTTTAAAACAGTATCTTGAAATACATAAGGGCTAAATTCATCAGTTCTGTTATAAACCAACATACCTTTAATACCAAACCTCGGTACATAAAGTGTATTACCATCTGATGAAACCAGCATACATCTTCCATAGTCTTTCACGGTATCAACAGCATTACCTTGGAATGAGAAATCCGATCCATATACTACAACCGGATAACCAGGTAATACCGGTGCCATATATATATTGCCGTTTGCGTCAACTGCTGGAGTACCTATAGCGGAAATACCCGGATCAACAATATTCATTCCATCACCCGTTTTGTAATTGATACGAACTAAAATATTATAATCACAAACAAGAATATTTCCGTTATTATCGGAAGTTATTCCATATTTACTGCTTAATAGAGGGTTAACTACTCCGTTAATAGTAACTGCTCTAATTGTATCCCATGGTGTTCCGTCCGAATTATACACATAAACTGGACGAACGATAACCCATCTTGAACTATCAGCCCAATAGAAAGAGTCTACATCTGTTCTGTAAGGTGCTATCCAGACCTTTCCGTCCGGATCAACAGTAACGCCTTGGGCACCACTATTGGTTTTAAGAGTATCCTGCGATGGGAATATTCCTTTGTAAACCCAATTTTGGGCAAAGGCATTTGCGCTGAACAACAACGCAAAAAGGAAAATTGTAGAAACTAATTTTTTCATTTATTACTCCTTTTTTAGTGATAAGATGCTAACAGTTAGAAATTATTAATTATTTCCATAATATGGCGCACCAGGTTTTAACAAATCTAGTTTAACTATGGTTTGAGGAACCAGTACATTTGAGTTTATATCAGTAACTTTAGCTCTAACGTAATAAAGATAATTACCATTGCCCCATGCAAAAGAAATAGCTGGTGCACTTTTAAGAATAGACGGATACAATGGCTGCGAAGTTTTATCGGCATGAACTATAATTATCGGATTAGTTAAATTAGTGCCTAAATACATGTCGCCATCGGCAGAAAAGTCTATTGCATTAACTAAATAATTAGCTCCGTATGCACCGGAGAAATCAAAATATGATTCAGCAGGACCTAAATCGTTATTTGAATCAATAGGATATCTCACTATAGTAGTAAGTGAATCAACGCGCTGGGCAACATATAAATAATTATCAAATACTCTTAATGCCGATACATTACCCGATGTAGCAAAGCCTTTATATGCCTTGTTTGAAACATTTATTCTGTAGACAGAATCGGCTTTACCTCCTGCCCAAAGGAAATGGTTTGCATCAAAATCAAGCTGTGTAATTGATGCGTTTTCCTTCAAAACTATAAAAGTTGCTGGTGCTCCGCCGCCGGCAGGTATCTGAAAAATAGCCCTAACACTCCTTGCAGTATAAAGAACTCCGCCCGGACCGAATTTCATCGAATTCCAAAATGTTTCAGCACCTTTTGAAGCGTAATCAGTCATTCCTTTTAAATCATCAGGATTTACTTTTTGGATACCCGTACCCACTGCGTTAGTTGTTGCAGAGATATAAAGGTTACCAACATTATCGAAAGTTATGGAAAACGGCAGAACGAATGTACTCTTACTGTCCGGGTATAAATCTTCTGCAGCTTGATTCAATTTATAAAAGATACTATTACTAAATAATTCCGAATTTAACTCCGCTACTTTTACTTCAACCGTATCCCCAAATATATTCGGAGATATAACGGTTAACTGTGTTGGTGAAGAAGCAGTAACTGATCCGGCAATGCCATTAAAAAATACCAGATTCTGTGAAGGTACGGAAGAAAAGTTTGTACCTGTAATGGTAATTTCAGTTACTCCTGCCAGCGCAAGATCAGGCGGATTTATTGAGGATATTGACGGCGTAGCGCCGACAGGACCACTGGGAATGCCTTGATATAAACTCGGCGACCCTTTATCCGTGCAACCGGTAAAATAAATTAGTACACTAAATAGAACCGCGATACTAAATAAAAATCTATTGTAAATGATTTTTTTCATACATTTTCCACAATTATTTTTTTGTTATGTACAACAAACTTCACTTGAATTTATAATGCAAAGCTTATCGAAAAACGATTTACATCATTAAATACTTGATAAACCGTATAAGAATAATCAAACGAAAAATCGAACCCGGAGAAATTATGTTTAATACCTATACCTGCGCTTACACCTTCAACATCCGATGGAGTAATATAGCCAACGCGCAGTGAAATTAATTTCATAAAAGTATATTCTCCGCCAAAGCTTAACTGCTCAGGATAATCTCTGGGATGAGTTGCTTCAACTGTAAATAGGAATGAGTTCATATTCTGATCAATCTGAGGAAGAAAATCCATCAGATTCATTGATATTCCCAACTTAAAGATAAGAGGAAGCTGGAAGCTTTCCTTTTTGTAACGCACTTCCCTGGAAAAGTTTCTTACATCCATTCCGAAATCCAGGCTTTTAAAACCGGTTTTGTAGAGGATACCAAAGTCAAATGCAAGAACATTTGTTTTGTTTTGTTCTTCTACAAAATTTCCGTTTGGATCAATATTAACAACACTTGTTCCTAAAGATTGGTGGACATATCTTACATCGCCGCCAACGGCAAATTTTTCGGAAAGTGCTTTTGCATAACCAAGTCCTATTGCATAAGCGCTTGGGCTAAAGGCTCCGAAATCTACAAATCCTTGCTCATTGTCTGCCCTAACTGTTCCCTGGAGCTGTCCGTAATCTACATTTTCAAAAGAAACGCCAAAAACTCCGAATGCTCCATTTGAAGGTGCAAATACCGCACCACCGTAATTGTAATTTATATCGGCAATGTATTGTACTCTGCCTACTACAACACTCGCAAAATTTTCCAGACGAGCCATACCCGATGGGTTATAAAACATTGACATTGCCCCCTCTTCTAAAGAAGCTGCCGCACCGCTGAATCCGCTTGCTCTAGCATCTACAGAAAGGCTTAAGAACTTCATTCCGGTTTGAGCAAGTTTTTGCTGCCCAAACATAAAAGAAGGCAATAATAAAATTATTATGCAGACAAAAGCTGCTGTTTTAATATTTTTTTTCATTATAATACTCATCATTGTGTATTATTTCCAGATTATCTAATTATTACAAATTTAACTATTCTTTGTTCGCCGGTAGAATCATTATGGATTACGGCTATATATACACCGCTAACAACTATTTGCTGGGAAGAAGTAACTGAATCCCAATAAGCATCACCGCTTCCGTCAGTATGGTGTATAGTATAAATTAATTCTCCGATTTCAGTATATATTTTGATAGTACATTGACCGGGTATATTAAAGAAATATAACCGGTTTGCCTGCTCAGTTCCGAAACCAAGTTCTTTTGCCGCAGAAATATTAAAAGGATTTGGAACTACTCTAATCTGTGACATAGCTGTACCTGCAGGCCTTTTTAATGCAGCCGGATCATAAGATTGAGTATAATATCTGCTGCTATGTAAACCGTTTTTGCCAACCGCGGTTACATAATAATAATAAGATATACCGCGCACTGCAGTTACATCATCAAAACTATAGGTGGTTTGTCCTGATGCATAAGGAACACTCGTAATCAGATGTGCAGTACTGTCATATTGTCCAGTTGCGCGATAAAGATTAAAATGGTCTATATTTGGATCGGCAGCAAATAGATCCCATGAAAGCGAAATTTTGTCGCCTCCGGAGTTTACATTGAAAGTTTGAGGCGGTAATGGCGCTTCAGGTAGATTATAACCGCTATTATAATTTGAAATAGCTCTTTTAAATGTTTGCATTAACGAGTCTGCACCTGTAAGTACTGAATCATTTTTCTGTACAGCTGTTATTAAACCTTTCTTATAAGCAATTCCGACTCTTGTTGCTGCTTCACGACTTAAACCGGCCATTCCTTCAACCATAACGATATGTACACTCTGGCCTGGTTCAATTGTATATGGGCCGTATCCGTTGCCAAACGAAAATCCACCGGTTGTGCCTAATGATGGGTCTCCTTTGTTTGGTGTATCCATATTAAATTTTCCATCCGGTTGAACTTTCCAGGCATGACGCGGAACTTCATGACCTGTGGTCATAACAGTTGTATATTCAGTCTGCATCTTCGAAGGATTAAATGCATCGTTATTCGACTCAAATACTGCGTCGGAACTGACATAATTAGTTGTAGCCGGCTGACGCACATTATCAGCCGTATCAGTAGGAGAAGTATCAGCGTGTAAAGTAGCAACACCATAAAATTGAATTGCTGAAAGACGACCGACAGTATCACCTGCTGGAACATTTACCGCACTAGTCCATAATGGCCCACCGATATTATCATATGTAGTAAATGGTGGATAATGTCCCTGCCATGAAAATTGAGCTCTTATGTTAAAGTTTTGTTCATCTGATGGGTCATTAGCCCAATTAGCCGAGGTATCTCCGCGTGCGTCATCCATGGTATTTATTCCCCACCTGGTAGGATTACCGATTTCATAACCCGCTTCGGCGCACATCGCATTTCTATACTGCCAGTAAAAATAAACACCCGTTAATGTTTGGTTTAGCTTTGCACTGGTTCCGGTAACGCCTGTATTCGTAAAAGTATAATCATATATCATATAATTATCATTATACTGCTGACTGAACTGATAAATCTTCCGCGTCATAGTAAGGCCGATTTGAGTATTATCTACTGTTACTAATTCCAGGTCAGATTTTATTGTTGGATCCACTGCATCAATTTCAACATTGTTATTAAATGATGGTGTACCGTCGACAAATACCTGCGGATAGTTAAATTTACTAATCAATTTAAATTCTTGCGGGAAGAATTCTCCTGCACCGGAAACACGCGGCCCGACATGAACCACTTTATAAGGAAAGTTTGCACCGGAAGCATCGGTAAAATTTGTGCAGCCTATCCAGAGCCCTCTGGCAGCTTTGCTGTCCTGATGTGGATGTATTGCAGGCCATTGCCCCCCGTATTGCTGCTCTTTCACAAATCCTTCTTCAACCTCATTGCCTATTTCAGAATACCAATCCTGGAATGCACCGGCAGTCATCCATTTATTATTGTATTGAGCGAGAGTTTTCTTTGCGGTGAATACAACACCAAGAACGAGAAAGATTGCAAAATAATTATTAATTTTAGTTACTAATTTCATTTAATCCTCTAAAGAGATTTCTTAGTTAATCATTAATCGCCAATGTTACTTGCAAGCCCCAAAAAATTTGCCTGGGATTAAGGAACGTAGAATAAGTTAAGTTGGGCATATCTATATATGCTTTATCCTTAGTCCACTGATCTCTTTGTGCGGGCGGTGCACTTTGAATTTCACTCCATGAGTGATAAGCTCCTACTCGGTAATCGCCGGGTTTATCATTGCCTGGGATATTTACATAACCAAACGTAGGTTGAACTACACCTGCCGGTAAGTGAAGAGATTCCATGTACAGAATAAAATCGTTGCCGTCGTAAAATCCATAATAAGGAGACATATATTTAAAGTTAAATAAATTACTTATATCACAGAATAATTTGAGTTCAACCCCTCCAAAGCTAAGTGATTTTGTAATCCGTAAGTCAGTATTAAAGAAGTCCGTCCACTCAACATTATTTGATACGCCGGGAACCGTTGATCCTCCGGACCAGGTAATCCAGGGACCTGCACTCCAGGTGCTTATAAAACTAAACCTCCAATCGCCCAATAAGCTTATTCCTCCAAGCTTTGGGCCTATATCGCTCGGGGAAAAGAAATCTATATTAGCTCTTGCATAAGGCTGCGGTACAGGTTTATTCTGGAAATACGAGGTGGTTGTCGCTTCATATCTTCTTTGTTGCGCCGGATTTTGATAATAAGTCCCAAATCCAAAATTACCGCTGGTACTTACATCATAAGTATAATTTATAAATCCCTGGACCCAGTTGCCTCTATTTTTTGTTAAAGTTATTTCAAACCCTCTAGTATCGCTATAGTTATTGGGCACGGCAATATTATAATTAATTTTGTTATCCTGGCTTTGATAATTTACATACCTAGTTTGAAGCGAGTTATCTTTGTAATACCCAGCCACTCTAACTAACATTTGATTAAGGATATTTTGTTCATAACCCAATTCATATGCAACTGTTTTTTCAAGAGGTGCATTCGGGTTGGCAACACGCGTTACAGCGTTATTGTCTGAAAATCTTCTTATTAAATAAAGATCATCCGGCGTAGGCATCTGCCTGAAATGTCCGTAATTAAAATATAGTTTACTATTTACACTAATCGGAAATGAAATTGCCAGTCTTGGGCTTAAATCAAGTTGTTTAATCGCCTTTGCCCTGACAAGCATTGTATCAAAGTTTATGGGCGCGGATGATGCTTCGAAAGCCACAGGATAATGACTAAAATCGTACCAGTATCCATTCGGGTCGGAATAATCCAGTCTTAATCCCAGGGTGGCAATCATACCTTCAAATTCAAGTTTATCCTGTGCATATAATCCCGCACGGATGGGGAATGTATGCCATGTAGATTTTGATCTTCCTACCGGTAAATATTCATCTACTGACGCATAGTTAACATTATTATCAGTATAGTGGAATTCAAAGCCTGTATTAATTTCATTATACTTATCAATCTGGCTCTGCAATTTGAATTTTAAATTATAGACAGTAACTTTACTACTATCTCTAGAGTTACTGAAACCGACACTCATTCTAAAACCGTCTATTGCAGTTGAAGGACCAGTTATATATCCCAAAGGAGCCTCATTAAAATAATAACCTCCAAAATTATAGACTGCACTTGTATCTCTTGGTATACCCGGATCTGTATGGTATTGAGAACCAAAAGCACTTGCTTCGACATCAAAGTAAGCTGTAGGGCTTAGGACTTGTGTATATTTACCACCTAGGGTATAATAATCAATTGAAGTAGGTGCCCAATAGTCATTAGAAAAAATTCTTGCGTCTATATAGCTCACCCGGTCTAAAGATTGGGATTCAGCTGATGGACTAGAAAAATAGCCAGGCAATCCGGCATTATTATTATTAGTGCCGTTCACGTGTGCCAACATTCCTTGCAGCATCAATTTTTTCCCCTGGCCAATATCTGAAGTTAGTTTTAACTGGCCGGTGAAATCATTTACACCTTGTGTAGCTAACGGTATAAAATATTCTGTTTGTGTGGTTCTGTAAGAACCAAAAAATCTTAAATTACCTAATGCATCGCCTACAACCGGTACCGGACCGCCGACACTTGCATCCAATACGTAATCAGGATTGGTTATATTAGTATTTTTTCTGTGCTGCCATAAAAATAATTGTTGGGCTGCGAAAGGGCTTAATCCTTTATAGGGATCAGATGAATTGGGATTTTTATACTTTGCTTCCTGCCATGCAATCCATCCAGCCCATTGCGGATACTGAGATTGAGTATACGCGTCCCAATATGGCTTCCCGGTAGCGGGATTTATTGCTTGAGTTCCATACATGGCAACTCCGGGTTCAACGTAAGGACGTATCCAGTAAGAATACGGTGAATTAGCATCAATTCCAAAATGCTTTTGAGTAGCAGGACTTATCTGTGCAAGTACATTTAAAGTATATTTATGTTTATCACCACTGCTGGTCACTACATTTACCAAACCGGAACGGATATTACCGTATTCTGCGCTAAAACCTCCGGTTTGAACTTGAATTTCGGAAATCGACGTATAACTTATCCCGGTAAATGGTGTTTGATCACGTGGATCATTAAGCATCATTCCGTTAACCATAAAACCGGTTTCGGTTGCACTTCCGCCTCTAATTACTAAACCGGATTGGATACCGGCTTGTAAACCTACAACAGAAGAAACACTGGTAACAGGCAGGTTTTGTATATCTTTTGAATTAAGGTTAACTCGGCTTGCAGCAACATCTTTTTGAATTACCGGGGTTTGAGCAACAACAACAACTTCCTGTGTTTGAATTGACTTTTCTTCTAGTGTTATATCAAGATTTGTCGTTTGATCAATATTTACTCTTACATTCTCTATAGTTTGCGTTGCATAGCCAATCATCGAGACCTTAAGAGTATAGGTTCCCGGGGCAACATCTAATATGACATAATATCCATCAATATTAGAAGCAGCGCCCATACTGGTGCCTTGGACAACAATGTTTACACCAATTAATGGTTCTCTCGTTTTTGAGTCTCTAACTGTACCTGTTATTTTACCGGATG
>Ga0307440_1001016_pt1 | contig 13765 bp, 12 predicted proteins | sample SalMarWE160410MG_FD_202150 | JGI IMG/M metagenome (GOLD analysis project Ga0307440, IMG submission 202150) | Salt marsh sediment microbial communities from the Plum Island Ecosystem LTER, Massachusetts, United States - WE1604-10 | ecosystem: Environmental > Aquatic > Marine > Intertidal zone >... | reverse complement strand
ATCCGCGGAACGGATCAGCACTATGGTGTTGGAGCGTGCGACTCACGCGGGACTTTTAGGTAGGGTCGCCGGGCGAGAGTTTGTGTACACTTCCGGGCTTTCCTACGACGTATCGCAGCATGCGAAGACCCATGGAGATCAACATCAACGGGCGCCCCACGGAAGTCCCGGAGGGGGTTGATTTGGCCGCCTTGGTCAAACAGCTGAAGCTCGGGAACCGGCGACTCGCGGTGGAGGTGAACGAAGAGCTGGTGCCGCGTAGCCGGTTCGCGGAGCACAGGTTGAAGCCGAGCGACCGGGTGGAGATCATCCACGCGGTCGGCGGCGGCTGAACGCTGCCCGTTGCCTATCGTTCGGTTATTCCGCCGGCAGTCAGCCGACGGACAGGATGGAAGCAGTAATGACCAAGCCCCAAGAGACCCCCCCAGCAGATACCTTCACCGTCGCTGGCCGCCGGTTCAACTCGCGGCTGCTCGTCGGGACCGGCAAGTACAAGGACATGGACGAGACCCGCCACGCCATTGAGGCGAGCGGCGCGGAGATCGTCACGGTGGCGGTGCGGCGCACCAACATCGGGCAGACGCCCGGCGAGCCGAATATCCTGGAGGTCCTGCCGCCGGAGCGGTACACGATCCTCCCGAACACCGCCGGCTGCTATGACGCGAAGACCGCAGTGCGCACCTGCCGCCTGGCCCGCGAGCTATTGGACGGGCACAACCTGGTGAAGCTCGAGGTCCTGGGCGATGAGAAGACCCTCTTCCCGGACGTCGTCGCCACCCTGGAGGCCGCAGAGGAGCTCATCCGGGACGGGTTCGCTGTCATGGTCTATACGAATGACGACCCGGTAATGGCCAAGCGGTTGGAGGAGCTCGGCTGCTGCGCGGTGATGCCCCTCGGCGCCCCTATCGGCTCCGGGCTGGGCATCCGCAATCGGCTCAACATCCTTACCATCGTCGAGAACGCCAAGGTTCCCATCCTGGTGGACGCGGGGGTAGGGACCGCATCGGACGCGGCGGTGGCCATGGAGCTCGGGTGCGACGGGGTGCTCATGAACACGGCCATCGCCGCCGCAAAAGACCCGGTGCTTATGGCCAGTGCCATGCGCAAGGCCATCGAGGCGGGCCGCGAAGCGTTTCTCGCCGGGCGGATGGCGCCGAAACGCTTTGCATCCGCCTCGTCGCCGGTGGAGGGGTTGTTCTTCTAGGCCGTCTGCGGGCGATCCAGAAAAGGTGACCGCTCCATGCGATTAGGATGTGTCCAACGCCGGTGTCTGTGCATATCGGGATGGATGCTTCCGCACCTCTGAGCGACTTTTTGGCATCCCACCTCGTGCACTCGGGAAACGAGCAGGTCCGGCGGAGCGTACGCAGTTATGTCATCCGGGGCGGGCGCCTCACCGCGGCACAGGAGCGGGCCTTTCCGAAGCTCTGGCCGCGGTACGGGGTCGATTGGGAGCCTGGCAGCCTCCTGGACCTCACGGCCTTGTACGGCAACGATCGGTCGGTCTTACTGGAGATCGGCTTCGGCAACGGGGAGACGCTCGCGGAGCTGGCGGAGCGCCGTCCGGAGGACAACTTCCTTGGGGTGGAGGTGCATCCGCCGGGCGTCGGCCATCTGCTGCTGGAGCTGGAGCAGCGCGACCTGCCCAATGTCCGTGTCCTGCGACAGGACGCAGTCGAGCTGCTCACCTCTGGCCTCGCAGCAGGTGCCCTTGGCGGCGTCTACCTCTTCTTCCCCGACCCCTGGCCCAAGAAAAAGCACCACAAACGACGCATCTTGGGCCCTCAGCTCGTCCGCCTGCTCGGTCGCGTGATCCGCCCCGGGGGCGTCTTTCATGCGGCCACCGATTGGAAGCCCTACGCCCAGGAGATGCTGCAACTCCTGGAGGCGGCGCCTGATCTGTTTGCGAACAAGGCGGGTATCGGACACTTCTCGCCGCGCCCACAGGATCGTCCGCTGACCAAGTTCGAGCAGCGTGGCCAGCGTCTCGGCCACGAGGTCCGAGACCTCGTTTTTTGCAGGGTTTGATGGCCGCCCTGCGGCTTTCCGGGGTCCAGCCACGTGTCCTGGAGCCCGTGGACCTGGAGCTTGCCCGCGGCGAGGCCGTCTTCCTCTCCGGGCCTTCCGGCTCCGGCAAGAGTCTGCTGCTGCGGGCCATCGCCGACCTGGATCCCCAACCCGGCCAAGTCTGGCTGGACGGCGCCGAGCGCTCCTCCATCCCCGCGCCGGAGTGGCGCCGCCGGGTGGGGCTATTGCCCGCCGAGGCGCATTGGTGGGCAGAGCAAGTGAGCGATCACTTTCACTTCGGGACCGATGCCAAGGGTTGGACGGTTGAGTCCGGGCTGCTTGAGCGTCTCGGATTCGGCCCCGAGGTGGTCGGATGGGCGATCTCGCGGCTGTCCACCGGCGAACGGCAACGGCTTGCCCTGGCGCGTCTCCTCACGAACCGACCCGAGGCCCTGCTGCTCGACGAGGCCACCGCCAATCTGGATCCCACGAACCGGGAGCGGGTGGAAGCCATCATCGCCGACTATCGCACCGAGCACGCGGCGGCCGTCCTCTGGGTCAGCCACGATCCGGAGCAGCGCCGGCGCATCGGTGGGCGCTCGCTCGTCATCCGCGACCGCCGGCTGGTGCCCGAGGCGTGAGCCTGATTGCTCTCACCCCTTGGGACCTGGCCTTGGCCGCCGGCCTCGTCCTGCTGCTCGCCTTTCTGTCCTGGCGCCTTCAGCTCGGCGTCGAGCGGCGGGTGCTGATCGCGGCGACCCGCAGCGCCGTGCAGCTCATGCTGATCGGGTTTGTATTGGAGGGCCTCTTCGCCCGAATCAGCCTCCTCCTCATCAGTCTCCTCGCCCTGGTAATGCTTTTGGTCGCCGGCTGGGAGGTGATGGCGCGTCAGAAGCGGCGGTACAGCGGCTGGTGGGGAATGGGGATCGGGACCATCTCCATGTTCATGTCTTCGTTCAGCGTCCTGATCCTCGCCCTCACGGTTATCATCGGGGTGAAGCCCTGGTATCAGCCCCAGTACTCCATCCCGCTGCTCGGGATGCTGCTCGGCAACACCATGAGCGGTATCGCCATCGCCCTGGACAGCCTCACCCGGAGCGCGTCGGAGGCCCGCGGCCGCATCGAGGCACGGCTCCTCCTGGGGGCGGATTGGCCGGTGGCAATTGCGGACATTCGCCGCGACGCCCTGCGCTCCGGACTCATCCCGATCGTCAACGCCATGGCCGCGGCGGGGATCGTGAGCCTGCCGGGGATGATGACGGGGCAGATCCTGGCTGGGAGCCCGCCGTTGGAGGCCGCCAAGTACCAGCTCATGATCATGTTCCTGATCTCCGCGGGCACCGGGCTTGGAAGTGTGGCAGCCGTCTGGATCGGCTCACGACGTCTGTTCGACGACCGCCAGCGACTGCGGCTGGACCGGCTGCGGTGAGGGCCGGAGCGCAAGCGGATAGCGGATAGCGGAGAGCGGAGAACGAGTAGCCCGCTGATCGCTGACGACTGACCGCTAACCGCTGACCGCTGACCGCTACAATCCAGCCTCACCGCAATGCCGGATAGACCCGGTCCACCGCATCGAGCCCTTTCGCGGGACCGGCGGGTGCGAGCGCGGCGTAGGCCTTCAGCTGCCCGGCAGGCATGGAGCCGACAATCCGCTCGATCTCAGTGAGGCGGGCCCCCTGGCGCACCAGAAACCCAAGGTATCCGTGCCGGAGGGCGTCAGCCGTCACTTCCTGGGGATGGGCCACCCCGGCATCGCTCGCCAGCAGGGGGATTCGTCCTGCAAGCTCCGCAACGCCGGTTGCCGGACTTTGGGCGTCGGCCCAAAGGGGGACCGGCGCATGCTCCGAGAAGAGCTTGCGTGCCGCGGGAGGAAGGTCGATCTTGCGGGACGCCTTGCCGGAAACGCGCAGGCTGCCGTCCTCCAGAACGAAATCTTCGGCACTGAGCAGGGCGCACTCATCGAGGCCCACACCGCACAGGAGCAATGCCATGAGCTCACGCTGCGGCGGCTCCGCGAGATCCCAAAGCGCCGCGACCTCTGCTGGAAGCGGCTCCCGCGGCAGCGGCGTCGGCAACGTTGGCGCCCGGGCCTCGGTGATGGCGGGAACCTCCTGACCGCCAGTCAGGCCCGTGCGGCCGGACTCCGGAATGGCCAGCGCCCCGCCTCCGGAATAGACGCGCACGCCCGTGACTGGGATCAGATCCTCGTCGTCGCGCGGTCTCCGGGTCAGGTACTCCAGCACCCACACGGCCAGGAGGGCCAGCAGCGCCGATCCCACCAATATCAGGAGGGCGTCCCGCCAATAGTGCGGATAAAAAGGCGTTCCCGGCGGGTAAGCCTTTTCGATGACGTCCACCGGGGGGTACTTGTCGCGGGCTCGCACCTCCATGTCGACCACCTGGGACTCCGCTTGGCTGTACATCTTCTGCAGGCGGTCCAGCTCGCTCTGAAGGCCTTTGTACTGCGCAAAGCTGTTCGTGAAACGCGCGGCGACTTCCTTCTGCTGCGCAAGCTCGCCCTGGAGGACCTCCACGCGCTGGTGCGCCTCGGCGATCTTCTGCTGGGTCTGGGAGACCAGGGCCCTTTGCCCCTGGGTAATCTTGTCCTTGATCAGGGCCTCCAGCTCCCGGATCTGGCCGGGGATCCGCCGCTTCTCGGGCTCGTTTTCCAGGAAGAGCTCTGTATAGCGGGTACGCAGCTCGGCGAGCTTGGCCCGCAGGTCCGCCGCCTTTTGCTGGAGCGCGTCCAGCCCCGGCTGGTCCTGGGCGGGGACGATCGGGTCGCCACGCGCGATGGCTTCTCTGACCGCGGCGAGCTGGGCCTCGTACTTGACCACATCGTCCCTGGCCTTGTTCAGGTTGTCGGTCAATGCCTTAAGCCGAGCCAAGGCATCGTTTCCGTCCCGCTCCAGGGTGACGATATCGTGCTCCTCGCGAAACCGGTCAACCGCGTCACGCTTGCGTTCGATCGTCTTTCTGAGATTCTCGTGCTCCTGCTGCAGGGTCGCCAACACGTCCCCGAATTCGCGCTGCACTTGCCGCTGACGCAGGTCCAGATACGCCGCCAGCCAACTATTGACGATCGCAGCCAGCTCCTCGGGCGCATCGCCGACCGCGCTGAGCTTCACGATGTTCGTATCCGGCACCGTGCTCACGCTGAGCATCAGGCGCAGACGATCGACGTTGGTCACGTCGAGCTTCGCCTTCTTTCTGGCTCTCCGGAGCGTGTCTTTCAGGAGGTCCTGGCCCAGCAGCACGATGTCTTGGATGGCTACGTTCTGCTTGTCCGCGCCCGCACGGAGCGCGCCTGGCTCCCCCGGCTGAAATGCATCTGACTCCCTCGGCTGAGACTTACGGCCGGTGAGAGTGGGGTCGACGGTGACCACCGACGCGGTGGCTCGATACAGGGCTGGACGCAGGAAATCCCACGCCAATCCCGGCACCAGGAACAGAGCGAAGACAGAGAGAAAGACGACCATCCGGTGTGCCCGGTACCAAGGCAGCCCCGAGGTCCGTTCTGTTCCCGCCGGCCGAGTGACGACCTCGACGTGCGGCAGGCCGTCCCGCGGCCCGCCGATCAGCTTGGTAGCGTCCCGTTCCATAAGGGTCGGCCTCGTTCCTTGGACACAACACACATGGCTTTTTTGGCTTCCCCCCGCCCCAAAAAAAGACCGCACGCGCGGTTGCCCGGTGTGCGGCTAAAGCGAGGGACTCACGGAGTCCTCCAGCTGCACACAGGACGCGCAAAAGAGAACCCCGCATCGCTAGCCGAGCAACCTGTATGCCACTTGGCGGGCACCGCATGGCGTCTGCGCTCTTCACGCCTTATAGCGCAAGGACGGACGTATTCTGTCCTTTCACGCCGACAGATTCTCTCCTTCGGGTCAAGACACTCTGCTTTGTCTGCTCAGGTCGTGGACAGCCTCCACCAGGACGGCGGCGTGCTCTGGCTCTGTGTCCGGATGGATGCCGTGGCCCAAATTGAACACGTGGCCTGAACCTAGTCCGTAGCTGGCGAGCACCCCCTCGACCCCGCGGCGTATGCGCTCGGGCGACGCGTATAGGATGCATGGGTCCAGGTTGCCCTGAAGCGCTACCCGACCTTGTACCAGGCGGCGGGCATCGGCGAGGTCCACTGTCCAGTCGACACCCACCGCATCACAGCCGCTCCCCGACATTCGGTCCAGCCATTGGCCACCGCCTTTGGTGAAGAGGATCACCGGCACAGGGCGCCCGTCTGCCTCGCGGATCAGCGCCGCGACGATCCGGCTCATGTAACCGAGGGAAAACTCCTGATAGTCCCGCGGGGTGAGCACCCCGCCCCAGGTGTCGAAGATCATGAGGGCTTGGGCGCCCCGGGCAACCTGCGCGTTCAGGTAATCGGTGACGGCATTCGACACCTTCCCCAGGAGCTCGTGCATCAGCTCCGGCCGATCGAACATCATCCCCTTGGAGCGCGCAAAGTTCTTCGCGCTGCCGCCCTCGATCATGTAAGTCGCCAGGGTCCACGGACTGCCGGAAAAGCCGATCAGCGGAACCCGCCCCCCAAGTGAGCGGCGGATCAGCGCCACCGCGTCCATCACGTAGCCCAGGTCGTCCTCCATGTCCGGCATTCCCAAGCGGCGCACATCTGCCGCGTCCCGCACGGGACGCTCGAAGTGCGGGCCCTCGCCCTCGGCGAAGTAGAGTCCAAGCCCCATGGCGTCCGGTACCGTGAGGATATCCGAGAACAGGATCGCTGCATCCAGGGGAAAGCGATCCAGGGGCTGGAGGGTGACTTCGCACGCCAGCTCCGGGTTCCTGCAGAGCTCCATGAAGCTGCCGGCGCGGGCCCGGGTAGCCCGATATTCCGGGAGATAGCGGCCCGCCTGCCGCATCATCCATACGGGCGTGTACTCCACGGGCTCCCGCCGGAGGGCGCGCAGGAAGGTGTCATTGCTAAGATCGGTCACGGGCTGGGCATTCCGGTGGGGTGGTTGAAGAAACAAACGGTCGTGCTGAGCCGGAGGATACTATAGTGTGAACGTCCGAGACATCGGGACCACCACGGCCCGGAGCGCTTTACGGACCCACCACTTTCGCAGCGTCGCCTACCGTCTTGGGGCATGGTCCGCACAGCGGACCAGAAACGGTCTCAGCATCTCCGCACGGCTGCACTAGAATGGGCCGATGGACGTCTCCCGTATACTCGACCCCCTCAATGAGGCCCAGCGCGACGCTGTCACCGCACCTATGGGTAACCTGCTGGTGTTGGCCGGCGCCGGCAGCGGCAAGACACGGGTGCTGGTGCACCGCATCGCCTGGCTCATCCGGCTAGAGCAGATACCGCCCTGGGGCATCCTGGCGGTCACCTTCACAAACAAGGCGGCGCGGGAGATGAAATCCCGCATCGAGGAGATTCTGCATGCGCCTATCGGGGGGATGTGGGTAGGGACTTTCCATGGGCTGGCCCACCGCTTCCTTCGGGCTCACTGGCAGGACGCCGGCCTCTCCCAGCAGTTTCAGATCCTCGACTCGGACGACCAGTATCGTCTGATCCGCCGGGTCCTGAAGTCCGTGGAGCTGGATGAGTCCCGCTGGCCCCCACGCCAAGTCCAGGCATTCATCAACAAGCAAAAGGACGAAGGCTTGCGCCCGGAGCATCTGGACGATGCGGGCGACTTCTTCATGCAACGGATGATCGACGTCTACCGCGAGTACCAGGCGGCGTGCAGCCGGGGAAGCCTTGTGGACTTCGCGGAGCTGCTGCTGCGCGCGCTCGAGTTGTTGCGGGAGCGGCCGGACATCCTCCATCATTACGGCGAACGCTTCCACGCGATCCTGGTGGACGAGTTCCAGGACACCAACGCGATCCAGTATGCCTGGCTGCGCCTGCTCTCGGGTACCCGCAGCAACCTCTTCCTCGTGGGCGACGACGACCAGTCCATCTACGGCTGGCGTGGGGCGCGGGTGGAGAACATCCAGAGCTTCCAGAAGGACTATCCCGGTACCCGCTTGGTGCGCCTGGAGCGGAATTATCGGTCGACCGGCAATATCCTGGACGCCGCCAATGCCCTCATCGCCAACAATCCGACGCGCCTCGGCAAAAACCTGTGGACTGCGGACGGGGCCGGTGAGCCCATCCGCCGTTACGCCGCCTTCAACGAGGTGGACGAGGCTCGCTTCGTGGTGGATCGTGTCCGCCGCTTCGTGGAGGACGAGGGCTACCGCCGGTCCGAGTGCGCCATCCTTTACCGCACAACAGCACAGTCGCGCCTGTTCGAGGAGACCCTCATCCAGAGCGGCATCCCCTACCGCGTGTACGGTGGCCTGCGCTTCTTCGAGCGGGCGGAGATCAAAGACACACTCGCCTATCTGCGCCTGATCGCAAATCCCGAGGACGACACCTCCTTCGAGCGGTCGGTCAACACGCCTCCCCGGGGCATCGGCACCAAGACCCTGGAGACCATTCGCCAACAGGCGCGAGACGGGCGCACCTCCCTGTGGCGGGCGGCGGAGGCGCTGCTGGCCTCCGGCGCGTTGCCGCCAAAGGCCGCAGGGTCGCTCGGCGGCTTCTTGTCGCTGGTCAGGGACCAGCGCACCGCACGCGAGGGCACGGAGCTTTCGGAGCTGTGCGCCCAGGTGATCGAGGCCGCCGGCCTGCCAGAGCACTACAAGAAGGCAAGAGACGGCAAGGGGGTGGACCGCATCGAGAACCTGGAGGAGCTGGTGAATGCTACACGGCGCTTTGCCCACCATCTGGAGGACGACGAGGGCGACCCCCTGGGCGCGTTTCTGTCACACGCCGCCCTCGAGGCGGGGGAGGCCCAGGCGGATCAGATCGAGGACAGCGTGCAGCTCATGACGCTGCATAGCGCCAAAGGGCTGGAGTTCCCTATCGTCTTCGTGGTTGGGGTCGAGGAGGGACTCTTTCCCCACAGCATGTCCGCCGAGGACCCGAATCGGCTCGAAGAGGAGCGGCGCCTCTGCTACGTCGGCATGACCCGCGCCATGCACCAGCTCTATCTTACCCATGCGGAGAGCAGGCGCCTGCACGGCAGCGAGACCTATCCCTTCCCTTCCCGGTTCCTGCGGGAGATACCAACAGCGCTGGTGGAGGAGGTCCGCGGCGGCGGCGTCTCGTGTCCCGGTAGGAGCACCCCCGTCCCCGAAGAGCGGACCGGGGGCTTTCGCCTCGGCCAGCGGGTATCCCACCCGAAGTTCGGAGAGGGTGTGGTGCTCAATACCGAGGGGAAAGGCACGAGCGCCCGCATCCAGGTCAACTTCGAGGCGGTGGGCAGCAAATGGCTGGTGCTGGCCTATGCGCGCCTGGAGCCAGTCACCTGACCCCGCGGCATGAACGCGCCGTTGGATTAGCTCCCGGACGGCCCCCCAGTACCTCTTCGAGGGAACGAGCCCCCGGAGACGCGCTCTGCTTTCCCGAGGGCGCTCCCCCTCTTGCGCTCTACGTCCATATCCCCTGGTGTGTGCGCAAGTGCCCCTATTGCGACTTCAACTCTCATGCGCTTCGGGACACCCTGCCGGAAGCCGCCTATATCGATGCACTCCTGTTGGATCTGGAGGGGGAGATCCAGGCGTTGGACGTGCCCCGCCCCCTAATCTCGGTCTTTATCGGCGGCGGAACGCCGAGCCTGCTCTCCGGTTCGGCCGTTCGCCGGCTCATTCAGGGCATTCGGGGTCACATCCAGGTGCTGCCTGAGGCGGAGATCACCCTGGAGGCAAACCCCGGGACCAGCGAGGCCAGCCGCTTTGCGGAGTATCTGGAAGCCGGGGTCAACCGGCTCTCCATTGGCGCCCAGAGTCTCTCGGATGCCCAGCTGGCACGCATCGGACGCATTCACGGAGCTGCGGAGATCCGCGCCGCCGTCGCTCACGCCAGGTCCGCCGGATTTTTGAATCTCAATTTGGACTTGATGTACGCCCTCCCGAATCAAAGCCTGAGCGAGGCACGGCGGGACCTGGCGCAAGCCCTCGCCTTGGCGCCCGAGCACCTCTCCTACTATCAGCTCACCCTGGAGCCCCATACCCCTTTCCACGCAGCACCACCGCTGCTGCCGGTGCATGACCTCGCCGCCGACATGCACCAGCAGGGCCTCGGTATACTCGCAGAGGCAGGATACGCGCAGTACGAGGTGTCCGCCTATGCGCAAAGACAGGCCCTGCAATGCCAGCACAACCTGAACTATTGGCAGTTCGGGGACTACTTGGGGATTGGGGCGGGAGCCCACGGCAAGGTGACCCGTCCCCTCCTCGGCAGCGTGGCGAGGAGGTGGAAGCCCCGGCATCCCAAGGCTTACCTGACCGCCACCGGGCGCGGCCAAGAAATCAACGCGGGCGAGTGCGGCCTCGAACCGGAACACCTCGTCCTGGAGTTCGCCATGAACGCCCTGCGCTTGAACGAAGGGTTTGATGCTGCCCTGTTCGAGCGACACGCGGGGCTTCCATTGACCCGCATCGATCCCAGCGTCCAACGCGCGCTGGCCGACGGTCTCTTGCGCCGCCGGGGTGAGCGCGTCCTGGCCACCGAACGGGGGAGGCGATTTCTCGACGATCTCGTCCAGTATTTCGCCCCGGCCTGACCACGCCGCCACGTGGACACGCTCATCCGCTTCGCCTGGCCTGTTTGCGGCAGGTGGTTATCGGTGGTAGATTTGCGAGTTTATCGATGTTTCGCCCAAGCTTCGGGGCGCCAGAAGGGTTTCGATGAAAGAAGGCATTCACCCGGACTACGCCGAGATCAAGGTCGTCTGCAGCTGCGGGAACGAGTTCACCACCCGCTCCACCCTGGGCAAGAACCTGCATGTGGAGGTGTGCTCCGCGTGCCATCCGTTCTACACGGGAAAGCAGAAGATCGTTGACACCGCCGGCCGAGTCGACAAGTTCCGCCGCAAGTACGGCCGTTAGGGCCGGCCGCCTGCGCAATTGGAGGGGCGCGCTATCGGGGTGCGTCCTTCTGCTGCTGTCTTTCAGCGCAAACGCCGCCTGCCCCCTCCCTCCGGGGGCCAAAGCTGCACGCGTCGCCTACGTCATCGACGGAGACACGGTAATCCTGGTCGGCGGCGAGCGGGTGCGTCTCATTGGGATCGACGCCCCCGAGATCGGCCACGAGGGCACGCCGGATATGCCCTATGGCCGAGCAGCAAAGGATGCCCTGCGGCGGGCCATCTCCAGATCCGGCTGGTCGGTGCGCATCGCTCCGGGCCGCGAGAGGCTCGACCGCCACGACCGTGAGCTGGCCAACCTGTATGACCGGAGTGGACAGAACCTGAGTGAGCAGCTGCTGCGCTTGGGGTTGGCCTACCCGATCACCGTTCCGCCCAACGACCGCTTTCAGCGCTGCTATGCTGCCGCGGCCGCCGATGCCAAAAGCCACATCCGAGGCCTATGGAGCGTGCCTCCCGTTGAAGCCACCGCCCTTCGGCCTGACGCCGAGGGCTTCATGCGGCTCGTGGGCCGGGTACAGAAAGTGCGTTTTGGCAGACGGGCAATATGGATTGACCTGGCGGGGCCGCTGAAGCTCCGGATCGCCGCAGAAGACCAAGGACGCTTTGATCCCGCGTATCTTTCCGGACTGACCGGCGCCCGCGTGGAGGTGCTCGGCTGGGTCTATCATTATCGGCACCAGCCACGCATTCGCCTGCGAGACCCTTCCGCCCTTCGGCGAGTCGCGCTGGACGAGAAGTATAGCCGGACGACGTTTGGGTTCCCTATCCACCCTGCTATCCGCGATAATTCATTCTGTCTCGGCGAGGGAAGCGCGTCCGCGTCTTTAGGGGAAGCGATGGCGCTGCCAGCCGGCCTCCTTTAACCGGTAAGCGGACCGCGAGCCTGGACAGCGTCCGAAGGCGGGAGCTGCCCACCCCCACCCCCTTTCGAACGGACGAGGACAGGCGGTCGTAGTCATTTCAACCGCCGCGTTGCCCCCAAGGCCCCACCGACTTGGGTGCAGACCGGCCCCGCGCCTGCAACCAACGCAAAGCATCGCAGGTCGCTTCGGGGAGGGGAAACGGAATCGGTTAGTGCTTCCCCAGCTCTGAGGGCATCCACCACCGTCGAGCCCCACCAACCGGAGGATAAGGTCATGCACAAGATTACGATCGTGGGCGCGGGAAGGGTCGGCGAAACCACAGCGCAGATCCTGGCAGAGGAGGAGTTGTGTCGCGAAGTAGCCCTCCTCGACGTGCGCGAGGACGTTCCCGAAGGCGTGGCCCTCGATATCTGCCAGACCGCTCCCTTCTTCGAGTTCGACTCGCGGGTCACCGGCAGCAACGACCCCCAAATTCTGAAGGGATCGGACCTGATCGTGGTCACGGCCGGGTTCCCGCGCAAGCCTGGGATGTCGCGCTCTGATGTGCTAGAGGCAAACGTCCGTATCATCGACGAGATCGTGGACAACGCGGTGCGCTACGCGCCGGAAGCCATGATGTTGATGGTCACCAACCCCGTGGATACGCTGACCTATCGCGCCACGCAGCGCAGCGGCTGGCCCAGACGGCGCGTGTTCGGTCAGGCGGGCGTTCTGGACGCGTCCCGCATGGCAAGTTTTATCGCCATGGAGACGGGCTTTTCCGCGCTTGACGTCACGACGATCGTCCTCGGGGGACACGGGGATACCATGGTCCCGCTCCCCCGTTTTTGCACTGTAAACGGCATTCCCATTTCCCACTTCTTGCCAGCGGAAAGGATGGCGGCAATCATCGCCCGCACCCGCCAGGGTGGCGCCGAAATTCTCGCCCTGCGCAAGAACTCGAGCGCTTACGACGCCCCTGCGGCAGCCGTAGCAACCATGATAGATGCCATCACCAACAACCGCCGACGGGTGCTTCCATGCGTTGCTGTGTTGGAGGGCGAGTATGGGGAGGCGGATGTGGCCATGGGGGTTCCGTGCATCTTGGGCGAACGCGGGGTCGAATCGGTGGTGGAGCTCGACCTAAACGAGGAGGAGCAGGCGGCCTTCTCCGCCTCTGTGGCGGCTGTGCGCCAAGACATCGGCCGCCTCAAGGGCCTGAGCTGACGCTCCTTGAGCCTCCCCACTCCCGCCCCCACTCCCGCGGACCGGAACCCGAGCCCCGTGAAACTCCTTTCTCGGCCCGACATCGCAATGGGAGAGGAGACCGGCGACTTTTAAGGCACAAGGACCCCACTGCGGACCGTCGCATACGCTTCCCCGTTGGAGGACCAACGCACCGTCCTATTGCGACCCAGTGCCGCCGAGGGGAAGCAAGCAAGACTGCCCCTCGGCCAGCTGCTGCCCGCGGCTCGTCGGCGTACTGAATCTTGAATCCCTGCCAGGAGTGATGACATGGCGACAGACTCCGTAACCATCACCAACAACGCCACCGGCGAGAGCTTTGACCTACCACTCAAGAGCGGCACGATTGGGCCATGGGCAGCGGACATCTCTTCTCTCTACAGGGATGCCGGAATCTTCACATACGATCCCGGCTTTATGGCCACCGCGAGCTGCCACAGCGCCATCACCTACATCGACGGCGAGCAAGGGATCCTGCTCTACCGCGGATACCCGATCGAGCAGCTCGCCACCAAGGCGAGCTTCCTCGAGGTGGCCTACCTGCTCCTTTACGGAGAGCTTCCAAACGAAACGGAGCTGGACCAGTTCGAGGAGATCATCACCTACCACACGATGCTCAACGAGAATCTGAAAAACTTCGTCGCCGGCTTCCATTACGATGCCCACCCGATGGCAGTCCTTTGCGGCGTCGTGGGATCCCTCTCCGGCTTCTATCACGACTCGCTG
>Ga0307440_1001015_pt1 | contig 13776 bp, 23 predicted proteins | sample SalMarWE160410MG_FD_202150 | JGI IMG/M metagenome (GOLD analysis project Ga0307440, IMG submission 202150) | Salt marsh sediment microbial communities from the Plum Island Ecosystem LTER, Massachusetts, United States - WE1604-10 | ecosystem: Environmental > Aquatic > Marine > Intertidal zone >... | reverse complement strand
GAATTGAGGATAAAGGAGATTCAAGATTTAAAGACGGCCAACTTATTACTAAGAGCAAATCTAGAGAAATAAATGCTGATTTAAAGAAAAAGAGTAAAAAATCAATTGTAGCAAGAGATGCTGAACCCGCAACATTTGAACATGTGCTATTAGGCATAACTCAGGCGGCATTATCAACCGAAAGTTTCATATCTGCTGCTTCATTCCAGGAAACAACTAAAGTTTTAGCAAATGCAGCAACTGAAGCTAAAGTTGATTATCTGCGAGGATTAAAGGAAAATGTTGTCATGGGTCATTTAATTCCTGCTGGTACTGGATTGAAAAAATACAGCAATATAATTTTGACTTCTGAAGAAGTAGTTGAAGAAAAGAAAGAGACTGAAGAAGAAGTTCAGCAAGCTTAATTGAAATAATTTATTATTAAATCCGGCCCTAAAAAACGAGCCGGATTTTTTTACCTTATTGAGTGTTAAAAAATAAAAATATTTTATTGATTTCTTGACAAAATTTAACATATAAACTATATTAGCAGTCTGAAATTTTTTGAGATATTAGAAAACCAGGAGTAATTTGTGCCTACGATAAATCAGTTAGTAAGAAAAGGCCGTGTTCAGATCCTTTCAAAGAAAAAAGCACCGGCACTTGATGCATGTCCTCAGAAAAGAGGTGTATGCACAAGAGTTTATACATCAACTCCTAAAAAGCCAAACTCTGCTCTAAGAAAAGTAGCAAGAGTAAGGCTAACAAATAGTATGGAAGTTACTGCTTACATTCCTGGTGAAGGACATAATTTACAAGAGCATTCTATCGTTTTAATTAGAGGTGGAAGAGTTAAAGATTTGCCTGGTGTTAGGTATCATATTATAAGAGGAACATTAGATACCAGCGGTGTTGAAGATAGAAAAAAAGGCAGATCAAAATACGGTGCAAAAAAACCAAAGGCTAAATAAGTTTTATGAGAAAGAAAAGAGCAGATAAGAGTAGTCTTAAACCCGATCCAAAATTTAATGATATTTTGGTCGCAAGATTTATTAATTCAATAATGTATGACGGCAAAAAATCCAAAGCACGTCAAGTGGTTTACAAAGCTTTTGAAATTATTGAAGATAAAACAAAAAAAGCAGGACTGGAAATATTCAAAAAAGCTTTAAGTAATACTCAACCTGTAATTGAAGTAAGAAGCAGAAGAGTTGGCGGTGCAACTTATCAAGTACCAACGGAAGTTAGGCCTGAAAGAAGAACGGCCTTGGCAATGCGATGGATTAAAACTTACGCAAGAGCTAGAAATGACAAATCAATGGCTCTTAAATTAGCTTCGGAATTAATATCAGCTTCGAATAACGAAGGATCTGCGGTAAAGAAAAAAGAAGATACGCATAAGATGGCTGAAGCTAATAAAGCTTTCGCACATTTTAAGTGGTAATGAAAAAGTGAACAAATAAAGAGAAGAAAGAATTAGATTAAGAAATGGCTGAAAGACTACCAATAGACAAAGTTCGCAATATAGGGATTATGGCTCATATTGATGCCGGTAAAACTACAACTACAGAGCGTATTTTATATTATACTGGAAAGTTGCATAGAATCGGTGAAGTGCATGATGGTGCTGCTACCATGGATTGGATGGAACAGGAAAAAGAACGAGGTATTACAATTACCAGTGCGGCAACTACTTGTTTCTGGAATAATTATCAAATAAATATTATTGATACTCCCGGACACGTTGATTTTACTGTCGAAGTTGAAAGATCATTGAGAGTCTTAGATGGCGCAGTTGCACTTTTTTGTGCAGTTGGCGGTGTTGAGCCTCAATCAGAAACAGTTTGGAGACAAGCAGACAAATACAATGTCCCGAGAATTGCTTTTATTAATAAGATGGATAGAACCGGAGCAGATTTTTATAATGCTCTCCAAATGATGAAGGATAGATTAGGTGCTAATGCGATACCAATTACTCTCCCTATAGGAGAAGGTGATCTTTTCTCAGGAGTGATTGATCTTATTACATTTAAAGCGCGTATGTATCATGAAGAAACTATGGGTGCTACATTTGACGAGTTTGATATTCCTGAAGATTTACATGAAATAGCAAATAAATACAGAACAGAAATGCTGGAAGCAGTTTCTGATATTGATGATACTTTACTCGAAAAGTATTTAGAGGGTAAGGAGATTACTGAAGAAGAAATTAAAACTGTTTTAAGGAAAGCTACTATTGAGCTCAAGATAATTCCTGTTTTATGTGGTTCGGCATTCAAGAATAAAGGAGTTCAAAAATTACTTGATTCGGTTATTGATTTTTTACCTGCACCGAATGATTTTAAAGATATTGAGGCTCATCATATTGGAATTAATGATATAGTAAAGAGGAAAATTGATGAAAAGGAAAAATTTACAGCACTAGCTTTTAAAATTATGAATGATCCTTATGTCGGAAAATTAACTTTTTTCAGAGTTTATACCGGATCATTAAAAGCCGGTTCATATACATATAATGCTGTAAGTGAAAAGAAAGAAAGAATTAGCAGGCTACTTCAAATGCACGCAAATCATAGGGAAGAAATTGATGAAGTAAAAGCTGGAGACATAGCTGCTGCCGTCGGACTTAAGTTTACAAAAACAGGTGATACCCTTTGCGACGAGCATGATGCAGTGATGATGGAGAAAATAATTTTTCCTGAGCCGGTCATCCAAATTGCAATTGAACCAAAAACTAAAGCAGATCAGGATAAACTTTCAGATGCGTTAGTAAAACTTTCTGATGAAGATCCGACTTTCAAAGTTAAAGTTGATGAAGAAACAGGTCAGACTTTAATTAGCGGAATGGGCGAATTGCATCTTGAGATTTTGGTAGATAGAATGAAACGTGAATTTAAAGTTGAAGCTAATGTTGGTAAACCACAAGTTGCCTATAGAGAGACAATAACCCAAACAGTTAATGCGGAAGGTAAGTTTGTAAAGCAAAGCGGTGGCCGTGGAAAGTTTGGACACGTATGGGTTGAGTTCAGCCCTAATGAACCTGGCAAGGGATATGAATTTACTAATGCAATTGTTGGCGGTGTTGTGCCTAAGGAATATATTCCTGCTGTTTCGGCTGGTATCCAAGAAGCTTTGAGAAATGGCGTTGTCGCCGGATTTCCTGTCGTTGATATAAAGGCAAAAATTTACGATGGTTCGTACCATGATGTAGACTCGGATGAAATTTCTTTTAAGGTCGCTGGTTCGTTGGCATTTAAAGAAGGAGCTAGAAAAGGAAAACCTATACTTTTAGAGCCCATTATGGATGTTGAAGTTGTTACACCGGAAGAGTACTTGGGCGATGTAATGGGAGATTTGAATTCACGTAGAGGAAAAATTGAAGGCTTTTCTGCTAGAAAAGATGCTCAGGTTATTAAAGCAACTGTTCCACTTTCGGAAATGTTCGGTTATGCTACTATATTAAGATCAATGACTCAAGGAAGAGCAATATATACTATGCAGTTCGGTTATTATAGCGAAGTTCCAAAGAGCATAGCTGAAGAGATAGCGGAAAAATCATTAGGTAAGAAATCAGTTATTTCTGCATAAAAAAAAGATTATTAATAAAAGAATAATAGCAAAGGAGAAATTAGATGGCAAAAGAAAAATTTGATAGGAGTAAACCTCACGTTAACGTAGGAACTATTGGTCACGTAGATCATGGAAAAACTACATTAACAGCTGCCATCACAATGGCTCTCGCATTAAAGGGCTTATCACAGATTAGAACTTTTGATAGTATTGATAATGCTCCTGAAGAAAGAGAAAGAGGTATTACTATTGCAACTGCTCATATTGAGTATTCAACTGCAAATAGACACTATGCGCATGTAGACTGTCCCGGTCACGCTGATTATGTTAAAAACATGATTACTGGTGCTGCTCAGATGGATGGAGCTATCTTGGTAGTTGCTGCAACTGATGGACCAATGCCTCAGACTAGAGAGCATATTCTTCTTGCCCGTCAAGTTGGAGTTCCGAAAATTGTGGTTTTTATGAACAAAGTAGATATGGTTGATGATCCTGAACTTATCGAGTTAGTTGAAGTTGAATTAAGAGATTTATTGAATTCCTATGAATTCCCGGGTGATGAAATTCCTATTATAAAAGGTTCTGCTTTAAAAGCTCTTGAAGCCGGTGCAAGCAATGCCCCAACAGATGATCCGAGATATAATTGTATCTGGGAATTAATGGATGCGGTAGATAGCTACATTCCTATTCCTCAAAGAGATACAGATAAACCTTTCTTAATGCCTGTTGAAGATGTTTTCTCTATTACTGGTCGTGGTACTGTTGCAACGGGAAGAGTTGAAAGAGGCCAGGTTAAAATCCAGGAAGAAGTTGAACTGATTGGTCTTGGCCTTCACAAAAAGACAGTCGTTACCGGAATTGAAATGTTTAGGAAAGAACTTGATTCTGCAGTTGCCGGAGATAATGCTGGCCTTTTATTAAGAGGTGTTGATAAAAAGGAAATCGAAAGAGGAATGGTCTTAGCTAAAACAGGTTCAATCACTCCTCACAAAAAATTTGAAGGTTCTGTTTATGTTTTATCAAAAGAAGAAGGTGGACGTCACACTCCATTTTTCAACGGATACAGACCACAATTTTATTTTAGAACAACTGACGTTACCGGCGTAGCAACACTTCCTGCTGGTACAGAAATGGTTATGCCAGGTGATAGAGTTGATCTTTCAGTTGAACTTATTGCTGAAATTGCAATGGAAGAGGGTCTCCGCTTCGCTATTCGTGAAGGCGGCAGAACCGTAGGCTCTGGTGTTGTAACAAAGATTATTGAGTAATCAAAATTTGATTTTACCTGACCCCGCCTGTGGCGGGGTTTCTGTGTAATAATTATAAGGAGTATATTAAGTGCCTGGTCAAAAGATTAGAATTAAGTTGAAATCATACGATCATATTTTAATTGATAAGTCTACTGAAAAGATTATTAAAACTGTACGCAGCACAGGAGCAGTTGTATCCGGACCAATTCCGTTACCAACAAAGAGAACGCTGTATACAGTACTCAGATCTCCACATGTTGATAAAAAATCTAGAGAGCAATTTGAGACCAGGGCGCATAAAAGAATTATTGACATACATAATTCAAATAATAAAACCGTCGATTCACTAAGTAAGTTAGATATTCCGGCGGGTGTTGATATTGAGATTAAGCTTTAATGAATTTGGAGTGAAGATGTCTGGCATCATCGGTAAGAAAATAGGAATGTCGAGTGTTTTTAATGCGGAAGGCGAGTCAGTTCCGGTTACGGTTATTTTGGCTGGTCCATGTAAAATCGTCTCTATTAAAACTAAGGAAAAGAATGGTTACGAAGCTGTTCAATTAGCCTTCGGTGAAAAAAAGGAAAAGAACATTTCAAAACCTGTTCTGGGTCAGTATAAGAAAAATAATTTAACACCGGCACAAGTTTTAAAAGAATTTAATTTTCCTTCTACAGCTGAATTTAAGATTGGTGACGAAGTAAAGGTTGATCTATTCCAGGAAGGTGAAAAGATCAAAGTAAGAGGCAAAAGCAAAGGCAAAGGATTCCAGGGTGTAATGAGACGCCATGGTTTCGGCGGTGTCGGTGGAACTACACATGGTCAATCTGATAGATTAAGAGCTCCAGGTTCAATTGGTGCCAGTTCGTATCCATCAAGAGTTTTCAAAGGTCAAAGAATGGCCGGAAGAATGGGCTATGAGAATGTAATGATTTCAAATTTAAAAGTTATAAAAATTCTTCCTGAAGAAAATTTGATTCTGGTTAAAGGAGCAGTTCCCGGGGCGATTAATTCATTTGTTGAACTGATAAAGAAATAAATTGGTATTTAAATGACTTTAGATATATATAAAATAGACGGCACAGTATCAGGCGAAAAATTAGATCTCGCTGATGATATTTTTGGAATTGAGCCGAATGAACATGCTATTTACTTATCAGTAAAAGCTCATTTAGCAAATCAAAGACAAGGTACTCACAAAGCTAAAGAGAGAGGTGAGGTAAATGGCGGCGGTAAAAAACCTTGGAAGCAAAAAGGCAGAGGCGGTGCAAGAGCTGGTACGACCCGTTCACCATTATGGGTTGGCGGCGGTACCATTTTCGGTCCTCGTCCAAGAGATTACCGACAGGAATTGCCAAAAAAAGTTAAGAGACTTGCCAGAAAATCTGCTCTTAGTCATAAATTTAAAGATGAACAAATAATTATTGTTGAGGATTTCAGTTTTGAAAAACCGAAGACTAAGGAATTCTTAAACTTTCTTAATTCATTTAAAATAAACGGTAAAAAGGTTTTACTTTTAACAGATAAAAAATCAGACGCAGTTTATAAATCAGGCAGAAATATTCCTAAAATTAAAATATTAGAGGCTTATAAAGCATCAACTTATGATATTCTAAATAATCAAGTTTTGGTTTTGCAAAAAAGTGCTGTTGATGTAATTAGCAGTTCATTTAAGAGTAAAGAAGAGGCGGTGAATTAATATGCACAATATTTTAATTAGTCCGTTGATTACGGAAAAGATGACTAATCTAACCGCTGATAAAGGTAAGTATGGTTTTCTTGTAAATCCAAACGCGAATAAAATTGAAATCGCTAAGGCAATAGAAAAAAAGTTTGATGTACATGTTGTAAGCGTAAGAACAATTAATCATCCCGGTAAAATTAAAACTCAGTTTAGAAAAAGCGGTAAATTTTCCGGCAAAACTCCAAAGTTTAAGAAAGCGATTATTACCTTACAAAAAGACGAAACAATTGAAATTTTTGAACAAGTTTAGTGATTGAAAACAGGACGAATAAATGGCAATCAATAAATTAAAACCAATGACACCCGGGACAAGGTTTATGTCTGTTTCCTCATACGAGGAAATTACTAAGACTAGTCCGGAAAAGTCACTGACAGTATCTTTAAAAAAATCCGGCGGCAGAAATAACCACGGTAGAATAACGGCTAGGCATATCGGCGGCGGGCATAAAAGAAGATATAGAATAATAGATTTTAAAAGAAATAAATTCGGAATTCCCGCAAAAGTTTTTTCGATAGAATATGACCCTAATCGTTCATCAAGAATAGCTCTTTTACATTATGCCGATGGAGAAAAAAGTTACATTATTGCACCAAATGGATTAAAGGTTGGCGATAAAGTTCAATCAGGCTCAGGAAGTGATATAAATATAGGGAATGCACTTCCATTAAAGGAAATGCCTCTTGGAAGTTTTATTCATAATGTTGAATTGAAACCTGGTAAAGGCGGACAGTTAGGAAGAAGTGCAGGATCTGCCTTGCAGGTTCTTGCAAAAGAAGGCGATTATGCGCAATTAAAAATGCCTTCCGGCGAAGTTCGACAAGTTAGATTGAATTGTATGGCGACTTATGGTGTTGTTGGTAATGCTGAACAAGAAAATATTAGTCTAGGAAAAGCTGGAAGAACTCGTTGGCTTGGAAAAAGACCTCATGTTAGAGGAGTTGCTATGAACCCTGTCGATCACCCGATGGGTGGAGGTGAAGGTAAAACATCCGGCGGAGGACATCCGGTTTCACCATGGGGTCAAAAAGCAAAAGGCTTGAAAACCAGAAAACATAAAAAAGTATCAAATAAATTAATTATTAAAAGACGGAATAAGTAGAGAGTAAATATGCCAAGATCTGTTAAAAAAGGACCTTTTGTTGATTATAAATTGGCTGGAAAAATTGATCAGCTAAACAGCAGTAATCAGAAAAAAATAATTAAAACTTGGTCAAGAGCTTCTACTATTACACCTGATTTTGTTGGTCATACTATCGCAGTTCATAATGGTAACAAAATGATTCCGGTTTATATTACGGAGAATATGGTTGGCCACAAATTAGGAGAATTTGCTCCTACTAGAATTTTCAGAGGTCATCCCGGAACAAAGGCAGAAAAAGCCTCTAAAGCAAAGTAGAAAAATAATTCTAATAAAAGGATTTTAAGTTAAAATGGAAGCAAGAGCAGTACATAGATATATTGGTTCATCACCTAGAAAAATGCGTTTGGTTATTGATTTAATTCGTGGAGTATCGGTTGACAAAGCTTTAGAATTTCTGCACTTCAATACAAAGCATGCTTCTAATGATGCTGAGAAAGTTTTAAGATCGGCAGTTGCCAATCTTATGAATAAGGATGAAGCAACAAGGTTAGAGCCGGAAGAACTGTTTGTTAAAGAAGCTTTTGTTAATCAAGGACCAACATTAAAAAGAATTTCACCTGCTCCCATGGGCAGAGCGTATAGAATTAGAAAAAGATCTTGTCATTTAACAATTGTGGTAGCCACAAAGGCATAAATTTTAGGAGGTAATTTTTTGGGACAGAAAACTAACCCAATTGGATTTAGAGTAGGTATTATTAGAGGCTGGGACTCTAATTGGTATGAGAATAAAAGTTATTCTTCAAAGCTTAAAGAAGATTCTAAGTTAAGAGGTTATGTCAGAAATCGTTTAAAGAAAGCAGGCATCTCCAGAATAGTTATCGACAGGACATCTAAAAATATAATTTTAACAATACATACTTCAAGACCCGGAGTTGTAATTGGTAAAAGCGGTAAGGAAATTACTCAGCTTGAACAAGAATTGAAGCAAGTTACGGACAAAGAAGTTAAGGTTCAGATTTCAGAAATTAAAAGGCCAGAATTAGATGCTTATTTAGTTGCCGAAAATATTGCAAACCAGTTAGCTGGAAGGGTATCATTTAGAAGAGCTATGAAAATGTCCATCACGGCGGCAATGCGAATGGGTGCTGAAGGAATTAGAATAATGTGTTCAGGCAGGTTAGGCGGAGCTGAAATGGCAAGAACAGAACAATACAAAGATGGGCGAATTCCTCTTCATACGATTAGAGCCGATATAGACTATGCAAATGGAAGAGCTGAAACCATTTATGGCTCCATAGGAATTAAGGTATGGATTTGCCGTGGTGAAATATTAGGAAAAAGAGTTACTGAATAAATACTTGGGAGTTCTTTATTATGTTAATGCCTAAAAGAGTTAAATTTAGAAAATCGCAGCGCGGAAGAATGGCTGGAAAAGCTAAACGAGGAAGTTCAATTTCGTTTGGAGACTTTGGTTTGAAAGCTTTGGAGCCGCATTGGATTACAAGCCGTCAAATTGAAGCTTGCCGTGTTGCACTTTCTAGAAAAATGAAAAGAGACGGTAAGGTTTGGATTAGAATTTTTCCGGATAAACCTGTGTCAAAAAAACCACTCGAAACCAGAATGGGCAAAGGTAAAGGAGCTCCTGAGTTTTGGGTTGCCGTTGTAAAACCAGGAAGAGTACTCTTTGAGGTTGCTGGTGTTTCTAAAGAATTAGCTCATGAAGCACTAAAAACTTGTGCATACAAATTACCGATTAAAACAAAAGTCGTGGCTAGGCCAGATTTCGAATAATAATTAAGGTGTGAATAAATGAAGATACATGAAGTAAGAGAATTAAAAGACGATGAATTGATAAAGCAAATTTCTGAAGAAGAAAAAAATCTTCTTGATTTACGTTTTACACACCAGCTTAAACAATTAACTAATACCAGCAAATTAAAATTAGTTAAGCAAGATCTTGCCCGGTTAAAAACAGTCCTTAAAGAAAGGAATTTAATGAAAAAAGCATCGACTGAAAAAGATAAAAAAGAAGGAGTTAATGCTTAAATATGGAACAGCGTGCATTAAGAAAAACCAGAGTTGGTGTAGTTGTTAGTAGTAAAATGCAAAAAACAATAACAGTTGCAATTGAAAGAAGAGTTCCACATCCTATATACAAAAAATATTTTAGGAAGACCACTAAGCTTATGGCTCATGATGAAAAAAACGAATGCCAGGTTGGTGACAAAGTAAAAATAATGGAATCACGCCCTTTAAGTTCAAAGAAAAGATGGCGTTTAGTTGAAATAGTAGAAAAAGCCAAGTAGTTAAAGCAAGGAGTAGAGTTAAATGATTCAAGAAGAAACGAATTTAGTAGTTGCCGATAACTCTGGCGCAAAAAAGGTCAGGTGTATTCGAGTACTTGGCGGAAGCGGAAGAAAGTATGCAAGCGTCGGAGATTTAATTGTCGTCGCTGTTAAAGCTGCTATTCCAAATGGGACTGTAAAGAAAGGTGAAGTTTCTAGGGCGGTTATAGTTAGAACAAAAAAAGAAGTAAGAAGAAAAGATGGCTCATATATAAGATTTGATGAAAACGCTGCAGTTCTTATTAACAATCAGAACGAACCTAAAGGTACCCGTATTTTTGGACCGGTAGCAAGAGAGTTAAGAGAAAAACAATTCATGAAAATAGTTTCTTTAGCACCAGAAGTTTTATAAAGTTTTGGAAGAATAATGAAAATTCATAAAAATGATAATGTAATGGTAATTGCCGGAAACGATAGTGGAAAATCCGGAAAAATATTAAAAGTATTTCCTAATAAATCCAGAATAATTGTTGAAGGAATAAACTTAAGGAAAAGGCATTCAAAGCCCAGCCAGAAAAATCCTCAGGGCGGAATAATCGAAAAAGAAGCGCCTATTAATATATCAAACGTGATGTTGATTGATCCAAACAATAACGAACCATCAAGGCTCGGTTCACAGATAATTCTGGATGAAAAAACAGGCAAGAAGAAGAGAGTTCGTGTAAGCAGAACAAGCGGAGAAATGATTTAATAACCAAATTATTATACTCAAGGTTTAATTGAATAATGGCAGAGAAGAAAACAAAAAAAGAAAATACCGAGAAGCAAACTAAAGGCGCAAAAAAAGAGGTTTCCAAAGTTGCTCCGGAAAAAGAAATTAAAATTAAGACTCGCTTAGCCGATACATACAAGAATGAAATTGTTTCGGGACTTAAAAAGAAATTCGGGTATAAAAGCGTTATGGAAGTTCCAAAGCTTCACAAGATAGTTGTAAATATGGGAGTCGGTGCAGCGGTTGCTGATCAAAAAATTTTGGAAGAAGCCATAAGAGAATTGGAGACTATTACCGGTCAAAAAGCCAGTGTTAGAAAAGCTAAAAAAGCAATTTCAAACTTTAAGCTTAGAGAAGGTGTTAGTATTGGCGCTATGGTTACTCTTAGACGAGAAAAAATGTTTGAATTTATGGATAGACTTTTGAACATTGCACTTCCGCGCGTAAGAGATTTTAGAGGCCTTTCTGACAAATCTTTTGACGGTAGAGGAAATTACACTCTGGGAATTAAAGAACAGATTATTTTCCCCGAAATTAATGTTGACAAAATAACCAGAGTTTTGGGTATGGATGTTACTTTTGTTACTACGGCTAAAACCGATAATGAAGCTTATGAACTTCTACAGTCATTCGGTTTTCCGTTTAGAAAAAAAGAGATCAAAACAGCGTAATTAGGAGATTTAATGGCGAGAAAAAGTTTAATAGCAAGAGAAGAAAAAAGACAAAGGCTTGTTAATAAGTACGCAAAGCTTAGAAAAGAGTTAAAAGAAAAAGGTGATTCTGATGGATTGCAGAAATTGCCTAAAAATTCTTCTCCGGTAAGGTTGCACAATCGATGTATGTTTACAGGAAGAGCACGAAGTTATTACCGAAAATTTGGCGTTTCCCGTCTTGTATTAAGAGAGATGGCGCTAAAGGGTGAAATTCCTGGATTAAAAAAGTCAAGTTGGTAAAGGAGAATATTTATGCCTGTTACAGATCCGATTGCAGATTTTTTAACTAGAGTTAGAAATGCTTCTAGAGCGAAAAAAATTAGAGTTGATATTCCTTCTTCCAATATGAAGAAGGGTATGGCAGATATCTTAAAAAGACAGAAATTTATTGAAGATTATACTGTTGTTGAAGACAATAAACAAAATATTTTGAGAATTCAATTAAAATATAAAAATGGCGTACCGGCAATCAGCGGTTTAAAAAGAATTAGTACCCCTGGTTTAAGGCTTTACAAAAACTCAAATGAGCTGCCAAAAGTTTTAAATGGACTTGGAGTCGCTGTTATATCTACCCCAAAAGGTCTTCTCACTGATAAAGAAGCTAGAAGAGAAGCAATTGGCGGTGAAGTAGTTTGTTATATCTGGTAATTTTTTTGAATGGAGTTTTAAATTGTCACGAATTGGTAAAAAACCTGTTGTAATTCCTAGCGGTGTAACTGTTACACAGAACGGTCAGCATTTATTAATAAAAGGACCCAAGGGTGTGTTAGAAAATACAATACACCAGAACATTGGAATTGAAATAAAGGATAATGAATTAACTGTAAATAGACCTGACGATACAAAAGAAAATAAAGCTCTCCATGGCTTATCAAGGGCGCTTATTCAAAATATGGTTAACGGCGTTACTAGTGCTTATCAAAAAACTCTGGATATCGTTGGAGTCGGTTATAGAGCTGAATTAAAAGGAAAAAATCTTTTGCTTAACATAGGTTATTCTCATCCGATTTATTTTATGCCGCCTGATGGTATAACTTTACAGACACCAGTACAAACTCAAATAATCGTATCTGGAATAGACAAACAACTTGTTGGCATGGTTGCCTCGAAAATAAGGTCTATTAGGAAACCTGAACCATATAAAGGCAAAGGAATTAAATACTCTGATGAACAAATTAAAAGAAAAGCCGGTAAGACAGCAGGTAAGTAAATTTAGGAGTTAATTTTAAGATGATTAAAAGAAACGAAAATTCAAGACTAAGATCTAAAACAAAGATTAGAAAAAATATTTCAGGAACACCTGACAAACCAAGGTTATCTGTTTTTAGAAGTTTAGATAATGTATATGCACAGATAATAGATGATGCCAGCGGAAATACTCTAATTGCTGCTTCATCTCTTTCTAAAGAACTAGCTGATGATATTAAGAAAGCAAAAGGTAAGATTGCCAAAAGTAAAATTGTCGGCAATTTGGTAGCTAAAAAAGCTAAAGAAAAAAATATTACTACAGTGGTATTTGACAGAAACGGCTATAGATATCATGGGCGTATTCAAGCAATTGCTGATGGTGCGCGTGAAGGAGGTTTGAAATTTTAGTTATGAAAGTAACTGAAATTGCCGGGTCGTCTAATGGCAGGACTACGCCCTTTGGAGGCGTCTGTAGAGGTTCGAATCCTCTCCCGGCAGCCAATTAATAGCCGGAAAGAACGGGAAATTATTTTTTATTTTTAATTAAAAGTGAAAAAAGTAATTAAAAAATTAGAGAAGTGATTGGAGAGCCCATTGAAAAATGTAAGATCAGGCGAAATAGAAGAGTTAAAAGAAAAAGTTGTTCATATTAACAGAGTTGCAAAAGTTGTAAAAGGCGGACGCCGATTTAGCTTTAATGCAATTGTTGTTGTAGGTAACGGCAAAGGTGTTGTTGGTGTAGGTTTGGGAAAAGCTAATGAAGTAACTGATGCTATTTCAAAAGGTATTGACGATGCAAAAAAGAGTCTTGTAAATGTTTCAGTAATCAAAGGAACAATAGCACACGAAATTATTGGTAAATTCGGTGCTGGAAGAGTACTTCTAAAACCTGCTTCACCTGGAACAGGCTTAATTGCTGGCGGCGGAGTTCGTGCAGTGCTTGAAGCTGCAGGTATTCAGGATATACTTACAAAATCTTTAGGTTCAAGTAATCCACATAACCAGGTAAAGGCAACGCTCAACGGATTATTGGGCGTTACAGATGCAAAGAAAATGGCGAATAAAAGAGGTATGACAGTTACCGAGCTATTTAATGCTTAATTGAGGAAATCATGGCAAAATTAAAAATTACACAAACTAGAAGTATTATTGATAGACCTAAAGATCAAAAAAAGACGATTGAAGCTTTGGGATT
>Ga0307440_1001014_pt1 | contig 13786 bp, 7 predicted proteins | sample SalMarWE160410MG_FD_202150 | JGI IMG/M metagenome (GOLD analysis project Ga0307440, IMG submission 202150) | Salt marsh sediment microbial communities from the Plum Island Ecosystem LTER, Massachusetts, United States - WE1604-10 | ecosystem: Environmental > Aquatic > Marine > Intertidal zone >... | reverse complement strand
GCTGAACCTACAGCATGCCCGGTAGTTCCTCCCGGTACCGGCAGGTTAAACATCATAATGATAAATGAAAATGCTGCCGCCATACCCAGGTACGGAATATTCCTGGCCGAAACTGTTTTTTTAACTTTCCTGACTGCCACAGTTGCAGCTGATACAAAAACTCCGTATAAAGGAATATATGTTTGCGGACTCAGGTAACCATCCGGAATATGCATAATTCTACTGATTAAATTTACTGTTTCCTAATATGTTTGTATTCATTTTAACCAAGGGAAAACATATTCCCGGTAATATACTTTTAAGTTATATATAAAGCAGACATGATATGTCATTCAGTACGGCTCATAACCAGCTTGCCGTGGATTATATTTTTCATCCCGATAAGTTTGTCGGATAGCTCAGACAGTCTCTTTGCAATTCCCTTAACAGCTATTATCTCCAGACAATTATCATGATTCAGATGAAAATGCTGGGAAGAGAGAATAACGTCATAATAATCATGCTGAATATCGTTTGACTTTGAAGTTGTGCTGCTCTTATGATGGTTGTAAAATAATACAATCGCTCCCGAGACAACATTATTACATTGCCATTTCTTTTCTACCAGGTATTGTTCAACCAGATGCCTGATTGCCTGGGAGCGGTTTGGAAGGCTATTCTCAATCACAAAGTCGTCCAATGCTTTGAGTAATTCCTCATCCAGGCTTACCCCGAATCGTGCCAGTGCCATCGTGTTATTATTTTAAAGATTCGTGTTACAAATTTAATCAGTTTCACTTAATAGGGTACCCAAATAGAGAAAATTATTTACCACGAAGCTTGTCTGAATCGACTTTATCAGGGCGGCTTAGTGAAATCTTTGGTTACCCTGTGGTTAAAATAACTCCTAAGAAACCATCAGTTTCTTAAACAGCTTTGTAATGCCTGTCTCCATGGTCATAGCGGGAAGATCCGGACATACACTCTGTTGACAATTAATTATCTATTAGTTATACATGTATACATGTAACGGTTTTGTAACCAAACATTATTTGATCTGTAACCGGATGCTTCCGGTTTTAGCAGAAATTTGTCATACAGATTTTTTTCAAATTCTCCTGATTGAGAGATCGCAAACAAATTATAAAAACCCAAAACTTGAAAAAAATGAAGAAAATTAATTTACTTATTGGAAAAGGATCCGTCCTGATGGCACTTCTATTTTTGCTTGGACTCACAGTTATGAGTTCATGTAAAAAAGACGAAACTATCGTTACACCTGATGGACCAAAAGTGACAGCTCCTGTTAGCACCAGTGATGTCGAGGTTGGTAAAGCAGTGGATGTAAGCTTTACAATTTCTATACCCGGTGGATATGCAACCGCGACTACCTCAGCTAACGGGGGTAGTGCGGTTATTAAATCACAGCCAAATGCTGGTGATGTATCCGGAACAATTATTGTTACCTTTACTGCAGATGCAACCACCGGAGCAGGCTCAATTACCCTGTCAGTTACTGACAAAAACCTGAAATCAGATGATGGCAGCGCTTCAATCAACAAGACAGCCGAACCTGTAAAAGCAACCAGGGATATATATGCCAGTGCAAATGGTACCGGCACTGTAACATGGTCTAAGGATACTACTTACATATTAAGAGGATTTATTTTTGTAAACGATGGTCAGACTCTGACAATTGAGGCGGGTACGGTAATCAAAGGACAGCCCGGGCAGGGTGCCGGAGCATCAGCTCTTATCATTGCCAGGGGAGGTAAATTAAATGCTGTTGGCACTGAAAGTGAACCTATTATTTTCACAGGTCTTGCTGATGACTTGAATGGTTCTGTACCTGATGATGCAGTACAGACCTGGGGCGGATTGCTTATACTTGGTAAAGCAACTACCAATAATAATGCCGAGGGTGGTTCAAAGCAGATCGAAGGTATTCCTGTTGATGAAACCAGAGGTTTATATGGTGGTAATGATGACAGCGACAACTCAGGCACAATAAAATATATTTCCGTTCGTCATGGCGGCAGCGTAATTGGTGCAGACAATGAAATTAATGGTATTTCTTTAGGTGCTGTAGGTACGGGAACCACTATTGATCATGTTGAAGTGTTCGCTAATTTCGATGATGGAATAGAATTCTTTGGTGGTGCAGCTAAACTGACGAATGTAGTAATTACCTATGCAGGCGATGATGGTCTTGATCAGGATGAAGGTTATCACGGAACCGTTCAAAATGCCCTTGTATGGAAAAAAGCTTCAACAAATCAGAGCAGCGATCCACGGGGTGCCGAGCTTGATGGTGGTGTTGGTGCCAATGAACCTGAAAAACCATTTGCAACAGCAAAAATGGCAAATATCACCCTTTACAGTGAAGGAGAAAATACCGGTCTTACAGCAAGTAACAAGCAAACATTCTATATGCGCGACGGCTATGCAGGAAGCTTTTATAACTCAATATTCTATGGCTTTGACGGTCCGATCGACATGGAAAGAAGAACTGACAAGATCAATTCAGTGGATGCAAAATCAGCAAGCTGCTATGATCAGTGGTTAAGTGTTGCCGATGGTGGCTACGGAAATATTAAGATTGAAAATAATGTTATCTACACCAATGGCGTCACAACAAATGATTCCCTGGGATATGCAAATGTATTCCAGCTGAGTGATATGCCTGATGCTGCCAAAGAGTACGGAGTGGAACAGTATCTTATGGCTCATAACATCATTGTTGATCCAGGGTTCGGTACAGGATCTGACAAATTCAAACCCAGTGCTGCAGATGTTACGGCTGACCTTGCCTCAGGACTTGATACATATGGCCTGACGGATGAAAATTATAAAGGCGCTGTTGATCCTAATGGAATTGCATTCTTTGCAAACTGGTCTAGGACATGGGAGGTAATAAGCAAATAATAATGATTGATTGGGCGTATCTAAAAAGTAAAAAATTATTTACCACGAAGGACACGAAGGGATTCACAAAGGGCACAAAGCACATATAATATATGTAACCTTTATGTCCTTAGTGAAACCTTAGTTTGACTTTGTGGTAAAAAAAATTAAGACACCCTATATTAATTTTTTGATAACCAATATATTAACCCCACATTACCAAATTCAAAAATAAAGTCGTTCTCAACATGTGGGTTCTGCTTGAATGTAAAAACCAAAAATAACCTCTGATGAAAATAAAGACGATCATTGCTATAGTTTTAATCCTGCAAACACTATACATACATGCCCAGAACGGACCCAACAGCGCAACTAACGGTACCATTAAAGCAGTAGTGGTTGATGACCTGACAGGCGAAACCCTTATTGGTGCAACTGTTGCCGTTGACGGAACATCCAGGGGTGCAATAACCGATATGGATGGAAATGCTTCAATAAGTATCCCGGCAGGAACTTATAACATCCGGGTAAGTTACGTTTCCTATCAGCCTCTGTTAATACAGGATGTCAGTATTGAATCCAATCAGACCACATCCCTTAATGTGAGAATGAAACAGTCACAACAACAGCTGGGCGAAGTTATTGTGACGGCGAAGGCACTTAAGAACAATGAAAATGCTTTGCTTACAGTCCAGGTAAAATCACCAAAGCTTTTTGATGCAATTACATCGGACCAGTTTTCAAAGGTAGGAGCAAGCGACGCTGCCGGAGCTTTAAAGAAAGTTACCGGTGTGACAATTTCTGATGGGAAATATGTTTTTGTGAGAGGACTTGGAGATCGCTACAGTAAATCCACTTTAAACGGTTCAGATATTCCAAGTTTAGATCCAAACAGAAATGCGGTTCAACTGGATATGTTCCCATCCAACCTGATAGATAATATTATTGTCTATAAAACTTTCACACCTGAACTTTCCGGTGATTTTGCCGGAGGTATAATTGATATTGCCACAAAGGATTTCCCTGAATCTTTTAATCTTCAGTTATCGGCTGGGACTGAATATAATAAACAGGCCAACCTTAATGATAATTTTTTAGTAGCTAAAGGAAGCAGCACTGATATCCTGGGTTTCGATAACGGATTCAGGTCGTTACCTGCTGAAATAAATCAATATACACCTGAAAATTTTCCTGATCCGTATCTCGATCCTGCAGGCATCACAGAAGTCTCCAGGGCATTTAAAAACAGGCAGTTCCAGCCCACAAAGGCGCCACAGTTCCTTGATCATAACATGAGTTTTTCTGTAGGAAACAGAGTGCATCTTTTTGGTAAGGAATTAGGATTCATTCTCGGTTTATCGTATAGCAGAGATTTTACAAACTATACAAATGGTACCCAGAATGTGTATGAGGGTATCAGTGAAGGACAGATGACTCTTAACAATGATGTTCTCTCTGCAACCAGGGAACAGAAATCAACCGATGAAGTATTAGTAGGGACATTATTTAATTCCACTTATAAAATAAACTCTTTTAATAAAATCAGTATTGGTATCCTGGCAAATCAGAGTGGAATAAGTGATAACAGGTTTCAGGACGGGTATAAGCTTGATACAAATCCCGATTCCACCGACCGGCTGCAAAACCGTGGAATTGCCTATACGGAGCGTTCATTTATTAATGGTCAAATAAGAGGTGAGCATGTTATAAACTCATTAAATAAGCTCATTCTTAACTGGAGTAATTCCTATACAATTTCATCAATTAATCAGCCGGATCTGAGACTTCTCAGAAATGCCTACAGCATAAATGATCAGGGCGATTCAATTTTCTATATCGGTAATAACGAAAAACCTTACCGTTACTTCAGAAATTTAAGTGAAACCAACAATAACAGCAAAATTGATTTTACACTGCAGGTAATCTTAGGTGGAATTAAATCAAAAATAAAATTCGGAGGGGCCTACACCTATAAAGAGAGATCATTCAGAGAAAGTGCTTATTACTACAGCATTCATTATAATAAGACATATAGCGGAGATGTATCAGGATTCTTTACAGATGCAAATCTTGGTTATAACGGCAATGAGCTCAGGAATTACCTGATAACAGATTTTGCAGCACCAAATAACTTTGATGCCTATCAACACCTGCTTGGGACCTACATTATGATCGAAAGTGCAGTATCAGAAAAACTTTCAGTTACAACAGGGGTCCGGTATGAAAGAACAAAAATGTATCTGAAGGCATTTGATAGCACAATAGGGAATATTGATGTTAATGATCTTCTGCCTTCTTTTGCTATGATATATCATTTCAGACCGGAAATGAATATCAGGTTTTCTGCCAACAGAACACTGGCCAGACCATCATTCAGAGAATTTGCACCTCTGGCAACGTATGATTTTATAGGCGGATATATTCAAAATGGAAATCCACATCTGACAAGTACAACGATTAATAATTATGATCTGAGATGGGAAATGGTCCCTAATAATGGTGAATACCTGGCAGTTAGCCTGTTCTATAAACCCTTTTACCAGCCAATTGAAAATACACAGATCCCCAGTGCCGGAGGTTCAGGCAGTCAGTTCCAGTACAGAAACGTAGACAAATCAACACTATACGGAGCTGAGCTTGAGGCCAGGAAATATCTTGGAGCATTTGACACATGGTTACACCATTTTAAAGTGTCGACCAATTTTTCATATATCTATGCTTTTTCCAGGATTACCAGTGAGGAACTCCAAAGTATTCATATATGGGATCCGGGAGCCTCAGATACAAGACCCATGTATAACCAGGCGCCATATTCAGTAAATGCAAGCCTCTCTTATCAAGATGATAAAAAAGGATGGGAGTCATCAGTTAATTTTAACATGACAGGAAAAAGGTTAATTGTTTATCAGATCGATCTTCCTTCCATTTACCTTAAGCCAATGCCTGATTTGAACTTCACAGTTAAGAAAAATATGGGAAAACATTTTTCTGTACGCTTCAGAGCTAAAAATCTTTTAAATAACACATATTCGGAAGAAATGACCCTGGGTGGAAATACATACTATACAACAAGGTATAAGATGGGCAGATCATATTCATTATCCTTAACCTATAAACTCAACTAAAGAATGTTGAAAAACACTAAGTACTTTTCTCCAGTATTAATAATGGGTCTTTTTTTTACTTCATGTCAGCCCTCTGCCAATAAGAATTATCTGTTTAATGCAAATAAGATTTCTTATGGCCTTTCTCCTGAAAAAGTAATTAAACTGATAGGAGAAAAACCTGATTCATCATTTGACAAGATCATAATAGGAAAGAAGAGGTTCATAATGTTATATTTTAACAGGGATTCATCTGAATTCCGTTTTGATAATAACAAGAAACTGATTGAAGTGATAGTTAATAAGCCGGAATTCCCTTTTTCTCGCCATACAATCATTGAATTTGGTCTGCCTTACCGGAGTCCTTCACATATAGACACAACAGCTTTTATTGAATGGCGTAATATCTATGATAACTTTGACATTGTTAATTTTTACCTTGTAGGAGATAAGCGGTATAACAGATCAGTTCATTATAAAATCTATTTTAGGCCCGGGAAATAACAGTATCCCTCAAAACAGATTCTTCTGTCTCATCTCTCCTATTCATTTTCCCGAATTATTTGAAATTGGTCACAGACAAATTATTTGTGTTTATTTCTATATCTTAATATATAATCATACAATTACTTAACTTTGAAGAAAATTAAACTGTCCTGCTTATTAAACAGATAATAAAAATATGAATACTGATACAAGGCTTGCCGTATTAATTGATGGTGATAATATTCCATCCGCGCACGTAAAGGAAATGATGGAAGAAATTGCAAAATATGGTAACCCGACCATAAAAAGGATATATGGTGACTGGACCAGACCGTCACTGAGCAGATGGAAGACATTACTTCTCGAAAACGCAATTACACCCATCCAGCAGTATGGATATACCACCGGGAAAAATGCAACAGATTCAGCAATGATCATAGATGCCATGGATGTACTCTATTCAGGAAAAGTTGACGGTTTTTGTCTTGTCTCCAGCGACAGTGATTTTACCCGTCTTGCCACCCGTTTGCGGGAAGCAGGAATGACCGTAATCGGAATAGGGGAACGTAAAACTCCGGAACCTTTCATTGTTGCCTGCGACAGATTTATTTATATTGAAATACTCAAAACCCAATCGAAGGACGGGAGTTCAAAGGAGGAAAGAAACAAAGAAAAGAAGGATGAAGTTGAAAAAATAACCCCTAAAGTTATCAAGCTTATCGCCTCCACCATATCCGATCTGGCTGATGAAGATGGCTGGGCCTTTTTGGGAGATGTGGGCAGTCTACTTCAGAAAAAACAACCTAATTTCGATTCAAGGAATTATGGTTTTCAAAAACTAACGCCAATGATCAATTCTATCAACCGGTTTGAAATAGAACAAAGAGAAGGTTCTAAAGGAAAATTTAAGTTAATCTACGTTAGAAATAAGGATTAAGGCTAAATAGTGATCAATTAACCGGTCAGTAAATTAATAACTGATCACTTAGGTTGGCATTCCAAATTATTGATTATCTTCGCACTGGAAATGAGTTAAAGAATTCAGAAAGAAAGTCCTTATTTAGCCAATATTTTATTGTTAAGTTTTGTACCTGCCTGGCTTTAAACTCTTTAAATTTTATTCATTAAATTTATTAGTATGAACATCTATGTTTCAAACTTAAGTTTTGACGTCAATGACGCTGACTTAAAAGAATTGTTTGAAGAATACGGTCAGGTATCTTCAGCAAAAGTTATAATTGACAAAATGACCGGTAATTCGAGGCGTTTTGGTTTTGTAGAGATGGCCGACAAGGCCAATGGACAAAAAGCCATTGATGAATTAAACCAGTGTGAATATGACGGTAAAGTCATAAACGTGAACATGGCAAAACCGAGGACTGAGGGTTTTAATAACGGCTCCTCAGGCAGAAGGAGCAACAATAGTGATTTCAATTCCAGGAGAAGCAGTTTCCGGTATTAAAATATTCATTGTATTTTACATTGAGGGTGTCTCGAAAGGCACCCTCTTTTTATTTCATATCGATCCATGATTTAGGATGAAGATGAACATATATTAACGTCATGTTCAGAAAGATCAAAATATTGGACATCTGTGGTAAAAATTCAATGTAGAGAAACGAAAATTTTAAATCTCAATCCAGTAGTGTCAATTTCTTGTTACCTCAAGAATACAACTTCAGGCATACGACCGCCACAGGCAAACACTGTTTTAAAATAACTACACCCAGGAGAAGTAATCTATACTTCACCAAGGGGCAGTGGCTTTGTGGAGCTACATATGGAAAGTCTTTTAAGCTATCTGAATGAAGATATCAAATACCCAAATTATCTATTAAAATGGGTATTGCATATTATCATTCTGAGGCGATTCATCCTTTTCAGGACGGAAATGGAAAAAAGGAAGAATTCTTAACCTGATGTACATTGTAAACTCCGGACTATTAAGTCAACCTGTTCTTTATCTCCCGTGGTATATAATTACTATAAACTCATTACTATATATTTAAATATCTGTGAATTATGTAAGTTTCCCCAGTAATTGTATAACATATACTGCAATTAATAAATGTATTTTTATGCAGCGAAAATATCATCGTAATTGATGACTATTGGTATTCACTTAAATAAAGAAGATTTTCAATCGCACACGACTTAATTGAAAGTGATATGAGTAAAAGTGTAAACCCGGATTTAACGACAAATTCTGAAAAAAGAAATGTAAAACTTGCCGATGACTTAACCATAGCCAGGGAAGAGAAAGCAGAACTTGTAGATGAATTAATCATTGCCAGGGAAGAGAAAGCAGAACTTGTAGATGAATTAATCATTGCTAAAAAAGATAAGGCTGACCGAGCAGCAGAATTACAAATTGCTAACAAAGAAAAATCAGAACGTGCTGCTGAGTTAGCCATTGCCAATGAAGAGAAGGGGAAACGTGCTGCGGAATTGGTTTTTGCCAATGCTGATAAAGCAAAACGTGCTGCGCAATTGGTTATTGCCAATGCTGATAAAGCGAAACGTGCCGCGGAATTGGTTATTGCCAATGCTAAGAAAGGAAAACGTGCAGATGAATTAATCATCGCTAATAATGAAATTATTTTTCAAAATGAAGAAAAGTTAAAGCTTGCGGCAGAGTTGGTCATAGCTGACGTAAATAAAACAAAACGTGAAGCAGAGTTGGTCATAGCCAACATTGAGAGAACAAAACGAATAGCAAAATTAATCATTGAGGAAGAAGAACTTTCCTTTCAAAAGGAGGAAAAGTCTACCCGTGTAGCAAAGTTGGTAATAGCTGATGCAGAGAAAGCAAAGCATTCAGCAGAGTTGGTAATTACTAACATAAAGAAGGCAAAACGTTCTGCAGAGTTAGTCATTGCTAATATTGAGAAAGCAAAACGTTCTGCAGAGTTAGTTATTGCGAATAAAGAACTTGTTTATCAAAAAAGTGAGAAAGCAAAACGTTCTGCAGAGTTAGTCATTGCGAAAGTATCGAAAGCAAAACGTTCTGCAGAGTTAATCATTGCTAATATTGAAAAGGCAAAACGTGCAGCAAAATTTGTCGTTATCAGCAAGGAGCTAGTTCTTTCACAAGAGAAAGAAAAACTAATAGAAGAGTTAACTACGGTAAACGAAGAGCTTATTCATGAAATTGAAAAGCGAATACGATCTGATGAGGCAGTGAAAGAGATAAATGAAAAATATATAAAAGCGTTCCAGTCATCCCCGTATTTAATCATATTAACAAGGATGAAAGATGGAAAAATCATTGAAGTCAACGATACCTTCGTCTCGATTTTTGGTTTCACCAAAAACGAGGCACTATCTAATTCAACAATTGGACTTAACATATGGAAAAATAAAGAAGACCGAAAATCAGTAATAGCTATTCTTCGTTCTGGTAAGGATATTGAAGGAAAAGAATTCCAATTCAGGAAAAAGAACGGAGACATCATGACTGGTTTGTTTTCCGCTAAAATCATTCATGTCAATAATGAGCCTAACATTATATCCAGTATTGACGACATGACTGAACGTATACAGGCTAAGAATTTATTAAAAGAAAGCGAATATAAATCCATTTCAATAATGGAAAATTCTGCGGATGCCATTTTCATAACAAATCAGCAAGCTGAGTACATATATACCAATAAGCAAGTTACGGCTCTGCTTGGATATACATCAGAAGAAATGAAAAGGAAGACAATCGTAGATATTACACCCCCGGATAAACATGAAGAAATTTTTAAAATTTTTATTAAAATATTAAAGGAAGGCAAAGGGTTCACAGAAATTGAACTTTTAAAAAAAGACGGTAACTACATTTCAACAGACCTTAACGCTGTTGTATTGCCCGATGGTACGGTATTTGGAAGTTGCAGAGACATTACAGAACGCAAACAGGTTGAATCGGAACTAATTATAGCTAAAGAAAAAGCTGAAGAAAGCGACAGGCTTAAATCCGCTTTTCTTACCAATGTGAGCCATGAAATACGTACCCCAATGAACGGAATACTCGGATTTACAGAACTACTGAAAGAACCAAACTTATCAATTGATGACCAACAGGATTTTATTCGGACCATACAGATTAGTGGTGCCCGCATGCTCAATACTATCAACAGTATTGTAGATATGTCTAAAATTGATTCAGGACTAACAAACGTTGACATAAAGGAAACGAATCTTAGTAAGACAATTGAATTCACTTATAAGTTCTTTAAACCGGAAGCTGAAATTAAAGGATTACAATTATTATTTAAGAATGGTTTGCCAGCCAAAGAAACCATCATAAAAACAGACAATGAGAAGGTCTATGGGATACTGACTAACCTTGTTAGAAATGCCATCAAGTTTACTTACGAAGGTTCAATAGAATTCGGCTATGAGAAAAAAGGAGAATACCTTGAATTTTATGTACAAGATACGGGTATAGGCATTCCCCAGGGACAACGCCAAATGATTTTTGATAGATTCAGACAGGCAAGTGATTCTTATAACAGAGGTTATGAAGGTAGCGGTTTGGGTTTATCCATAGCGAAATCTTATGTAAAAATGCTTGGTGGAAAGATATGGGTAGAAAGCGAAGAAGGCAGCGGTTCAACATTTTATTTTACCATTCCATATAATAAAGTATCGGAAGAAAAGGCAGGAATAATCAAAGACCGTTTTGCACAACATAAAGAACCTCAGTTAGAAAACCTTAAAATATTGATTGTCGAGGATGATGAAATATCGAATTCATTTCTGTCACAAACGCTCCAAAAAATCAGCAAAGAAGTCTTACATGAAAAAGCAGGAGTTGAAGCCATTGAGGCTTGTCGAAATAACCCCGACCTTGATTTAGTTTTAATGGACATCAGAATGCCAGGAATGGATGGATTGGAGGCCACTCGTCAGATACGTCAGTTTAACAAAGATGTGATTATCATTGCGCAAACAGCCTATGCATTTGCTGGGGACAGAGAAAAGGCTTTAGAGGCAGGATGCAACGATTATATCTCAAAGCCAATTATTAAGACCTTGATGTATGAATTAATTAAAAAGCATATCATTAAATAATATGAGTAAATCAGTAAGATGAAATATCCGGAAAAGACTAAGGACCAACTTATAAGTGAGTTGCAGAAAGTGCAACAGAAGTATGATTCCTTAAAGGAATTGTACGATTCTGACATCATCGAAATCGAACAGGCAGAAGAGGTATTAAAGAATACTGAAGAGATGAAACGGGTTTTGAAATTCATTACACTTTTTGATTTCGCTTCTGAACAAATATTCACTTTAAATAAAGACTTTGTTTTAAATTTTGTAAATGAATCAGCTGCCCGAAAATTCAATTCATCATCAGAAAATTTGATTGGAAAAAGTTTAGACGAATTATTCCCCCCCGAACACCTTGAATTATTGAAGTTACCTATACAGAAAGTTTTTAGTACTGGATTAGCCCAATATCATGAAAAGGAAACAAAAATATTAAATAATAGTGTATGGCTCCATACTTCTTTTTCGCCCATCTATTCCTCAGACAGAAGCCAAATAATTTCTGTTCTTGGTATTTCCACCGATATAACGGATCGCAAATTAGTAGAGATGAAACTACAAGAAAGCGAAGGGAAATACAGGACTTTGTTTGAAAATATCCCAATTGGAATTGGTGTCACGGATTTGACTGGTAACCTTATAACTTTTAATGACGCAATACTTGCACCCGGCAGCTATTCCCGTGATGATTTGATAAAAATCGGAAATGTAGAGAATCTTTATTATAATCTATCTGACCGGGAAACACTTATTGCTTTATTAAAAGAAAAGGGAACCATTAAGCAGCACCATATAAAGTTAAAGCGCAAAGACGGCTCTCCTTATGATGCTCTGTTATCACTATCAATAATCTATATTAATGATCGGCCCTTGATCCAGGCGGTAGTAGAAGATATTACCGAACGTAAGCTCGTCGAAGAATCGCTTAGGTTTTTCCGGATGATGATTGATAAGTCGAATGATGCGATTGAAGTGATTGATGTAGAAACTGCCCGGTTTATGGATGTCAATGAAAAAGCATGTACCGATCTTGGATACAGCCGGAGTGAGCTTTTGAGCATGTGCGTATTTGAAATTGATCCTACCCAAAAAATGCATGATTTCCAACTGATAACACAGAATATTAGCCAGTCAAATGCTATGACTGTAGAATCGCTACACCGTCGTAAAGATGGCTCATTATTCCCGGTTGAGATAAAAATTGCTGTAGTTAAGCTTGAAAAAACATATATTGTTGCCAATGTGAGAGATGTAACAGAAAAAAAACTTGTAGAAAATAAATTAAAGAGAAGCGAAGAGCAGTTAAAAGAAGCACAGTCTGTAGGACACATCGGTAACTGGGAATTGGACCTTGTTAAAAACACAGGTACAATGTCGGATGAAATGTATAAACTCTTCGACCTTAATAACTCAATTAATTTCACTATCGAAACTTTTTTAACAACCCCGATTCCTGAAGACCGCCAAAAGGTTCGGGAACTTGTCATGAAGTCACTGGAATCACATGTAGGGATTGATTTTGATTTCCGTACCATTACCTCTAACGGGGAAATCCGTTGGATTCACGAAAGGAGTTCGATAGAGTTGGACGAAAAAGGAAATCCAATACGTGTTTTTGGCACCTGCCAGGATATCACAGAACAAAAGCTATCAGAAGTAGCACTTCTTCGCATCAATAAGGCAGTGGAAGGCTCAGGTGAATCCATTTGTATGTCCGATCCCCAGGGGCATCACTTCTATCACAACAAAGCATTTACCGAAATTTTTGAGTACACTATGGAAGAGATTGAAGCGGCGGGCGGAGGTACCATAATTTATTTAAACAAAGATGTTGGCCAAAAGGTCTTCGATATAATTATGGGTGGTGGAACCTGGAACGGAGAAGTAGAGATGCTATCAAAGAGCGGACGAAAATTCACCATATTGCTGCGTGCCGATTCGATAAAGGATGAGAATGGGATAATCGTTGGACTCGTGGGAATTCACACGGATATGACCGAACGTAAACAGACGGAAGAAGAAATTAAACTTAAGAACGCACAGCTTTTAAAACTAAATGCCGAAAAAGACAAGTTTTTTTCCATTATAGCTCACGACCTTCGCGGCCCATTAGGTGGATTAATGGGATTAACCGAAATTATGGCAGACGTTTCACAAAATATTACACCTGAGGAAAAACATAACCTGACTTTTGATCTGAGCAAATCGGCTCGTAATATCTTCACTTTGCTTGAGAACCTGCTCGAATGGTCGCAAATGCAGCGCGGACA
>Ga0307440_1001013_pt1 | contig 13798 bp, 8 predicted proteins | sample SalMarWE160410MG_FD_202150 | JGI IMG/M metagenome (GOLD analysis project Ga0307440, IMG submission 202150) | Salt marsh sediment microbial communities from the Plum Island Ecosystem LTER, Massachusetts, United States - WE1604-10 | ecosystem: Environmental > Aquatic > Marine > Intertidal zone >... | reverse complement strand
CTGGTCGACGACAAGTCCCGGCAACTCATTGCGCAATTGCTTCAGAGCCTCGTGGCCTGGACACTCCGGCTTAAAGACTAAAATAGTGAACAGCAAACAGGGTCACATACAACAAATGAAATATAGAAGCCATCTCAAAAAAGCCTTTTCGTCCGATATCGGCGTTGCGCCCTCGTCTCAAGTCCTCGACATACTTGAGTATGCGTGTCGAAGATCCCGTTAACAAACGGGGCGGGTTGATCCTCGGCCTCGCGTTCTTGTCCCGCCGATCTTGGGCGGGAGATCTCGACCGAAAATCCTAGTTTTGAGATGGCTTCCAGATAAACGCGACCGATTCCATGGCCAAATATTATCCATGGGAAAAAATCGGGCATTGTGCACGGAATCTGAGACGCATCCGGGCGCAGCCTTATCCTTTATCGATTAAACCATTGATGGTGAAGCGAAAGAGGGTGTATGAGCAATCAAACCAGAATCATTAATCCCATTTATGCGTTGTTCCCCACCGAGATCGAAGGATTCGATAAGCTGGCCGAATTGGCCCTTGATATGCGGTGGTCGTGGAACCATTTTGCCGATGAACTCTGGCGGCAACTCGATCCGGACCTGTGGGAATCGACCCATAATCCGTGGGTTGTGCTGCAGACCATATCCCGGGATCAGCTCCGGCGGGTGCTATCGGATCCGGTTTTTCGCAAAGAGGTGGACCAGCTCCTACAGACCAAGCGCGACAGCGCCGAAGCGCCGGCATGGTTTCAGCAAAACCACGTCCGGACGCCGCTGACCAGTGTTGTTTATTTCAGCATGGAGTTCATGCTCAGTGAGGCACTGCCCATCTATTCGGGCGGGCTCGGCAACGTGGCCGGCGATCAGCTTAAAGCAGCCAGCGATATGGGCATCCCGGTGATCGGTATCGGGCTGTTGTATCAGCAAGGTTATTTCCGACAGGTGATTACCAAGGACGGCACCCAGCAGGCGTTGTTTCCATACAACGATCCGGGGCAATTGCCCATTACGCCTGTGCGGGAGCCCAATGGGGAATGGCTGCGGCTGCAAATCGCGCTGCCCGGGTATACTCTCTGGCTGCGGGCCTGGCAGGTGCAGGTGGGCAGGATTAAGGCCTATTTGCTGGACAGCAATGACGCTGCCAACCTTCCGGCCCACCGCGGCATTACCAGTGAACTTTACGGCGGCGGACCGGAGCTGCGCCTGAAACAGGAACTGGTTTTGGGCATCGGCGGATGGCGCCTGTTGGAAGCCCTGGATATCCATCCGGAGGTCTGCCATCTGAATGAAGGCCATGCCGCCTTTGCCGTGCTGGAACGGGCACACAGCTTTATGCAGGCCACCCAACAACCTTTTGATGTTGCCTTGGCCGCTACCCGGGCCGGCAATCTTTTTACGACGCATACCGCGGTGGCGGCAGGCTTCGATCGCTTTACACCGTCGCTCATGGCCCAATACCTGACCGGTTATGCCCAGGAGCAGCTCGGAATTACAATTCAAGACCTGTTGACCTTGGGCCGGCAGAACCCCAGCGATGTCAATGAGGATTTCAATATGGCCTATCTGGCCATCAGAGGGAGCGGTGCCGTCAATGCGGTGAGCCGCTTGCACGCTCAGGTCAGCCGGCGCCTTTTTCAGTCGCTGTTTCCACGCAGGCCCCTGGAAGAGGTGCCGGTGGGCTATGTCACCAACGGGGTGCATGTGCCCACATGGGATTCGGCCGAGGCCGACGAGCTGTTCACCCAATCCTGCGGTAAGGGATGCTGGCTGGAAGGGGACGAAGAATTGGAACACCGCATTCACGAGCTGCCCGATGACCGCCTCTGGCACATGCGCAGCGTATGTCGTCACGCGCTGGTAACCTATACACGCCAAAGATTGACGCAGCAATTTATCGCATCCGGCGCCCACACCGATGAGGTTGAACGGGCCCGGCATCTTTTCGATCCCGATGCCTTGACCTTGGGCTTTGCGCGCCGTTTCGCGACATACAAACGACCCAATTTGTTGCTGCACGATCCTCAAAGACTTCTTGGCCTGCTGACCGATCGCCGGCGTCCTGTTCAGCTGATCATTGCCGGGAAAGCGCATCCGGCCGACGAGCCCGGTAAGGCCATGATTCGGGAGTGGATCCAGTTTATTCGCGGTACACAAGCGCGCAACCATGTCATTTTCCTCAGCGACTATGACATGCTGCTGACTGAACGCCTGGTGCAAGGCGTGGATGTCTGGATCAATACGCCCCGCCGACCGTGGGAAGCGTGCGGCACCAGCGGCATGAAAGTGCTGGTCAACGGCGGTCTCAACCTTTCCGAGTTGGACGGCTGGTGGGCCGAGGCTTACACCGACGATGTGGGGTGGTCTTTGGGCGACGGCCTGGACAGGGGCGACGATCCGGAATGGGATGCGGTGGAGGCCGAAGCACTCTATGACCTGTTGGAGTATAACGTTATCCCGGAATTCTATGACCGGGATCCCAACGGCATTCCCGCTGCCTGGGTTGCGCGCATGCGGGAAAGCATGGCGCACCTGACGCCTCGCTTTTCAGCGAACCGGACGGTCCGGGAATACACGGAAAAACACTACCTCCCGGCGGCAGCCACCTTCCGCCGGCGCGCAGAAAATAACGGCGCGCTGGCCCGCCGCATCGTTCAATGGCAACGCGAATGGGAACAACACTGGGGAAAGATGCGTTTCGGTGATGTGAATGTCGAAACCCTGGAGTCCAGACACCAGTTCGAGGTCCGGGTCTTTCTGGAAGGTCTCGATCCCGACGGGCTGCGTGTGGAACTCTATGCCGACGGCCAAAATAATGAAGATCCGGTGCGCCGGGAAATGACATTGGTTCAAAAGCTCGAAGGAGGCGCCGGTGAGGTTGTTTATCGCGCCACAGTTCCCGCGACGCGGCCCCCGGAAGATTATACGCCGCGGATTATACCAAGCCGCGATGAGATTGCCGTTCCCCTGGAAACCCCTTTTATTTTGTGGCAGCGGTAGCGAGTGCTGTTTTTCAATAGATTGACTGAAAAGAGAGAATGCAACCGAAACCAAAAAAGGAACACATTGGAGACAATAATAAAGCAGAACGTCCCATAGAAGACGATTCGACGGAAAATAAGCTGTCGTGCCGAAATGGGGCAACCTGCGGTCAGCCCGGCCGAAAAGTTCAGGTGATCGAGGTGGCGGTCTTTTTGTTTTTGATTTTACCCGCCATGTCGACCTCTTTTTTAATCGGCACCACTTCGGGCAATCAGCCCGGTACGGGTTTTATGGGTGTCGCCATCTTGTCCATCCTGAACGATCTGGGCATGGTGAGCCTGGTGTTCTATTTTGTGTGGCGCAACAGAGAAACACTGCGCCGAATCGGTTGGACCCTGCAAAACCTCCCCAGGGAAGTCGGCTGGGGCCTCGTGCTGTTTTTTCCGATCTTCTACAGCGCCAACCGGCTGGAAAGCGTATTGCATTCGGCCGGTCTTTCGGCACCGTCCAAACTCCCTTCATTTCTCGTTGCGACCGGCCATTTCAGGCTGGTGCTGGCCGTTATTCTGGTCATTGTCGTTGCCATTGTGGAAGAAACCGTGTTTCGGGGTTATTTGATCCTGCGACTGAAAACAGCCACCCGCCGGTCCTGGGCAGCGGTCCTTTTGTCATCGGTGGTATTCTCCATCGGACATGGATATGAAGGCATGGCGGGAGTGATCAGCGTTTTTTGTTTGGGGGTGGTCTTCGGGGTGATTTACCTGTGGCGAAAAAGCCTGATCGCGCCCATGATCATTCACTTTCTCATCGATTTCAGCAGCATCGTGATGATGGCGCTGCTTTAGGCAAACACGCACAATACATACCCATGGTTTTGAAATCAATAAATATCCAACCGGCTTCTCTGAGACGGGAGTTGAACAATAATGGCAGTATCCTTTAATAAACCGGAAACCGCCTGCATCCTGACCATCAACGGCGGATCGTCGAGCATCAAGTTTGCCCTGTATGCTGTTGAGCCGTCCTTAGACTGCCGGTTAAAGGGTGAAAACGCCGGTGCGGTGCGCACACGCTTTTGCAGCGGCTTGGCGTTTCTTGGGATGACACTGGATGAAGATCTCAACGGCGTCAATGCACCGGTGATTTCTTCTAGGTCGAGCCCGGTTACCGTGCGTGTGATTCGAACCAATGAAGAAATTATGATTGCCAAAGCCGCCCTGGCAATCATCCGGAAAGAGAACCAAAAATGAATGCCGCGGCAAATGCTTGCCGTGCGAAGGAGAAAAACCATGAAAGGACCGCTTTCCCCCGAATTGCTCCATCGTATGAATGCATACTGGCGGGCAGCCAACTACCTGTCGGTGGGTCAAATATACCTGCTTGACAACCCGCTGCTCAAAGAACCCCTGACCATTGACCATGTGAAGCCCAGACTTTTGGGACACTGGGGCACCACCCCGGGCTTGAATTTTATCTATGTTCATCTCAACCGCATCATCAATCAATACGACCTGAACATGATTTTTATCACCGGGCCGGGCCACGGAGGACCGGGTCTGGTGGCCAACACGTATCTGGAAGGCATCTACAGCGAACTGTATCCCAATATTTCACAGGACGAATCCGGAATGAAGCGGCTGTTCAAGCAATTCTCCTTTCCCGGGGGCATACCCAGCCACGTGGCGCCTGAGACGCCGGGTTCCATCCATGAAGGCGGTGAATTGGGCTATTCCCTGGCCCATGCCTTTGGCGCTGCTTTCGACAACCCCGATCTGCTGGTGACCTGCGTGGTGGGCGACGGCGAAGCGGAAACCGGAGCCCTGGCCACCAGTTGGCATTCGAACAAATTTCTCAATCCGGTTCATGACGGCGCCGTGCTTCCCATTTTGCACCTCAACGGCTACAAGATCGCCAATCCGACCGTGCTGGCGCGCATTCCCGAAGAAGAACTGCGTCAACTCTTCCAGGGGTACGGATACAACCCCTATTTCGTCGAAGGCGACGAGCCGGAAGACGTTCATCAATGCATGGCCGAGACCCTGGATACCATCGTCGGCGAGATCAAAGCCATCCAACGCCAGGCACGCGAGCGCGGATTCAATGAACGTCCTGTCTGGCCCATGATCGTGTTTAAAACACCCAAGGGATGGACCGGCCCCAAGGAAGTGGATGGTCTGCCGGTGGAAGGTTCGTTTCGTGCGCACCAGGTTCCTCTGGCCGGACTGGATGCCCATCCGGAGCACCTGAAGTCATTGGAGAAATGGATGAAGCGTTACGAGCCCGAAGCGCTTTTCGACGCCCAAGGCCGCCTGATTCGGGAACTGGCGGATCTGATCCCCAAGGGCGAACGCCGGATGGGAGCCAATCCCCATGCCAACGGCGGAATTTTGCTGCGCGACCTTAAAATGCCCGATTTCAGAGATTATGCCGTGGACGTGCCTCAGCCGGGAACGGTGAAGGCCGAAGCGACGCGCATCATGGGCGCCTTTATCAGAGATGTGATGAAATCGAACTGGGATCAGCGCACTTTTCGTGTTTTCGGTCCTGACGAGACCGCCTCCAACCGCCTGACACACCTGTTCGACATTACCGAACGGACTTCGACCGCCGAAATCCGTTCCACGGACGATCATGTGTCTCCTGACGGCCGCGTCATGGAAGTGCTTAGCGAACATATGTGCCAGGGCTGGCTGGAAGGCTATCTCCTCACCGGGAGGCACGGTTTTTTCTCCTGTTATGAAGCGTTTATACACATTGTGGATTCCATGTTCAACCAGCATGCCAAATGGCTCAAGGTGACTCGCGATATCTCCTGGAGACGCCCCATCGCATCGCTCAATTACCTGTTGACCTCCCATGTGTGGCGCCAGGACCACAACGGATTCAGTCACCAGGACCCGGGTTTCATCGATCATGTGATCAACAAAAAAGCCGACATCATCCGGGTATATCTGCCGCCCGATGCCAACACGTTATTGTCCGTTGCGGACCACTGTCTGCGCAGCCGGGATTACGTCAATATCATCGTGGCGGGAAAACAACCCGAGATCCAGTGGCTGGATATGGATGCGGCCGTCAAACACTGCTCCGCCGGTCTCGGCATCTGGGAATGGGCCAGCAACGATGAGGACGGCGATCCCGACGTGGTGATGGCCTGCGCCGGTGATGTCCCCACCCTGGAGACACTGGCGGCAGTGGATTTGTTGCGGCAGCATTTTCCGGAACTCAAGATCCGCGTCGTCAACGTGGTGGATCTTATGACGTTACAGCCCCGGAGCGAACATCCCCACGGCCTGAGCGACAAAGACTTCGATATTATTTTCACCCCGGGCAAACCCACTATTTTCGCTTTCCATGGATATCCCTGGCTGATTCATCGGCTGACTTATCGACGGACCAACCATGCCCATCTGCATGTTCGGGGTTATAAAGAAGAGGGGACGACCACAACGCCCTTCGACATGGTGGTACGAAACGACCTGGATCGGTTTCATCTGGCCGAAGATGTTATCGACCGGGTGCCCAAACTGGGGTCCCGGGCCGCCTATGCGCGTCAATTTATTCGGGACAAGTTGCTCGACCATAAAAATTATATTCATCGATACGGCCAGGACATGCCTGAAATCCGTAACTGGAAATGGCCGATGTGAGGCTGCGAGGGTATTTGCGCGATGACCCGTTGATATATTTTTTTTAAATTCCGCTTGCAAGTGTATATCCCGTGATTACCATTTACAGTTTAGGGGGGTAATCGCCGGACTACATTGTGACCCGAAAGCGGCGATGCCGATAAGATATGGTTTTGATATTCCGTCATAATTGGGCTGGGTGTTATAGACCAAAACTATGCGGAGCTTATGCATCGGCGTTTGATAATTGAAAGGATACAAGTAATGCATTGGAGAATAATGATGGTGGTGCTGGGCGGCGTCTTGTTGATGGGTTGTGCCGTCGGCCCCAATTTTCAACCTCCTGAAGCACCGGATACACAGGCATATACGTCTACAGCGCTTCCATCTGAGACAGCGACCGCATCGGTCGCCGGCGGCACAGCCCAACGCTTTAAAATGGGTGAAAAGATCCCGGACCAATGGTGGAAACTCTTTCATTCCGAGGCGTTGGATCGTTTGATCCGGCGCGCCCTTGTTGACAACCCGACGACGGTTGCCGCACAAGCCGCACTGCGGCAGGCTCAGGAACTATTGCGCGCGCAATACGGAGCAACCTGGTTTCCAGGGGTAGACGCCAATCTATCGGCCAGCCGGCAGCGCTCTGCCGGTGCTTCCTTTGGTCAGGGATCGGGCGGCGGGTCCACTTTTGAGTTGTATAATGCTTCGGTGAACGTTTCCTACCTGCTCGATATTTTCGGCGGCGCACGGCGCGAACTCGAATCATTGCAGGCCCAGGTCGACTATCAGCATTTTCAGCTGCTGGGGACTTATCTGACGCTGACGGCCAACATCGTGACCAGCGCCGTGCAGGAAGCGTCGCTGCGCGCTCAGCTTCAAGCGACCAGGGAAATTCTGGCGGATCAGCAGCGGGCGTATGAATTGGTTCAGCGCCAATTCCAGTTGGGCGGCACTTCGCGCGCCGATGTGCTGGCTCAACAGACCCAGTTGGCCCAGACCCGGGCCACCCTGCCGCCTCTGGAAAAGGCCCTTTCCCAAACGCGTCACTTGCTGGCGGTACTGGTGGGAAAGTTACCCAACAATGCAGGAACACTGCCCGAGTTCGATATCCACAACATAACGCTTCCAAAGGAACTCCCGGTGAGTTTGCCGTCTTCTCTGGTGCGTCGGCGTCCCGACATACAGGCGGCCGAAGCGTTGTTGCATGCGGCCAGCGCCCAGGTGGGGGTGGCGACCGCCAATCTCTATCCCCGCATCACCCTTACGGGCAGTTACGGATCGGAAACCAACAAGATCGGTGATCTTTTCAACAGCGACACGGTCGTCTGGAATTTTGGCGGCGGGCTGCTGCAGCCGCTTTTTCACGGCGGTGAACTGAAAGCCAAACGCCGGGCGGCCGTAGCCGCCTATGATCAGGCGATGGCGCTTTACCGCCAGACGGTATTGCAGGCATTTCTCAATGTTTCTGATGCCTTGCGAGCCCTTGAGTCGGATGCCCGAACGCTCAAAGCACAATTCGAAGCGGAAACGGCGGCCAAGGATACACTGGAATTAACCCAAAAGCAGTTTCAATTCGGCGCCGTGAGCTATCTCTCGCTGCTCGATGCCCAACGCCAGTACCAACAGGTGCGCATCAGCCTGATCCAGGCGCAGGCTGCCCGATTTGCGGATACGGCTGCGCTGTTCCAGGCCGTCGGCACCGGAGAGTGGCACGCTGCTTCGGCCTTTGAAAACAAAACCGCAAAACCAAAGGATTGATCGTTTTTATATCATAACTCAACATTGAAAACGGAGGCTCAATGTTCAAACGAATGTTTATTATGCTGGCGTGTGCCGGTTTGCTGTTCGGCGGCATTTTCGGCTACAAGGCCTTTGTATCTCGTCAGATGAAAAAAGCTATGGCCGCTCAACAGGCTCCTGCGGTAACCGTGTCCACAACCACGGCCCGGATGCTGGCCTGGCAACCGCAGCTTAACGCGGTCGGTACGGTGAGGGCAATGCGTGGTGTTGACGTGACAGCCGAGATTGCCGGCCTCGTGCGAACCGTCTATTTTAAATCCGGCGACGATGTGCGTAAAGGCCAGGTGCTGGTGCAGCTCAATGCCGATGCAGACAGGGCTTTGCTCCATTCGCTGGAAGCAGAGGCCGAATTGGCGAAAACCACTTATGCGCGCGACAAACAACAGTTCAATGTCAAGGCCATCAGTCAGGCGACCCTGGATGTCTCGCAGGCGGGTCTCAAAAGCAAAATGGCTCAGGTGGATCAGCAGGCGGCCGTTGTCGACAAGAAGACCATTCGCGCGCCCTTTAGCGGCCGTGTCGGCATCAGCACCGTCAATCCCGGTCAATACCTGAACCCGGGAGACCGCATTGTTACGCTGCAATCTTTTGACTCGGTCTATGTGGACTTTTTTTTGCCCCAACAGGATATTGCGCGGATTACTTTGGGACAGACGGTTGTCGTGACCACCAATACCTATCCGGGGCGAAACTTCGAGGGCAAGATAACCGCTGTTAGTCCCAAAGTGGACCCCCAGACCCGCAATATCGAAATCGAGGCAACGGTTGCCAATCCCAAGCATGATTTGCTGCCCGGTATGTTCACTTCGGTGCAGGTCCATGCCGGTGAATTGGAACACTTCATCACGCTGCCCCAGACGGTCGTAACTTACAATCCCTACGGCGAAACCGTGTTTGTGATCGTGAAGGCCGGGCAGGGACCGCAAGGAAAGCCTGAATGGGTTGCCAAACAGACCTTTGTGACCATCGGCAGCTTACGGGGGGATCAGGTCGCCGTTCTCAAGGGCATTAAAGCGGGCGACACGGTGGTCACCGGCGGTCAGCTCAAACTCAAAAGCGGCAGCCGTGTGGTCATCAACAACAACATTCAACCCAGCAACGAGGCCGCTCCCGAACCCACGGATCAATAATATGCAAAACTCTCGTACCCGATTCACCGACATCTTTATTCAGCGGCCGGTGCTGGCCACGGTCGTCAGCCTGTTCATCCTCGTTTTGGGGTTGCGCTCCTTGGGACTGTTGCGCGTCCGCGAGTATCCGGAGACCCAGAATGCCGTGGTCACCGTATCGACGGTATACACAGGGGCCGACCCGGCCCTGGTATCCGGCTTTATCACGACCCCTTTGGAAAATTCCATTGCCCAGGCCAACGGTATCGACTATCTCGATTCGACCAGCACCCAGGGATTGAGCACGATTAAAGCCAATCTGAGACTGAACTATGATTCCAACAAAGCGCTGACCGAAATCAATACCAAGGTCAATGCCGTTATCAATCAACTTCCCAGGGAATCACAGCAGCCGGTAATCAGCGTCTCCGTCGGTGAAACCATCGACGCCATGTATATCGGTTTTAACAGCACCACCTTGCCGAGCAATAAGATCACGGATTATCTGATCCGGGTCGTGCAGCCGAAGCTCCAGGCCGTGGATGGCGTGCAAACCGCCGAAATTCTGGGAGGTCGTCAGTTTGCATTGCGGGCATGGCTCGACCCGAAAAAAATGGCGGCATACGGCGTAACCGCCAGCGATGTGAGCAACGTCCTGGCGGCCAATGATTTTATTTCCGCTTTGGGGCGAACCAAAGGGCAGATGGTGACGGTGAATCTGCTCGCCGATACCGGGTTGCACTCGGTGGATGAGTTCCGCAATCTGGTGGTTAAGTCACAAAACGGCGCCATCATCCGGCTGAAAGATATCGCCCATGTCACCCTGGGTTCGGAGAGCTACGACACGGCGGTGGCCTTTGACGGACAGAGTGCTGTTTACATCGGCATCAAAGTAACGCCCAATGCCAATCTGATCAGCGTCATCAAAGGCGTGCGCAAAGTTTTTCCATTCATCGCACAGCAATTGCCTGCAGGGCTCAACGGCCGCATCGTCTATGACGCCACCAAATACGTGGACAGCTCCATCCACGAAGTGATCACAACCCTGGTCGAAGCGCTGCTGATCGTGACCCTGGTGATCTTTCTCTTTCTCGCATCGGTACGTTCGGTGATCATACCTGTCATTGCCATGCCGCTGTCCCTCATCGGCACATTTTTTATCATGCTGGTGCTCGGCTACACCGTCAATCTGCTGACCCTTCTGGCCCTGGTGCTGGCCATTGGTCTGGTTGTGGACGATGCAATTATCGTCGTGGAGAACGTGCATCGCCACATGGAAGAAGGCATCCCTGCCATGAGAGCGGCCCTTATGGGCGCGCAAGAACTCGCCGGGCCCATTGTGGCCATGACGGTGGTTCTGGTGGCGGTTTATGCACCCATTGGATTTATGGGCGGCCTGACCGGCGCGCTTTTTACGGAATTTGCTTTTACGCTGGCCGGTGCCGTGACCGTATCGGCCGTTATTGCACTGACGTTGTCGCCTATGATGTGTTCGCGTTTTCTAAAGTCCGACGACAAGGGCAACCATCGTCGTTTCATGCGTTTTGTCGATCGTCAGTTCGACCGTCTGCGCCGGACTTATGAATACCTCCTGCACGGCGCGCTGAACGCTTTGCCGGTCGTCATGGTGTTTGCCTTGATCGTTCTCGGCAGTATCTATTTTCTCTATGTCTCTTCCAAAAGCGAATTGGCGCCCCAAGAGGACGAAGGTATTGTCATCTCGCTGATCACCGGAGCGCCCGATGCGTCCCTTCAGCAGACACAGCTTTATACCCGGCAGGTATATAAGATTTTTGCCGGGCACAAAGAAACCGACCATGTATTCCAGCTCGACGGCATCAGCGGCGTCAACTCAGGCATCGCGGGTATGGTACTTAAACCTTGGGACCAACGCAAGCTGACGACCATGCAGTTGCAGCCCATGGTACAAAAGCAACTTAACGGCATTGCGGGGGTCCGGGCCGTGGCCTTTCAGAGACCGCCGCTTCCGGGAGGGGGCAGGGGCCTGCCGGTGCAGTTTGTCATCGGCACCACCGATTCCTTCGACAAATTGAACACAGTGACGCAGGCGCTGATGGACAAGGCTCGCGCCACCGGCATTTTCGCCTATATGGATACCGATCTTAAAATCGATAAGCCGCAGATATCCGTTCAGATCGATCGCAATCTGGCCTCACAGCTCGGATTGACCATGAGCGATGTGGGCAATGCACTGGGATCGATGCTGGGCGGCGGCTACGTCAATTACTTCAGTCTATACGGCCGTTCATACAAAGTCATCCCCCAGGTCATGCAGCGCTACCGGCTCAACCCCGACCAACTCAAGCACTATTATATAACAACGGCTTCAGGTGCTTCCGTTCCGATATCCACCATCGTGAAATTAAAGACCAGCGTTGTCCCGGAATCACTCAACCATTTTCAGCAACTCAACTCCGCCACAATATCCGCCGTGCCGCTGCCCGGCGTCACCCTCGGCCAGGCCCTGGACACGCTCAATAAGCTGGCCAAGCAAGTGTTGCCTAAAGGGTACAGTATCGATTACAGCGGCCAGTCCCGTCAATACGAACACGAGTCAAGCCAACTGATGATCACGTTTATATTCGCTTTGATCATTATTTTTCTGGCGCTGGCCGCATTGTTCGAAAGTTTCCGCGACCCGCTGATCATACTGGTTAGTGTGCCCATGTCGATCTGCGGGGCCTTGATCTTCATCAGCCTTGGGGTGGGTGGTGCGAGCTTGAACATCTATACTCAGGTAGGATTGGTTACCTTGATCGGTTTGATCAGCAAGCACGGGATCCTGATCGTTCAGTTCGCCAATGACCAGCAACGGGCGGGAAGACCCAAGCGTGAAGCCATTGAGATGGCGGCCGGAATTCGGCTGCGGCCGATTTTGATGACCACGGCTGCTATGGTTTTGGGCGTTCTGCCCCTGGTCCTGGCCACGGGTGCCGGTGCCGTGGGCCGCTTCAACATGGGTTTGGTCATCATGACCGGCCTTGCCATCGGAACCCTGTTCACGCTGTTTGTCGTGCCGGCCATGTACATGCTGCTGGGTGCGGATCATACCCGGGGCCGGGAATCCGAAAAACCGGCGGAATATGAACCGGTCCAAAGCTGACTTTAATTTTTTATTTCTTCAACGCCCACGACAGAAACTGCGCATAGACCTCCCATACCTGGTCGCCGTAGCCTCCGGCCATCAAATAGGCCGCCGGTATGCGCAATTCCCGAAGAAATTGATAGATCATCCGGTCGCGGGCCGCCATCTGATCCAATGTCAGCTTCAATCCACTGGTGGAGGGCAATTCATCTTTTTCATAAGGGTCGGCGCCGCTGACCACGATGGCGAGGTCCGGTTCGCCCAGACGTTTCATTTGCCCAAGCCCCTTTTCGAGACGCTCCAGATAATGCGGTTCTTCTCCTGAAGCGATGGGAATATCGATATCGCTCGGTATAAAGCAAGGATTGGCCCTGCCGTCGGGCAGAACCGGCAAGCCGTCCAGCGGCCAGCCATGGGCCATATGAACGCTCAGCGTTGTGATGGACGCATCATCGGCGGTCAAGGCAGCTGTCCCGTCGCCTTTGTGCGCATCCACATCGATAATCCAGACCTTGCGAACCACGTTTTCGGCCTGAAGTTTACGGGTCGCAATGACAATGTCGTTAATCAGGCAAAAACCGCTGCCATGATCATAATAGGCATGATGCATACCGCCGGAAAAGTAGAAACAAAAGCCATGGGTCTTCGCTAAACGGGCGCACTGGATGCTGCCGGCAACCTTTATTCGTATACGCCCAAACAGCTCCTCCAGAGGGCGGCTTGCCTGTTCGGGTGCATAGCGGTAGTATCGTCCATCGGAATCGATCAACTCGAAGGTTGAAATGATTTCGTCGACCAATCGATCCGAATACAGTCGGGCGACATAATCCGCCGAGTGAACCCGCAGCAGATCTTCTTTGGTCAGCGTTTCGCTGATCCGATGGCGATGCCAAAGATCCTGACGGGAACCCAAATGCGAGTCGCTGCACAATGCCTCAAAGGTTTTTGTGGCGCGGCTGTCCCGTATGGGAATCAGGATGCCGAATTCCAGAAGACCGGCCGGTATGGTTGGATCATACAGGATCATAATGTAACTAAATTAAGGATGATTTGGATCGATGTAAAGAAAAACCTGTTGTCTCCTGTCACGTTTTTATCTTCGGTTACCGGTGATAAAAAGGCAAAAATTTGCGTCAGTTAATTTCTGTATTATCTTAATCTTACAATTT
>Ga0307440_1001012_pt1 | contig 13808 bp, 10 predicted proteins | sample SalMarWE160410MG_FD_202150 | JGI IMG/M metagenome (GOLD analysis project Ga0307440, IMG submission 202150) | Salt marsh sediment microbial communities from the Plum Island Ecosystem LTER, Massachusetts, United States - WE1604-10 | ecosystem: Environmental > Aquatic > Marine > Intertidal zone >... | reverse complement strand
CACGGGACCGTTGGCTGTGTTTGCCTTGACGAATACGGAAACATTGCTGCCGGAACTTCAACCGGGGGATTAACAGGAAAGATGCCGGGCAGAGTTGGTGACTCGCCGATTTGTGGTGCAGGAACTTATGCAAATAATAAAACCTGCGGTATTTCAGGAACAGGGACTGGTGAACTTTATATCAGGCATAATCTTGCTTTTAATATCTCAGCATTGATGGAATACAAAGGTTACGCTTTGCAGCAGGCTGAAGATGAAATGATTCACCGCAGGTTAAAACCCGGAGACGGCGGAGTTATCGGAGTTGATAAAGACGGCAACTATGCTTTCTCATTTAACACTCAGGGTATGTTCCGGGGAGTTGCCACATCAACTGGTGTTTTTGAAGTTAAGATTTGGGAGTAGAATATTAAATAATAATAAGGAGACCAAATGCGTCCATCAGAAAAAGATTATGCACCCGATTATAAAGACTACATAGAACAAATAAAAGGGGATGATATTGTCAATATTCTTGAAGAACAATTAAATACTACGACAAAGTTTTTTAATTCTATTCCTGAGGAGAAAGGAAATTACTCTTATGCAGATGGAAAGTGGAGTATAAAAGAAGTTCTTGGTCATTTGATAGATTCGGAAAGAATTTTTGCTTTCAGAGCTCTTTGCATTGCAAGAGGAGAAAAACAATCATTGCCCGGATTTGAGCAGGATGATTATGCTAAAGAAGGGGGCTTCAATAAAAGGACTCTCAAAAATTTGTTGGAAGAGCTCAATTTTGTAAGAGAAGCTAATTTATCTTTATTTAAATCTTTTTCGGAGAATGAATTTAATAAAAGAGGAGTTGCAAGCGAAAACGAAGTAACAGTACGTGCGATTTTATTTATTATAGCCGGGCACGGAATGCATCATTTTAAAGTTCTAAAAGAAAAATATGGTGTGTGAAATCAAATAATTTTGTTTATTTCCCGAAGAATCTTATCAGTTGCGCCGAGATTTTCCTGAACATACTGGTGCGATGTTTCCCCTTTCGATTTTCTTGATTTTTCATCTAAAATTAATGTTCTCAATTGGCGGTATGCTTGCATTTTATTATTGACCATAATTCCGCCGCCTCTTTTCAATAGTTCCTTTGCCTCCTGTGAATTGTCGATCTTTGGCCCGAACAAAACGGGAGTTCCGTAAACAGCAGCCTCAAGCACATTATGGATATTTTGTCTAAATCCGCCACCTACAAAAGCAAGATCTGCATAAATATATAGTGTTAATAATATTCCGATTGAATCGACAATAATTACTCTTTCATTGTTGTAATTATTCAGGTATGAAAACCTGATTGTTTCCAGGCTATTTTTTCTGAAAGCAGGCGACCCTAAAAATTCATTTTCAATATTTTCGAGATGGAGGAGGGTCGGTTCATGAGGGGCAATAATCAGAAGAACATTCTTATCGACTGAAGCCAGTTTTTTGAATACAGGAATAATAATATCTTCATCCTGTTCCCAGGTGCTTCCTGCAACCAAAATGATTTTATCTTTCAGGATATTATCTTTTATTAATTCTTTCTCTTTTGCATTCACACTTCTTTGATAAACTCTATCGAATCTAGTATCACCGACAGCTTTAAGTTGATTTGCAGTACAACCGAAGTTTTTAAACCCCTCAACATCATTTTCCGAAACTGTTAATATTCTTGTGAAGTTTTTATATAAATTATTATGGAAGCTCTTTACTATTGGCAGTTTTCTGGCTGACTTTTCCTTCATTGTCGCATCCACTATAAAACAGGGAATATTAGCTTTTTTTAAAGCCAAGATATGATTAGGCCAGACGTCGTAACGCATCATTACTGCAAGATTTGGATTTGCAATTTTTATGAACCGCTCAGCATTTAATTTTGTATCCAATGGAATATATGAGATGAGGTCGGCATAAGGATATTTTTTAGAGTTTTCATAACCAGAGGGTGAAAAAAATGTGACAAGAATATTCAGGTCATTGTTCTTTTTTAATTCTTTAATGATAGGTTTTGCCTGCTCAAATTCGCCATAAGATGAGGAGTGAAACCATACCAGCTTTTTCGTTTTATCGAGTCTCGCAGCATTCAGAATAAGTTCTTCTAAGATTCTTTTTCTTCCTCTTATTCCCCTTCGGATTTTGGCATTAAACAAACCAAGAAAACGAACAGTTATATAAAGAACGGGAATAATAAAGTAATTATAAATAAATGCCCAGATATTTTTCATCAGGTGTTTAGCAGCAGGTTAATGTTTTTGAATGCCAACTGTGGTGTAATTTCTTTCATGCAATTGAAATGCGATTTCGGGCATTTCTCCCTTCCAATATGAGAGCATGGTCTGCAAGATAAAGAATTGTTTTCTAAAATTAAATTTTTGTTATTATAAGGCGTAAACCCGAATTCTTTAACAGTAGATCCGAAAAAACTTACAACAGGAACTCCGGCAGCGCAAGCTGCATGCATCAATCCGGAATCGTTACAAACGATAGCCCGGCATTTTTTCATATCCGTTACCGTCTGCAGAATATTATCTTCATTACACAGGTTAATTGCTGCTGGAAACAATTTAGAAATTTCACTGCAGACTTCTTTATCTTTTTGACCTCCAAATAGGACCACATTAAAATCATTCACTGTGAGCATCTTACATAAATATATGTAATAATAACCGGGCCACATTTTTGTAAAATGTCGGGACCCCGGGGCAAGCCCTATATAATTTTTACCTTCTGTTAAATTAGTCACTTTATTCTCAGGGACAAAAATATCAAGTCCCTTATCATCCAGGTTGAAACCTTTAATTGTATTGGAATACCTTACAGGAATCTGCGGGAGATCTTTCATTGTATTAATTTTAAATTTTACAAGCAGAAATTTCTTAAGATCCTGCTTTTTGAAACGCATTTTTTTTGTCCATGTTTTTCGTGTGAGCTTATGGGACCGGAAATTATTCTGAAGATCAATTATGAGATCATATTTATTCTTCGAAATTATGCCTGCAAGCTCATCGTAGTTCTCATTTAACAAATAGACTTTTCTTAAATATGGATTATACTGGACAGTGTCTTTGTATTCTTCTTTTAGCAGAAAATCAATTTTCATATTGGGATATTGCCCTTTTAGCGAACGAATCAAGGGAGTAGTCAGCAGTATATCACCAAGAGAGCTTAGCCTTATTACAAGTATAGTATTTATCTTATTAAAATTTGACAAGCGATTTATCCTAAAATATTTTATATTTCACTGGGTGAATTTAGTTAATTACTAATTTTACTTCCAATTTTCGTTAATTAATTTTAATAAAACGGGGTCAATATATGAGTACACTACCTCCACCGGGAGTTCAAAATTCTTCTGATTCTTCACTTGAAAAGAAAGTTTATAATATTGTAGAAAAATTTAAAGAGTATTTACCTATTGCTAATGATAGAAACCGCCTTGGATTTAATCTTTACAAATACCTGAAAGGCGAAGGCGACCATCCTACGATTATAGTTAAAAATGCTAAAGTTCAGATTACCGGAATAAGTGAAACTGAACTTGCTAATAAATTAAATGCCGCGATCGAAAAAATATCTTAAAACGATTCCAATATAAGATTAAAAAGGAGAGAAAATCTCTCCTTCTTTATTACTATCATTAATCACTTTTTACTTTCTATAGTGATTTCGCTTTTCTCTTTTGCCATAAATTCTTCTACTTTTTTCACGTCCTCTTCACTCCCTATAAATATCGGTGTTCTTTCATGAAGTTCTTTCGGCTGTAATTCTAGTATTCTTGTTTTACCGTCAGATGCTCTGCCACCTGCCGCCTCAACAATAAAAGCCATTGGATTACATTCATACATCAAACGGAGTTTCCCTTTGTGATGTCGTGAATCAGCAGGGTACATAAAAATTCCACCGTAAAGTAAATTCCTGTGAATGTCAGCAACCATCGATCCGATGTACCTTGAGGAATAAGGCCTTTCTGTTGCTTTGTCTTCTTCCTGGAGGTACTTAATGTATTTTTTTAAACCAGGATGCCAGTACAGATAATTACCTTCATTGATACTGTATAGCTTTGATTTTTTAGGGGTTTTAATATTTTCGTGTGATAAAAGAAATTCACCAAATGAAGGGTCAAGGGTAAATCCGTGAGCTCCGTGACCAGCAGTGTAAACAAAAATTGTGCTTGAGCCGTAAATAACATATCCAGCCGCAACCTGTTTTAATCCTTGCTGCAAACAATCCTCAAGTGTCCCGGGTGTATCTTCAGGCGTTACTCTTTTATAAATTGAAAAAATTGTTCCAATGCTAATGTTTGCGTCTATATTGGAAGAGCCGTCAAGAGGATCGAACAGCAAAACATATTTCCCTATTTTAAATTTGGGTGGAATGTGAATTATATCTTCTTCTTCCTCAGAGCCCATCACGCAAAGATGTCCGCCATGATCCATTGCACGGAACATCATATCGTGGGCAAACATATCGAGCTTTTTAACTTGTTCACCATGAACGTTGTTGTCCCCGGTAAAGCCAAGAATATCAACGAGTCCGGCTTTATTTACTTCGAGCGAAATCACTTTTGCTGCAAGTGATAAATCCGAAAGCAGAGCAGAAAGCTCCCCGGTTGCTTCGGGATGCATTCTTTCCCCCTCTATAATATGCCTTGCTAATGTCATAAAACGAAGATTTGGCATTAGTGAGTCTCCCTTATAATTGATAATTAGTTAACTTGCCCGAACAATTTCCTGATCTTTATATTGAAGCTGGTACAATTTATAATAAATTCCTCTTTTTGCAAGTAGTTCCTGGTGATTGCCGGTTTCCCGGATTTCTCCTTTGTGCATAACAATTATTTTATCAGCATTTTGAATAGTTGACAAACGATGTGCTATTACAATAGCTGTCCTTCCAACAAGTAGCTTTTCTATTGCTTTTTGAATTAGAGTTTCGGTTTCTGTATCAACACTGGAGGTTGCTTCATCCAGCACTAAAATCTGAGGACTATAAGCGAGCGCACGTGCAAAAGAAATTAACTGCTTCTGGCCAACACTTAAAGTTGCTCCCCGTTCCATTACTACTTCATCGTATTTTTTCGGAAGTGCTTCAATAAAAGGATGGGCTCCGACAAGTTTCGCAGAGTTTATTATTTGCTCTTCAGGTATTTCGTCATTATCCATACTTATATTAGACCTGATAGTACCGGAAAATAAAAACACATCCTGAAGAACTATTGATATATACTTTCTCAATTCCTTTTTATCAATAGTACTTACGTCAATTCCGTCGATAAGAATAGAACCTTTTTGAATATCATAGAATCGAGTAAGAATATTAATTAAACTGGTTTTGCCTGCCCCGGTGTGACCAACTATCGCAACAGTTTCCCCTGCATTTATTCTAAAATTAATATTCCTGAGAACATATTCGTCTTTATTATAGGCAAAAAATACATCCTTAAATTCAATATTTCCTTTTACTTTATCAAAGATAACGGGATTTTCAGGATTTTTTACAAAAGTATCATTATCAAGTAATTTAAAAATTCTTTCACTCGATGCCATTGCAGTCTGCATAATATTATACTTTTCAGAGAGATCCCTTATCGGTCTGAAGAACTGCTCAACAAACTGGGTAAATGCGATTATTACTCCAACAGTAAGAGTATCTTTTATTACTTCTCCGCCACCGTACCAGATAATTAATCCAACAGCGATTGAACTTAATAATTCAACAGTTGGGAAGAATACAGCATAATAAAAAACCGATTTAATATTTGCTTGCCTGTAATCATTATTGATCGATGAAAATTTTTCTTTCTCTGATTTCTGCTTGTGGAAAATCTGGATAATGTTCATTCCTGTAACATGTTCCTGCATATAGGAATTTAATCTTGCAAGATGCAGCCTGACATCACGATAGCTTTCCCGGACTTTTCTTCTAAATAAAAAAGTTGCATAAAATAAGACCGGCAATACAGAGAGTGTTACAAATGATAATCTTACATCCATAGTGAACATAAATACAAGTATCCATAAAATTGTAAATATGTCACTGAACGCCATCACAATACCGGATGAAAAAAGATCGTTCAATGCCTGTACATCGTTTGTTACTCTTGTAACAATTCTTCCAATAGGAGTCTTATCGAAAAAGCGGAGCGCTAGTTTTTGAGTATGCCTGAAAATTTGCTCTCTAATGTCATAAATGGTTTTTTGTCCCAGATACTGCATATAGTATGTAAGAAAATATTGCATAGCCGCCTGCAGGAGTAATGAACCAAACAGAGCGAAACCTATTATCATAAGTCCGTGATGATCAGAATGTGCGATGTACTTATCAACTGCTATTTTTGTTAAAACGGGGCGCACTGGTCCTAGCGCAGCAACAAAAATGTTTAAAATTATTGCAAGAATTACATACTTTTTATACGGTTTGATATAACCAAGCAAACGCTTCATTAATTTTGAATCGTACGCTTTACCTAATACTTCTTCTTCGCTTCGATAATCGTTAGCCATAAATTTCTATTTTATTTCAATTCTTCTAATTCTTTTTCAAGTAGTTGTTTATAATGCAGGTCTGCATAGATGCCGTCAAGAGCGACAAGCTCTTCGTGTTTGCCTTGTTCTGCAATTCTTCCTTGTGAAAGGACAATTATATTATCAGCATCTTTTACTGTGGAAATTCTGTGACTGATAATTATGCTTGTCCTGTTCTGCATAAACTTTTTAAGATTTTGTAGTATTTTTTCTTCGGTATGAGTATCTACCGCAGAAAATGAATCATCAAGGATCAATATTTTCGGGTCTATTGCTAGCGAACGCGAAAGGCTTGCCCGCTGTTTTTGTCCGCCCGAAAGAGTAATTCCTCTTTCACCCATAACTGTGTCGTAACCTTTGGGAAAATCTTTTACATCTTCATCGAAGTTGGCAATTTTAGAGACTTCAACAACTTTGTCCTGATCTATTGCTCTTAATCCATAGGAGATATTATTTGTAATCGTATCTGAAAAAAGGAATGCTTCCTGTTGTACAAGGCCTATATTTGTTCTTAGAACCTTAAGAGGAATATCTTTTACATTCTTTCCATCAATTAAAACCTCACCTTCTGAAGTATCGTACAGGCGCGGAATAAGATTTATAAAAGTTGTTTTCCCGGAACCGGTGTAACCCATTATTGCTGTTGTGGAACCTACGGGAATTTTAAGATTTACATCTTTGAAAATGTAAGGTAGATTTCCTCCATACCTGAATGAAACATTTTTGAATTCAATATCACCTTTAATATCTCTTATATCATAGTCTGTATTCCCATCATCCTGAATTTCAAATGGTTCAGCAAATATTTTATTCAAACGTTTCATACTTGCTTCGCCCTGCTGTATAATATTTATTACCCATCCAAAAGCTATAACCGGCCAGGTGAGCATTCCCAGGTAAGCAATGTAAGCAACAATGTCTCCAAGGCTGATTACATTTTTTATTACCTGCGTTCCACCAAACCAAATTACGATAATAACAGAAAGCCCCGTAACAAGCAGTAGTAATGGAAACAATAAAGCCTGGATTTTTACCATATCCATATTTCTATCGAGAAATTCTTTGCTTAATCTCTTAAAACCTTTTATTTCATTTTCTTCCCGAACGTATGATTTTATGACCCTGATTCCCGAATAATTCTCCTGGGCCTTTGTTGTAAGCTCAGAAAACTTTTCTTGAATCAATGTAAATTTTTCGTGAATTAATTTTCCTACTTTGTAAACTAAAAGGGAGATGAAAGGCAGAGGAATAAGCGTAAGTAATGTTAGAGTTAAATTAAGCGATAACATTATTGAAATAACTATAACCAATCTTATACTTGTATCTACTGAATACATAACTGCGGGGCCTAGAAATGACCTCACGGCGTTAATATCATTTGTAGCGTGAGCCATAATGTTCCCGGTGGAGTTATTCTGGAAATATCTTAAAGGTAATTGCTGGATATGTTCCCAGAAATCCTGACGAAGGTCGAATTCAATTTCGCGGGAAACAACAATAATTGTTTCTCTGATTAAAAATCTGAAAAAGCCGGCAAAAAGTGACGCTCCAACAATAAGAATAGCATAATGGATCAGGCTTTCAATAATTACTGCTTTCGATAGTTCATTAATCGCATCTTTTGTAATCAAGGGAATATAAACGGCGCCTGCATTTGAAAGGAGTATGAACAAAAATCCAAGGAATAATCTTTTCTTATAGCGGGCAAAATATTTTTTTAGCGTAAATAAATTTTTCATACGTATCTATTTTAATAAGGCTAATTTAGCGGGACAGAAAGATAAATATAATCAGAATAAATTTCCGTCTAAGAATTAAGAACGGTAAAATAATCAGACAGACTTTAACTTTAATTACTTAGTCAATAATTTCAAAACCTGTGTATTTCTGAAGTACCTTAGGCACAATAACTTTACCTTCAGGAGTCTGGTAGTTTTCCAGAAGTGAAACCATAAGTCTACTAGTTGCCAGTCCTGATCCATTTAATGTGTGCAAAAATTCCGGTTTCTTTGTCCCTTCATTCCTGAAGCGGATATTTGCACGTCTTGCCTGAAAGTTCTCAAAATTACTGCAAGAAGATGATTCAAGCCACCTATTTTCTGCGGGTGACCAAGTCTCGATATCATAACATTTTGCTGCAGAAAAACTTAAATCGCCCGTACAAAGCAATAAAAGTCTGTAGGGGATTTGGAGCGCTTTTAAAATGTCTTCAGCATCATTAACAAGGTTTTCCAGCTCATCGTAAGAAGATTCCGGCTTCACGAATTTAACCATCTCAACTTTATTAAATTCGTGCACTCTCAGGAAGCCTTTCGACTCTTTACCGTAAGATCCGGCTTCTCTTCTGAAACAGGGAGTGAATCCTACATACTTTATTGGGAGATCAGCTTCGTTCAAAATTTCATTCCGATAAATATTTGTTATCGGAACTTCTGCCGTTGGAATAGGGAAGAGATCGTCTTTTTCTATAAAATACATATCTTCTTCCATTTTCGGCAGCTGTCCGGTTCCTTTCATTGAATCTCTGTTAACAAGTATCGGTGGCATTACTTCAGTGTATCCGTGGTTTTGCAAATGAAAATCAAGCATGAAATTTATTAACGCTCTTTCCAGGGAAGCGCCTTTGCCGATGTAAAGCGGAAAACCTGATCCGGATATTTTTGCTCCTCTTTCGAAATCAAGGATTTTCAATTTCTTACCTAGCTCAATATGATCAAGTAATTTTTCTTCCCTTTTAAATGAAAATCCTTGCGGCAGCCATTGTCTGACTTCCTTGTTGTCATCCGCTGATTTTCCAACAGGCACAGACGCGTGTGGCATATTCGGAACGAACATCAAAATATTCTGCAGGTTTTCTTCTACTTCTTTTAACTGGGAATCAAGCAAGGTGATTTCATCAGAAACACTTTTCATCTCAGCTATTATTCCTGAAGCATCTTGCCCGGATTTTTTCATTTGTCCAACCTGCTGCGAAACCTGGTTCCGTTTTGCTTTCAGTTCGTCAGTTCTCGATATCAGGTTTCTTCTTTTCTCATCAAGTTCGATTATCTCGTCAACACGATCTTTTTCGTTTTTATTTTTTATTCCCTCTTTAACCGTTTCCGGATTTTCTCGGATGAATTTTAGATCAAGCATAAATTTTATTTTACCACAATGTTATAAATTTTATTTTTTACAAATATTTCTTTTACAATCTGTTTGTCCTGAGTATGCTTTAAAATTTTATCTTCAGCAAAAACAGATTTTTTAACAGTTTCCTGCTCACTGTTCATTGGCAATTCTAAAGTTGCTCTTAGTTTGCCATTTATCTGTACAGCAATATTTACTGAATCTTCAAGTAATCCTTTGGGATCAACTTTGAACCAGACAGGTTGTTCCATTAAAGAATTTTCATTCCCTAATAGGTTCCAGCATTCTTCTCCAAGATGCGGCGCAACCGGTTCAAGCATTACGGCAAATCTTTTCAATGTATATGCGCATATTTCGTCGGAACAATTTTTAAGATATTTCAATTCATTTAATAATTCCATAAGTGAAGCAATAGCAGTATTAAATCTGAAATTATTAATTTCCTCATCATATTTTTTTATTGTCTGATTTATCTTTTTATAAACACTCTTCTCTTCATTGCTCAAAGAGTCGATATCATATGTTTCTTTCGGGCTTGCTTTCTTGAGAATATCCTTATATCTAACAAAAAAATCATAAGATCTTTGAACAAATCTGTCTGTACCTGCAATTCCTTTATCGCTCCAATCGCCGCCGAGTTCGTAAGGACCCATAAACATTAAGTAAAGCCTGAAAACATCGGCGCCAAACTCGCTTGTAAAATCATCAGGATTAACCACGTTTCCTTTTGACTTTGACATTTTTGCGCCGTTGTTTGTAATCGTTCCCTGGTGCAGCAATGTTGAAAACGGTTCATCCGAATTTACAAGTTTGATGTCCCTTAAAAATTTGTGAATGAACCTTGCATACAGAAGATGCATTGTTGCGTGTTCCGCTCCGCCGACGTACATATCAACAGGTGTCCATTCATCAGCAAGCTTTTGATTAAAAGCAGCAGCGTCAAATTTAGGATCAAGGTATCGTAAATAGTACCAGGATGAATCCATAAAAGTGTCCATTGTATCTGCTTCACGCTTTCCCTCGCCTCCGCATTTCGGGCATTTTACATTTATAAATTCTTCATTTGACAAAAGGGGAGAAGCACCTTCAGATTTAAATTTGACTTTGTAAGGAAGTTCAACAGGCAGATCCTTTTCATCAACAGGAACTTCGCCGCACCTTGGACAATGAATAATCGGTATCGGGGTTCCCCAGTAACGCTGGCGCGAGATAAGCCAGTCACGCAAACGATAATTTATTTTCTTAGTACCATGATTATTTTCTTCGATCCATCCAATAATTTTCTTTTTAGCATCTACAACATTAAGTCCGTTCAGGAAATCGCTGCTGATCGCGGGACCGTCTCCGAGATATGCTTCGCCTTGAAAATCTTTTGGCGGTTCTACAGTTCTGATTATAGGCAAATTAAATTTTGTCGCAAACTCCCAGTCGCGTTCATCCTGACCGGGAACTGCCATAACGCAGCCAGTGCCGTAAGTCAGCAAAGCATAATCTGCAATCCAGATAGGGATTTCCTTTCCATTAGCGGGATTGATTGCATTAGCTCCAATCGGAACTCCCGTTTTTTCTTTTACTGTGGAAGTCCTTTCTATTTCCGTTAAGGATTTTATTGAATCAAGATACGCTTCAACTTTATTTTTGTTTTCCGTATTTGTGAGCTTATCAACCAGAGGATGTTCCGGTGCAAGTACAACATACGTTACTCCGAAAACAGTATCAGGTCTTGTTGTGAATACTTTTATTTTCTCGTCGCTTCCTTCGACCGAAAAAACTATTTCTGCTCCAACGCTTTTACCGATCCAGTTTCTCTGCATCAGTTTTGTTTTTTCCGGCCAGTTGATTTTATCAAGTCCGCTTAAAAGTTCTTCTACGTAATCTGTAATTTTCAAAAACCATTGAGTTAAGTTTTTCTGCACGACTGTTGTACCGCATCTTTCGCACGTGCCGTCGGCAAGCACCTGTTCATTTGCAAGCACGGTTTGATCTTTCGGGCACCAGTTTACGGGCGCATTTTTTCTGTAAGCCAATCCTTTTTTGAATAGCTGGAGAAATATCCACTGGTTCCATTTGTAATATTCGGGTGCGCAGGTCATTAACTCTGCATCCCAGTCGTACATTCCGCCCATTTTCTTAAGCTGTTCACGAATATCTTTTATATTCTGCATCGTGCTGTCGTACGGATGTATACCTGTTTTGATAGCGTAATTCTCAGCCGGCAAACCGAATGCGTCATATCCCATTGGTTCGAAAACATTATAGCCTTTTAATTTTTTGTATCGTGCCCAGCTATCTGTTGGTCCGTAATTATACCAGTGACCGCAGTGAAGTTTTGCACCGGAAGGGTAGATGAACATTACAAGGCAATAAAGTTTGTTGTCTGTTTTGTTCAGATCAGTTTTAAAAACTTTCGTTTCTTCCCAGTATTTTTGCCATTTCGGTTCTATTTCGGAAAAAGGGTAGCGCATAGATGAATTATCTTCATTTTTTAAAAATTAAGAATAAATTTACCTAAAATGGGCGGTAATTCAAATGCGGTTTGCATAGGATGGAGCCACTTAATTATTTATAATAGAATTGATTAGCTGCAGGAATCTTTTAATTATAGATCAATAATTTGTGTCAATTTATGCAGAGGATTTTACTTTTTATAGGAGCGCTTATTATACTCGCCGGGTTATTCTGGCCGTGGCTGAGCAAGCTGCCTCTCGGTCATTTGCCGGGAGATATTGTGATCGATAAACCCAATTTTAAGTTGTTTATACCAATAACTTCAATGCTGCTCATAAGCGCTTTGATTTCATTCATTCTCTGGATAGTTAGAAAATTATAACTATTACTATTTCATCAACACCATCATATTCTATTCCCTTGTTTATTATTCTGAGTTGTTAATTACGGGTTCCGACTGCAACAGCAGCCTGCCCCACAAGTCCTCCGCTAACAGTAGATCCCACTTCAATAACTGTATTGTTCTTAAACAGCAACTGCATTGAATGTTAAATTCACAGGCCATTGTATTATATTTTGCCAGAGTATTCCATTAAAATGCATTACTATACTTGGTGATGCCGCAATTATATTATTATAACTGGTTCCCTTGATTTCACGGCCTTGATCTATAATCTGCTTCCAAATATTATTAGTACTTTCCCACGTCTTGATACCGCCTGCATAAGTTTTCATACCATAAGTCCAGATACTTCCGATTCTTTCACCAGGTAAATCAAGTGTATCGATTGCATTACCAGAAATCAGAGAAAATATAGTACTTTCTCCCGGGCCTGGTGGATCAGCCACTGCGATAACCTTTGAAACAAGACCCAAATTAGTTAAGCCCCATACATCAGTAATAGGGTATTGCGTTCCGCTTTCTATTTTCTGCCAACTGCTGCCATTGTAAAACACTATTGTCCCCGCATTCCCGACACCATAAATCAGTGAACTATTTCCCCATAATTTTTCTATTGTAGCATTTGGATCTGATAGACTAAGGCGCGACTAAACCAGCTGAGCTGTATCTGATTTGCCATTCCAATGGAAGATACTTCCCGCGGCAAACCAAATATCACCGGTATTCAGATATAATATTCCGCGAATGTCGGAGATAATAAGAGTATTGCCTGATGAAGTTTTATAATATATCTTCTAAAGATTCCACTTATTTCCGTCCCAATGTACTAAACCATAAGGCTCTGGGTCCGGCTGCCCTGTAGAATCATCCATATAAATTCCACCAACTGCCCAGATGTTGTTTTCATCTATTATTGCCACATCACTCAGGTGGCTGCTTCCTGCATTCGGGTCGCCAAACGTGTATGTCTGCCAGGTAAAGTTGCTGCTTGTTGTGTCGAGAGTTTGTGCTGTTAATTTGTTGCTGCTTGTGGTTTGGTTATCTATAACAAACTGCGCCTGCAGCTGGTAGCTTTTGTTAGGCAGCGGGGAATCAATGTAAATTGAGGTGTCACTATTACTCAGGCTGATAGCCTGAGCTATGACATTATCTTTTAATAAATTTATACTAACGGGAAAAGTTACTCCGTTTGTTTTTAACTCAACCCACGCTTCCGTGCAGGAGGTTTCTAAAACAGAGAGTGTAAGCGTTCCGTTATCCGGCGGAGGAGTGGGCTCGCTGCAGTT
>Ga0307440_1001010_pt1 | contig 13848 bp, 11 predicted proteins | sample SalMarWE160410MG_FD_202150 | JGI IMG/M metagenome (GOLD analysis project Ga0307440, IMG submission 202150) | Salt marsh sediment microbial communities from the Plum Island Ecosystem LTER, Massachusetts, United States - WE1604-10 | ecosystem: Environmental > Aquatic > Marine > Intertidal zone >... | reverse complement strand
CCGGCAATGGTGCAGTGGGTGGCCAGCCCCATTCGCACGGCAAACACCACCACCTTGCGGTTGAGAACCGGCAGCATGCCCGGCATACCCAGGCAGACCGGGCAGACCTGGGTATTGGGAGGCGCACCGAACCGGGTGGAGCACCCGCAAAAGATCTTCGTCCGTGTCTTCAGCTGCGCGTGAACTTCCAGCCCAATGACGGTTTCAAATTTCATGTGCTAAATCCCTGCGTATGTCCCGCTCCGCTGGGATGGGAGCGTCTGGGAGCCGGCCTCGGGCCCCCCTTCAACGGGATCGATCCCAGGTTCTCAAGCAGGCTCCGGGGGTTGATGTTGGGAGGGATATTGTATGATCGTGCCCCATTAGTCAAGTTTTAACCTGGATTTCGACTCTTGACCACCAAGATGGCGGTGCCCTCCAGTGCCCGGACCATTTTGACCCCCACGTCTCCCAGCACGAATTCCTCGGCCTTGCTCTTGCGCCGGCGCCCGATGACCACCAGATCGTAAGTCCCCCTTCTCAGCTGATCGATCAATCCCTCCGCAACGGTGGTGTAGGGAGTCATCTCCAGCCGAAGGATCACATTTTCTGGCGGCATGCCGCGTGCCACCAGATGGTCACGGGCCGTTTCCAGAATCGAGACAAAGTGCTCCCGCTGCTCTTCCAGATAGTTGTCGCCCACCAGTTCCTCGCTGACCGAGGGGTTACGGAACACATGCAGAAGGGTGATCCGTGTATCCCCCCAGACGCCAACACAGTCCGACAGGTAATCCAATGCGTTTCTGGAGCTCGGGGAATCGTTTATTGCCACCAGAATGGATTTGTTCACAGGAACCTCCTCCTGGAGCCCAGGCGCTCAGGGGGTTGATGGAATCGGCAAAAATCTACAGCGAGCTCAGGTATCCCTTCAAATCGTCGATTAATTCGTCGACGAGCTCGTAATATACGGATGTTTTCTGTGAAAAGAGCATGAGCATATTGTTCAGCAGCACAGGGATGCACGGATAAAGCTTCCGCAGATTCATCAACCGCCCTGGATGCAGTATTGAGAAATCGTCGGGCACGATCCGCTCGGCTAAATCACCGTAAGTGCCCAAATCGGTTCGGATCATGTACAGGTCGTGAAATCCCTTTCCAACGGCATGACAGAGGATGTTACCCAGGCCGAAAATATCCAGGCCAAAGGGATTTTCAGGGGCATCGTAGTCGTAATCGAAATCGATCCAGACATAAGCGCCGTTTCCCCTATGGACGATGAGGTGGTCGTTTCGTATGTCGCCGTGACGGAACCCGTGCCGGTGCAGAAACCGAATCGCCTCTAAAACGGGAATGAGGTTGTGCAAAATCCGGGGCAGAAAATCCTTGAAATAGGTCTCATAAGGAGCCCTCAGGGAATCGATATGGGTCATGATGGTCGGCCCATGGACGATATCCAGGACCCGGATGCTGTTGCCTTTCGTGTCCGTGTAGCTCTTTCCCTGCATGAAATGGGGATGACCGGCTGTCAAGCTCAGGATGTCGGCTTCCTTTTTCGGATCCCGAAAGCAGCGGATCTTTACGCCTCCCAGATTCGTCTCAAAGGATTCGAAATAGGACAGCTTGATAATCTTTCGCTCGCCGGTGGTGGAATGGACGGCCCGCTTCACCCAAAACTTGGGATCTTCCACCCCGAAGCGCCGCTCCCGTTCCATGCCGGTCACGAGATATCGCTCTTCACCGACGAGAATCTCATCACCTGATTGAATGGCTGTAAAATCCGTGGTGTCGGTGAAGAGGCGGGGCGATCCCATGGATCATAGCCCCTGCATCATGCGAAGCGGCAGACTCGCCATGGCCCCTTTGACCCCATCGAGGAAATTGCGCAGGCCATGGCACTCGATCACCAGCCCCAGCAGGTGCCCCAGAACGCGGATGGAATCCATATCGTCCAGGTGAAGCCGGATGGCCCGATCATTGTAAAAACGCAGGATGCCGATGGTGGCTCCCTGGAACCGGATCGGAAACGAGGCCATGGCGGTGATGCCCTCAGCTGCCGCCTCTGCAGGATACTGAACCCGCTGGTCCCCCTGCAGGTCATCGATGAAGATGGGTTTCTCCCGGTCACCGGCGAGGCCTTCCTCGTCCCAGAAGAGGGGTCCCTTGTAGACGTAAGTCTCGCTGATTCCGCTGCTTCCCATATGAAACAGCTGCTTCTCCCGTTCGTCGTAAAGCAGGATGCTGGCGCCCTTGAACTGGAAGGCTCGACACATGCCGTCGACAAAGTGCCTCACCAGGAGGTCCAGCTCTTCGTAGTTGGAGATAGCCAGGCTGATGGTTTTGAACTGGCCCAAGGACAGCTTTCTTCCGATGGATTCGGACATTGCCCCCCCTTCAACGGCTCATGATTACGTGTTCTTGCCTCGGCCCCCGTGAAGGTGAACGAAAGCCCTCTTGACACCCGGCTTCGTCAGAAAGGGCGCCTCATCCGGCCCGGACCGCGATCTTCTCCTCCACCAGACGCATCTCATAGAGCGCCTTGATCTTGGGGATATGCTCTGGCTGCAGCTTCACATTCTTCGATAGCAGAAAATGCCCCTTGAGCGAGTATAGGGCGCGGCTGAGCACCATGCCGGCCTTCAGCTCCCCGATGGCCACCAATTGTTCGGTCTCGACCGCCAATTTTTTCTGATCCGGTTTCCGATCTAAAATAGTCAGCAGAATCTTCACGAGGTCCGGGTCGTAGTGGGTGAAGGCCTGTTGCTTCAGATCGTGGATGGCCGCCTTCTGCAGCAGTTCCTGCTCTCCCGGCAGATCCTGGGTACCCCGCAGGCTCGACAGGTAGTTTTGGATCAGAAAATCTGCGTCCTGCCTGAAGTTGACGATCCTGTCATAGGTATCGGCAATGGCAATGATCCGAGCGCCCAGGGGGATTTTCGCCTCCATCAGACCGTCTGGAAACCCCTGGCCATCGTATCGTTCATGGTGCCCCCGGATCATCATCCCCACCAGGCCGAGCTTGTTGATAAACTGCACCACGTGCTGGCCCTGGACGGGATGGTTGTCGTACTGGCGACGCTCCTCCTCCGTCCAGGTTTTGGGAGTGCCGTCGATGAGGCTCGGTGAGAGACCCAGTTTTCCGATATCGTGGAGGAGGGCCGCAATCTCGATCTGGGTAATGCTCTCCTCGGGCAGTTTCATCTGCTCGGCTATCTTGCGGGATATGATACTGACCCGCCGGCCGTGTTTTCCGAGGGTAGAGGCATTAACGTTGAGCAGCGAGGCAAAGGAGCGGACCGAATTGTACAGGCTTGCCTCCAGTTCCTTCTGCTTTTCCCGAAGCGCCTGGGTCCGTTCCAGCACCTTCTGTTCCAGCTTTTTGTTGAACTCGCTGAGTTCCTCGTTCTGTTTCCGCGTCAGCTCGGTAAGTCGCTGATTTTCCTTCTTGAGTTGGAACTGGTCAACGGCCTGCCTGGCAAGAGTAAGCAGCTCGCCGTCCTCCCAGGGTTTGGTGATGTATCGATGGATCTCCCCCTTGTTGATGGAATCCGCCAGGGCCTCCAGCTCCGAGTATCCAGTGAGCAGGAAGCGGATCGCATCGGGCACGATCATCTTTGCACGCTCCAGGAACTGGGCCCCGTTCATTTCCGGCATGCGCTGATCGGAAATGATCAGGGCGACGGAGGCCTTCTCCGCCTCAAGGACCTCGAGGCCTTCCCGGCCGCTGTTCGCCGCCAATATCCGGTATCCCGACCTGCGAAAAAGCCGTTGCAGTGCCTTCAGGATGGCCGCCTCATCGTCCACCAGCAGAATGGAACAAACTTCCTTCTCTGTCATCTCACGCTCCACTAGTCCACCCCTTATCGTCTATCGCCCCTCCCCTCAAGCCCCTAACCATCAGCCGGTTCCGGCGCCATCGCGGTGGCCTCTGAATGGACCGGCAACCGGATGATAAAGGAAGTCCCCTCGCCGATCTTGCTGCGTACATCGATGGTACCGCCGTGGTCCGTAATAATGTTGTAGGCCAGGTTAAGGCCCAGCCCCGTTCCCTTCCCAACAGCCTTGGTGGTAAAGAAGGGATCGAAGATCTTGGCCAGGTGTTCCTCCGGGATACCGCAACCGTTGTCCGTGATGACAATCTCGATGTGATCGGATACCCGCTGGGTACGGATCCGGATGAGGCCGTCTGCCTCGATGGCGTGGGCGGCGTTGACCAGGAGGTTCATGATCACCTGGTTTATCCGCTGGGGGTAGCATTCCACCAGGGGGATCTCCCCCAGATCCTTTTCCACGGTGGCCTTGTATTTGATCTCGTTCCAGACGATGTTCAAAGTGCTGTTGATGTTCTCGTTGATATCGGACGGTTTCTTCGCATCCTCTCCGGGATGGGAAAAGGCCTTTAAATCGTTCACGATCTTCTTTATCCGCTGGGTCCCCTCCATGGATTCGGAAATAAGCGGCGCCATGTCATCCAGGATAAACCCGATATCCTCGTCCTCTTCCACGGACTTGATTTTTCCAAGGAGCGCAGCGGCGTCCCCGGCCTCTCCGGGCATATATCCCTGCACCCAGTCCACCAGCTGCCGATAGAGGCCGACGGCCTTCGACAGGCTCTGCTGGTAGTCGGAAAGGCTCTTCAAATTGCTGCTCACGTAACCGGTGGGATTATTGATCTCGTGGGCGACGCCCGCTGCCAACTGCCCGATGGAGGCCATCTTTTCCGACTGCAGCACCCGCAACTGGCTCTCCTTCAGCTGCTGCAGGGTATTTTCGAGGGTGATGTTTTTCTGGTTGATCTGTTTGACCGCCTGGGTCAGTTTTTGATTCAGCTCGTTGATCTTTCGGTTTTTTTCCCTCTCCTCGGTAATGTCCCGGCAGATGAGCACCACCTGCAGCGTTTCCCCCGCCTCACTCTTGACGGGCAGGGCGCTGAGCTGCTTGAAACAGTTCTGTCCCTTGGCGTCCTTTAAGGCCACCTCCCGCAGGCTCCGCTCGCCCTCCGAGAAACAGCGCTGTACCATGGCGGCACCCACATCCTGACCCTCCGCATCCGTCATGAGCGCCGAGACGGATGCATAGGGCTGACCGAACAGGTTTTCATAGCTCAGGTCACGCGAGTTCACAAAAGAAAAATTAGCCGATGCGATATTCATGTTCCGATCGATGGCGATGATTTCCTCCCGGAGCGAATCGAACACCGTCCGGAATTTATTCCGGCTCTCGGCAATCATGGACTCCAGTTTGATATGGTCGTTCTCCAGGCGGATCACCCGTTCGCCCGTAGCGATGCGAGCCAGAAGCTCCTTGGGGTTGAAGGGCTTCAGGACAAAATCATCCGCTCCGCTCTGGAGCATCTTGACCTGATCCTCCTTATTCTCCTTTCCGGATAGAACGATGATGTAGGTGTAATACCCGACATCGGCGGATCGAATCCGTCGGCACAATTCCATCCCATCCATCTCAGGCATCATCCAGTCGGTGATGACGATGGAGGCGCGGTTGGCCTGGAAGTATTCCCAGGCCCTCTCGCCGTTTTCCACCATCACCACCTCAAACCCTTGCGACTTCAACACCTTTTCGAGGATGGCCTTGTCTATCCTGTCATCATCAACGACCAGTATCTTCATGCTCTCCACCTCGTTCGTTCATGGGCCTCCCTCCTTCACGGCCCTCCCGCATTCGGCATTCCTCTCACCCCTTCTCTATCCATCGTCGAAAGCGGCCTGGGCTTTAGCCGATACGCCTCCCAAAGAACTGGTCTCCGTCATCCTCCCGCCTTCAGAGCGGTCGATATCTCCATGACGGCCGCCTTTCCATCCCCAAAGAGCATCAGGGTATGGTCAAACACAAAGAGCGGATTGGGGATTCCCGCGAACCCCGGACTCAAACTGCGCTTGATCACAATCACGGTCTTCGATTTATCCACATCCAGGATCGGCATCCCCGCAATGGGGCTGTCGGGGTTTTCCCGCGCATCCGGATTCACCACGTCATTGGCGCCGATCACGATGGCCACATCCACCTGGTCGAACACGGCATTGGCCGCATCCAGGTCCTTCAGCCGGTCATAGGCGATATCGGCTTCCGCCAGGAGCACGTTCATGTGCCCGGGCATGCGGCCGGCCACCGGGTGGATGGCAAAGCTCACCTCGATGCCGCGTTCTTCGAGGAGCCGGGACAGATCCCGAACCGCGTGCTGGGCCTGGGACACCGCCATGCCATAGCCCGGCACAATCGCGACCGATCGGGCCGACTCCAGCATCATGGCCACCTCATCTGCGGAGGTGGCCTTGATCCTGCCCTCGTAAAAGGCATCCCCGCCGGTCCGGGAGGCGCCGCCCCCCAAGGCCGTACCGAAAATTACATTGACAAAGGAACGATTCATGGCCCGGCACATGATCCGTGTCAGGATAAGCCCGGAGGCCCCCACCAGAGAACCGGATATGATCAGCACAGGGTTGCTGAAGACAAATCCCGTGCCGCAGGCCGCCAGCCCGGAATAGGCGTTAAGGGCCGCGATCACCACCGGCATATCAGCCCCGCCGATGGGTGCCACCAGGAAAATTCCCAGCAGGCAGGCCAGAATCGTCATCGCCCAGAACCAGCCTTGCCCCCCCTGCTGCGACACCACCAGCACGGCACACAGGAAACAGCCACCGGCCAGGGTCCCGTTGACCCATTTCTGAGCCGGCACCACCAGGTTCTTACGGATCAGTCCCGCCAGTTTGGCGAATGCCACGAGGCTGCCCCAGAAGGTCACGGCGCCGATGATCACCGCGGCGACGGTGGAGATCAGGACCTGGTCACTGACCGGTGCCCCACCCCCCTGTACCCCCTGAGCGCCGAGCGCCAGGGCCGCACCGGCCACCAGCACGGAGGCGCCGCCCCCGAACCCGTTGAAGATCGCCACCATCTGGGGCATGCCCGTCATCTGTATCCGGAGGGCCAGAACCGCGCCGATGGCGCTGCCGATGGCAAGTCCCGCCAGAATGGAGATCCAGTTCAGCCCCCCCTGACTGGCCAGGGCGGTCACCGCGGCCAGCAGCATCCCCAGAGCCCCGACAAGGTTTCCCCGAAGGGCGGTGCGGGGGTGGGTAAGACCCTTGAGGCCGAAAATGAACAGGACCGATGAGACCAGGTAGAGGAGATCGGCCACCTTATCGCCCATGGGCATCGTCCTTCCTTTTAAACATCCCCAGCATGCGGTGGGTCACCATAAACCCACCGACAATATTGATGGTGGCCATTATGATGGCCACAACGCCCAGCAGGGTGGCCAGAGCGCCCGACCCGGTCTTTGCCGACACCAGCGCCCCCACCAGGGTAATCCCGCTGATGGCGTTGGTGCCGCTCATCAGAGGGGTGTGCAGGGTGGGCGGCACCTTGGTGATCACCTCCAGGCCCACAAAAAGCGCCAACACGAAAATCGTCAACAATGCCACAATATCCATCCGAATCCATCTCCTTTGGGAATCCGGCAAAGGCCGGTCTAGGGTTCCCCCGCAAGCTCCCTTACCTGGGGATTGACGACGCTGCCCCCGTGGCATACCAGCGCACCCGCGGTAATGGGGTCCTCCGCACTCACGTTGAGTGTCCCCCCGGGGTCCACGAGGTGCGAGAAAAGGCTCGTGATGTTTCTGGCCAGCATCTGGCTTGCGTGATAGGGCACCATCGAAGGAAGGTTATCATAGCCGATGATGGTCACCCCATGGTGCTCGACCACCTGCCCGGGGATCGTCAATTCGCAGTTCCCGCCCCTTTCGGCCGCCAGATCCACCACCACCGAACCGGGTGCCATCGCCTGCACCATGGCACCGGTAATCAGCATGGGCGCCCGTTTCCCTGGGACGGCGGCCGTGGAAATCACTACATCGTGCTGGGATACCACCTCCCCCATGCGGGCCTGCTGCCTCAAATAGAACGCCTCGCTCTGGGCCTTGGCATACCCGCCCGCATCCTCGGTATCCTCCGTTTCAAGATCGAACTCCACAAACTTGGCGCCAACGCTCTCCACCTGCTCCCGCACCACCGGCCGCAGATCGTAAGCCGACACCAGGGCACCGAGGCGGCGGGCTGACGCACAGGCCTGGAGGCCTGCCACGCCGGCTCCGATCACAAACACGCGGGCGGGTGAAAGGGAACCGGCCGCCGTGATCATCATGGGAAAAACCCTGGGAAGCGCCGCTGCCGCCAGGAGAACCGCCTTATATCCGGCCAGGCTGGCCATTGAGGACAGGGCGTCCATGGTCTGGGCCCGGGTAATGCGGGGGATCAACTCCAGGGCAAAGGCGGTGATGCCCGCCCGGGCCGTATCCCGGGTCATGTCCAGGGCCGTCAGGGGCTCGAGAAACCCGATGAGGCTCTGCCCCGTCCTCATCAGGGAAAGATCCGCCGCCCCGCCCTGGGGATTGGCCCCCGGGCCCCGCACCATGAACAGCACCTGGGCGGCCGAAAACAGATCAGCGCGCTCCCCCACCACCCGGGCCCCCCGCTGGGTATACGCCTCGTCCGGATAGCCGGCCAGAACACCGGCGTCCTTTTCCACCAGCACCTGGTGACCGGCCTTCGCAAGGGACGACACCAGCCCCGGAACGAGCGCCACCCGCCGCTCGCCTGGGCAGGTTTCCTTTACAACACCGACAATCATGATCTCCTCTTCTGGAACTGGGCCGTTTCCGTCGATTCCGCCAGGGCCCCCACCGAGCTTTCTCCCCCGGTGATGGCATTCATGACCCGGTCGAAGTACCCCGTCCCCACGAATTTCTGGTGGGTGATGGCCCGGAAGCCCTCCTTTTCGCTGTGGGTGAATTCCGCCTGCTGGAATTCGGAATAGGCCGTCATGCCGCTTCTCCGGTAGTTATAGGCCAGGTCGAACATGCCCAGGTTCAGGGCGTGAAAACCGGCAAGGGTCACGAACTGGAACTTGTATCCCATGGCGCCGAGTTCCCGTTGAAAAACGGCGATGGTGGCATCGTCGAGATTCGCCTTCCAGTTGAAGGACGGAGAGCAGTTGTAGGCCAGCAGTTTCCCCGGGTGCTGGGCATGAATCCCCTCGGCAAAAACTTTTGCCTGGGCCAGGTCCGGCGTGGCCGTTTCACACCAGACCATGTCCGCATAGGGCGCATAGGCCACCCCCCTGGCGATGGCCATTTCGATGCCCCCGGTGATGGCATGGAAGCCTTCCGCCGTTCGCTCCGCTCCGGTGATGAAGGGGCGATCGGCCGGATCGATGTCGTTTGTGAGAAGCTTTGCGGAAAAGGCATCGGTGCGAGCCACCAGCACGGTGGGAACCGCACAGATATCTGCCGCCATACGGGCGGCGATCAATTTGGCGATAAACTCCCGGACCGGCACCAGCACCTTGCCCCCCATGTGGCCGCACTTCTTTGCGGAGGCAAGCTGGTCCTCGAAGTGCACGCCCGCGGCGCCGGCCTCGATCATCTCCCGCATGAGCTCCATGGCGTTGAGGGGGCCACCGAAACCCGCCTCCGCATCGGCAACGATGGGGGCAAACCAGTAGGGTCCCCCCTTACGTCCATCGAGCACCTGGATCTGATCGGCCCGGCGAAGAGCATTGTTGATGCGTCGCACCACCGCCGGCACACTGTTGGAGGGATACAGGCTCTGGTCCGGGTACATCTGGCCGGCCAGGTTGTTGTCGGCCGCCACCTGCCATCCGCTCAAATAGATGGCCTCCAGGCCCGCCTCCACCTGCTGGACGGCCTGGTTTCCGGTGAGGGCGCCGAGGGCCGGAAGGTACGGCTCGCCGTGCAGCAGCTGCCACAGCCGTGCGGCGCCGGCGCGGGCCAGGGTATGTTCCACGTGCAGGGTCCCGCGAAGCTTCAGGACCTCCTCCGGGCTGTAGGGCCGGACAATGCCCCGCCACCTGGGATCCGATGCCCATTCCCGCTTGAGGCAATCGACTTCATCCGGAAATATCTCATGGCAGGAAAGCCTTTCACATAGCTTTTCCGCCCTCTCTTCAATGGTCTCCATATGTTCTTCTCCTGTTTCAGCCAAATGCGCCGGGCCTTCCGATAGCGACGTACAGATGAAAACGTGTCAGTCCAAATGCTCATAGGCCTTCAAGGTTAGAAATTCCGCCAGCTCAGGCTCGAGGATAATCTCCTCGAACAACCGGGCGGCCAGATCGAATGGCACCTTCTCATAGGTGTCGGGTCCCACATTTGTCCGGATCGATCTCATCTCCTCCGCAAGCACCTGGCGGAAAAGCGACGGGGTCACCTTCCGGCCGTCGGAGAGGACGCCCCGGGGATGGTGCACCCACTGCCACACCTGGGTGCGGCTGATCTCCGCCGTGGCCGCATCCTCCATCAGGTGGTTGAGGGGAACGCACCCGTTGCCGGCCAGCCAGTGGGCCATATATTGGACTCCGACATTGATGTTGGTGCGAAGCCCTGCCTCGGTAATCTCGCCGGCGGGCAGCCGCAGCAGGTCGGCAGCGCCCACCTGCAGATCGCTCAGCTGTCGGTCCAGCTGATTGGGCCCCGGCATGAGCCGGTCGAACTCCCCCCGCGCCACGGCCACCAACCCCGGATGGGCCACCCAGGTGCCATCATGGCCGTCGCCTGCCTCGCGTATCTTGTCGGCGCGCACCTTCTCGAGGGCCCGGGCATTTTCTTCAGGATCGGTCTTGATGGGAATCTGGGCGGCCATACCGCCCATGGCGTGGGCGCCCCGGCGATGGCAGCGCTGGATGACCAGCCGCGAGTAGGCATGCATGCAGTGGCGAGTCATGGTAATCAGGGAGCGATCGGGGAACAGGTACCCGGGGACATTCTTAAACCGCTTGATAAAGCTAAAAATATAATCCCATCGACCGCAGTTGAGCCCAACGATATGATCCTTTAGCTCGTATAGGATCTCGTCCAGTTCGAAGGCCGCCGGCAGGGTCTCGATCAGAACGGTCGCCTTGATGGTCCCTGCGGCAAGGCCGAGAAGCTTCTCGGATTCGCTGAACACATCATTCCACAGGCGTGCCTCCAGGTGGCTCTCCAGTTTGGGAAGGTAGAAATAGGGCCCGGAGCCCTTCTCCCTCAAAGGGGCCGCATTATGGAATAGATAAAGGCCGAAATCAAAGAGACTGCCGCTGATGGGCATGCCTGCCACCCGCACGTGCTTTTCCACGAGATGCCACCCCCTGGGACGCACCAGCAGGACCGCCGGATGGTCCACCAGCCGGTAAGACTTGCCCTCGGGAGACTCGAAGGAGATGGTCTCCGCAACGGCATCCCGCAGGTTGATCTGCCCCTGGATCGTTCCCTCCCAGGTGGGGGAATGGGAATCCTCGAAATCGGCCATGAAGGCGCTGGCCCCGGAGTTGAGGGCGTTGATGATCATCTTGCGTTCCACAGGACCGGTGATCTCCACCCGCCGGTCCAGCAGATCCTTCGGGATCGATGCGATTTTCCAGTCCGATTCCCGGATTTCTTTTGTTTCGGGAAGAAAATCCAACAGCTTACCGCCGTCGATACCGGCCTGGACCTCTCTTCTGCGATCCAGCAGTGCCGTTCGCCGTGAATCGAACCGGCGGTTCAATGCAGCCACAAATCCGAGCGCCGCCGGTGTCAGGATTTCCCCGTAGGCTGCTGGAAGGGCTCCTGTGATCTCGATATCATCCGTTTGCTGAAATGATGCCATGGATACCCCCTCATTCATGCGGGAAAAAGGTTGGAGAGACATTCTTCTCCCCCTGCGGGGGGATGGGTCACGAAAGCCCGCCATCGGGATATTCGGGGAGAAGACACTCCCATGATAAGACATGCCTCTTCGATTCGTCAACTTCGCTGGGCAGCGAGCAACGATTCTAACTGAACAAGGTCCGTTAAACCCGGCCATGTTGGACCAGGCGTTCGGCGCCACACTCAACAGCGTCAAAGTGACCGTAGGATGCAGCGGCGGGTTCGACTACAGGCAGCCCGAGTCCCACAGCTCACAGATGGCCTCCCGGGGCTGGTCCAAACGCAGCTCCTGGGGATAGGGAAAGATGTGACACCAGTTGCCGGCCCATAGGGTGTCTTGTGTCTCACGCCAGAACGCCACGCTGAACAGATCCCCATGGTGTTCCTTGAAGACGGCCATAAGGCTCCGGTTCAGCCCTATAAATTTCTCGAACTCCTCGGGGAAAACATCGTTTTCCCCCACCATGAACCAGGGCTGGCTGGAGAGGGCGTCCTCATCCCGCCTGGCTTCCGGGATCTTCCTGAAAGTGCAATCGGTCAGGAGACAAAGCTCGTCGTAGTCATAAAAGACCACCCGGCCATGTCGCGTCACGCCAAAATTCTTCAACAGGAAGTCACCTGGGAAAATATTGCTTCGCGCCAGGTCTTTGATGGCATTTCCGAAATCCACCACTGCGGCACGGGCGGCATCTGCCTCGCTTTGCCTCAGATAGATGTCAAGCGGTATCACCCGCCGCTCCACATAGGCAAAATCGACGGTGACCAACCGGCTCTTTACGTGCACCGAGGCAGCCGCATCAGCCTGCAGTTCCTGGAGCAGCTCCTCGGAAAAATTGCACGGATCGAAGGTCAGGTAATCGTAAGACTGGGCCTCCACCAGCCTGCCGGCCCGGTCATGCCTGAATACAAGATCGTACTTGTCCATCACCTGCTGCCGGGTAACGGTCTTCGGGTATGGAAACCGGTCCTTAATCAGTTTAAAGACAAGGTCGGTGCCGGGCATGCCGAAAACCTCCATGACCATGCCCCGCTGGCCGGGGGCCATTACGAAGCGTTCGGCGTTGCAATCGGTCATATATTGCTGGATATCCCGAAACAACTCGGTCTTGCCGTGCTTTGCATGCCCAATGGCCATGTAGAGTTCCGCGGTCCGTTTCTTCGGCAACACGCTTCCCAGAAATTTGACCAGACCGGAGGGCCGACCCGTTCCCACATGAAAGGAGGAACGGGTAAAGCTGAAAAGGATGCTCACGTCCGATTCGGCCAGCAGGACCGCATCCACATACAGTCCCCCCGGCCCGTGAAGCACCGCGATCACCAGAGGCCCCCCGCTGGATCCGCGGAAGAGCCTCCCCACCAGATAGGCGCCCATGCCTCGGTAAAAGACCTGCCGAAGCATCTCGATCCGCTCCGGAACGCCAAGGCCGCCCGCCGCCTCGAGATGGGCCGCGACCCGACGGGCAATCAGTCCTGCATCCCGCTTTAGATCCGTAAAGGGGACCTGACCGGAAAAGTCCCGCAGCAATGTGTCGAACAGCACCGTTGCGTCCCCCTGTCCCCTATAGGTCCGATACGAAGGGGACTGCGCCTGGAACGAGGCTGCCCCCCCCCTTGTTTCTGTGAATTCGATGGCCGGATCGACCCCCACGGTTTTGAACACCTGCCGGGTAACCGAGTTGAACCAGGTCTCAGCCAGCTCCCAATCCGGCAACAGGCGGCATTTCCGGGAAAATAGTGGTTTCATCCGCGCCCACAGTTCGTGGTCCGAGATACGGTCCCCCATCAGATCGTCCAGGTCCTCCATCAGGCCACTCAGAACGGCCTTGTACAGAAAGAGCCGTTCCCTGGCATCCGAGCGCATCCCCCGCCAGTCGCGCCGGCAGAATCGGTCAGCCGCCCGGGCGGTGATGGCCTGAAATCGGGTACGGTACTGGTCAAAGGATGCTAAAATGAGCTGAACCCCCAAGGGGGCAAAATCGGTTTCCATCGGAATGCGCTCACCTTCGCTGTATCGGTGCGTCAATGAAAACTGCGTGTTGTTTGCCAGTTGTTGGTATTTTAACCCGAAGTGTTTAGAAAAAAGCAAGAATTACCGCTGCAAAATGTAAACGAGTGTCCATCCAGAAATAGGCAAATTGGGTCGAGATCAAGGCACACGGGCAATCGCAGG
>Ga0307440_1001008_pt1 | contig 13870 bp, 11 predicted proteins | sample SalMarWE160410MG_FD_202150 | JGI IMG/M metagenome (GOLD analysis project Ga0307440, IMG submission 202150) | Salt marsh sediment microbial communities from the Plum Island Ecosystem LTER, Massachusetts, United States - WE1604-10 | ecosystem: Environmental > Aquatic > Marine > Intertidal zone >... | reverse complement strand
CACTCCAGCCCTGTTCTTGTCTTCATCCGCTCCCACCTGCGTTCGTTCGCGTTGCTGCCGGCCCCCGGGGAAGCGCAGCGGGCACGTGCGTCACAAGTATCAGGCAAGGAAGGCGTGCTAACCCGGACCAGATACGGAGGATTCAGCGTGCGTCCTGTCGCGTGGGAGCGAGACGGCGATATGCCCTGCGGCAGATCCGGCGCAGTATCTTCTTGATCCAGTAGGGAATTCCAGAGGAATTGGAGTGGGACGGCCGGGACGCGGGGGCGGTGCACCTGCTGGCCGTCGACCTCCAAAGGACGACCTTGCGTGAGTGACATGAACACCACAGGCGGAGACGTCTCGAGCTGCATCCTCGGCGAGACCGCAGGACCCGTCCTCCTGCACGGTCAATCCGCCATCCGGGCGGCCGTCGCCCGCATAGCGGAGCAGGCCCGGCGGGAGCTCTGGATCTTCAGCCACGACCTGGACGCCCCGCTGTACGATCAGGAACCGTTCCTGGACTCGGTCCGCAGGACCGCACTGCAGTCGGCCGACACACCGGTGCGAGTCCTCCTGTACGAGGCGGAGCCGGCGGTGCGCAGCGGTCATCGGCTGATCGAGCTGGCCCGGCACCTCAGCTCCCGAATCGGGGTCCGTCGCGTGCCGACCGAGCTGCAGCAGCGGACAGAGGCCTATCTGCTTGCCGACGGCCGGGGTTACCTGTTACGCCGGCTGGCGGACGTCTACGAGGCGACCGCAGATTTTCACGCGCCGCTCGAGGCTCGGCGCCTGAGGGGGCAGTTCGAGGGTATCTGGGAGGTCGCGGAGGCTGACCCGGAGCTGCGTCGTCTCTACCTATGAACCGAGAAACAGCAACTGGTCCGCAAAGGAACGCCAAATACGCAAATATTATAAATGGTTGCCTCTCATCCGCCATTCACCTGCAGGAGTAACAACAAAGCCGCCCAGCGGGCCGCAAGCCGTGGTTTTTATTTGCGTCCATTGGCGTTTATTTGCGGATACTGCTCTTTTCCAAATGGCTGGGTCACTGAGCCTGTCTTGCGAAGGGATCTGGAGCGCCTTTCCCCGCCGGATGGCGCCCAGTCCGACGAAAAGGGGGCACGATACTTGGCGGTGGTGAAGACCTCGAAGGACGCCCCATCCCTCCAGCCGTCTCGCGGTAGGCCGGCCTTAACCGCCAGCGCCGACAGGGTCTCGTCCCGATCCCAGCCCATTTCGGTCGCCACATCGGGCAGAAACAGGCCATAGTGCTCGCCTTTCTTGAGGATGATGCCCTCCTCTCTTACGTGGAACTGGGCGATGGAATCGATCGGCCGCGGGGCTGAGAGCACGCTGACCTCCACGTCCAGGTCCTTGAGCTCGTCAGGGCCCACGGGACGGAAGCGATAGTCACTGCGGGCCGCGTTGATGCCGTTCTCCAGAACGGCCTGATACAGGGGTTTTCTCAGCTGGTCCTCCAGGACGTAGCCCACGCAGCCCCGCAGGGCACCGCCGCGCCACAGGGTAACAAAGGCGCCACCGGGCTTCTCCAGCTCCGGAGGCAGCTTGGCCAGGGCCTGCCGGATTTGCGCGTCCTCCGCGTCCGACTGGCCGAGCGCCGCCCGTCCCACGCCGAGCACCGCCAGTCGATGGAGCAGCTTGAGATCCGCCGACCCGATCGCAGGCGGATCCGAGCTTTCCGGGGCCAGTCCTGCAACGACCGAGAGGGCCTTGGGGGCGGTCACCGCGAGGGCCGCATAGCTCACGGAATTGAGCCAGTCGCCCGTGAGGGCGCCGCTGGTGGCATAGGAGAGCCGCTCCACGTGCGCGTCCGGGGGCAGGAGGTACAGCAGGAGCGTCAGGGCCCGATACCCGCAGACCGTGATACCGGTCTTCGCCTGATACTTCAGCAGCCCCGGTCCGTCCCGGGCCAGGATCTGCTCGATCGCGCCATCGTCCAGACCCTGAATCTCCTGCGCCACCCGGTCGTCCGGGGGAAATGGCATATAGCCGAAGCGCGGTCCATAGTGAGTGAAATCGCTCGAGACCACCACCAGGGTATGCTCATCGGCGAGCGGCCGCAGCAGATCAGCCGCCGCCGGATAGTCGCCTTCTGCGAGCACCCCCACCAGGATCGGCACTAGCTTCCAACCGGGCGCAAGGGTCCGCTGCAGCAGCGGCAGCTCGATCTCGATGGAATGCTCCCGGACGTGGGCGGTCGGGTCCGTCGTCACCAGGTTTGACTTGCGCAGTGCAGCCACCGCTTCCTGGTCAAGAGCGATCTGGCCTAACGGCGTCGTGTAGGCGTCCACGTCCGCGATGGAGAGGCCCTTGAAGGCACTGAAGTGGGAGGGTGCCAGCACGATCACACGCTCGTAATGCCGGCCGCGGACCAGGGCGTACGCCGCCGCCGCAATCTTGCCGCTGTAAGCATAGCCCGCGTGGGGCACCATCAGCGCTCGGATCTCGCCGCTCCGCGTCCTGGTAGTCGCCGCGGCATCCAGCAGCCCGTCCACGGTCTCCTGCAGCGCCTTCGGATCCGCTGGATACCAGCTCCCCGCCAGCGCGCTCTCCCGAATCCGCTCGACGGCCCCGGCCGGGGGCGCCAACAGCGCGAAACCCAAGACCAAGCCGACCCAGCCAGGATAGAGCCCCCCCCAGCCCATGGCGGTACCCTCAGCCCGCGAGGTCGTGGGGGCGGTAGAAATCCGCCTCCCGGAGGCTCAGCTCCCTCGGCCGTCGGTCTTTGGGCAGGACCGGGTAAGCCAGCCCGGCGGCCCCGATGCCACCGAGCAAGGCAAGGACGCGCCTGCGTCCCAGCCGCTTGCCTGCGCGGACATGCTCCGTCTTCATTTCCAGACCCCCGGTATCTTTTGATTACAGGTGGGACAGCGGCCATCCGCCGTCAGCTTGTTCTCCACGACCATGAACCCAACGCGCCGGATCAAGATGGTCCCGTCGCTGGGGCAATAGGTGGAGTTCGCTTCATGCCCTGGGACGTTCCCGATGTAGACGTAGTGCAGCCCCGCATCCAGGGCCTCCCGGCGGGCCCGGTCCAGGGCCTCCACCGGCGTGGGAGGAAGGTTACGCATACGATACTGCGGCTGGAAGCGGCTCAGATGCAGCGGCGTATCGGGTCCAAGCTCGTCGCACATCCAGCTCGCCATGCGCCGGATCATGGCGAGATCATCGTTCAGGGTCGGGATGACCAGGTTGGTGACCTCCAGCCACACCCCCTCCTCCCTCAGGGTGACCAGCGTATCCAGCACGGGCCGGAGTGTGGCCCCGGTCACCCGCCGATAGAAGCCATCATCGAAGGCCTTGAGATCCGTATTTGACGCGTCGAGCAGCCCGCACAAGCGCCGCAGGGGCTTGGGGTTGATATAGCCGGCCGTGTGGTAGGTGTTGTTCAGGCTCTCCCGGCGGGCGATCGCGCTCGTATCATAGACATATTCATAAAAGACCACCGGATCCGAATAGGTATAAGCGAGGCTCTTGCACCCCTGCTCCTTCGCAGCCTTCACCACCTCGGGCGGATCTGCCCGGTAGATCTGCTCCATCTCCTCCCCTCCTCGCTGGGAGAGCTGCCAGTTCTGGCAGTTGAGGCAGTGCAGGTTGCAGCCCGCAGTGGCGATGGAGAACACCGACGTGCCGGGATGGAAGTGAAACAGGGGCTTCTTCTCCATCGGATCGATGTGAATCGCCGATGGCCGGCCATAGGTCGTGGCCCTGAGCTTGCCGCCCAGATTGACCCGGATGCGACAATCCCCTGCCCCGCCTTCCGGGATCACGCAGCGCCGGGGGCAAAGCTCGCAGGCGACCGCGCTCATGGCCTTTCCACCACCTGCTTCTTCTCCACCGGGGTGGCCGGGTGATACCAGTCGGCCTCCCGGCCGCGAAGGTCCCCGGTCTCAATCCGTCGATGGATGGCCGCAGCATCGACGGCACGCCAGCCCGTGCCCTCGCGGCTTGCCAACTGAAGACCAGCGCTCAGCTGCAGGCCGACGAGCAGGACCGTCAGGGCGACCAGCGTAACAAAGCGCGCCTCCCGCCGGTGCCAGTGCCGCACCCGGGGAAACGCAAGGGCAACGGACCTTAAGGCATAGAGGTCATGCATGGGTCTTTTGCCAGCTTTCAGCCTCCAGCTATTTTGTTTGAGTCAGGCGGTTGACCAACCGCCTCGGCTTGCCAGGACTCGCCGACCGGGTGAAGCCCTGGAGTCAGGGATCGACTCGATGAAGCAACCACTGGAGGCTCCTTCCAAGTCTAGTTCAATTTGACGCTCGGGCGACGCAGCCGTTCCTCCGTGTCCCCCGCCGGCTGAGTCACGGGGGATGACCTCGCGCGATGCCCCGCATGGGTGTCCCGCCCCGTGAGGCAGCGGTTGCAGCGGATGCAGTCGAGGTCAAACTCACCCCGCACCCCGAGGTCGCAGTGCTCCAGCCGACGCCTGGGTGCCAGGCGCTGCATGAAGGCCAGCTTGTTGCTAAGGGCCAGGAAGGCACCCATCGGACAGAAGTAGCGGCACCAGAAGCGGACGTATGCGAGGGATCCCAGGAGAACAGCCAGGGTCAGAACAAGCATCCAGCCCGAAAGCTGCCCCCCGAAGGCCTGCTGCATCGGGTCGAAGGAGGCCCACAGGCTATCCCCACTTGCCCAGACGGCCATAAGCATGACCCCGAGGAGCACGAATTTGACATAGCGCAAGCCCTGCTCGAGCTGCCGTTCCGGATAGCTGCGCAGGCCCAAGCGTCGGCCAAGCCGGGACGCGAGCTCCTGAGCTGCTCCGAACGGACACACATAGCCGCACCAGACCTGGCCGAAGAGTAAGCCCGTCAGCCCCACGAATCCGAGCAGGAGCCAGCGCTGAGGATTCTCCCCGGGGGAGGCGGCGTGCCCGAGGGTCAGGTTGACCAGATCCACCTCGGTGACCAGGGTGTTCAGCCAGAGTCCCAGCACGGCCAGGCTCGCAGCCTGGAACAGAAGCCTGGCTCGCTCACTCCCTGACCAATACACAGGGAAAAACGCGAGCAAGAGGGCAAGGGTTACCCAGAAGTCCGCGCCGAGCCGCTGCTCGGACGCCGCCTCCTGCGCCGGCACGGCCCGGCCGAACGCGGCCTCACTCACCCGCCGGGCGCTCCGGTTGATGGCCTCAAGGACGGCGCGGCTGGTGACCGTGGCACCCGTCATCCCGTCCACCCGCTGCAGCGTGAGGGCGCCGGCGGTCAGATCCTCGCCCCGCAGCGTGGTGAGCCAGCCGTCGATGCCTGCGATGTAGGAAGGGGTCTCATCCGAATCCACATACCGCACGCCCCGGACCGAGCCATTGCGGTCCACCGACAGCAGAAGGTTGACCGGACCCGCAAAACCCCTCACTTCCGGGGCGCCAGCCAGCGTGGACAGGGTCGCCGTTTCGGGATGCTCCGATGCACCCTCGAAGCCGAGGTAGTAGGGAAAGGGCGACTCCTTGCGGTCGAAACGGGCGGACCCGCTCGCCTCCGCCAAGCGGCCCTCGTCGAAGTGCACGGTGGGGCCGGGCTGGGCCTCTCGCCCAAGGAGCTGCCAACCGTAGATCAGGAGCACGGCGAAGGTGAGGAGCCAGCCGATGCGAGCCCAGGGAAATGATTGAAACCCGCGTTCCCGCAGACCAGGAATCGACTCCGGGGCAAGCCTGGCGAACCCCAGCGGCACAAGGGCAATGAGTGCCGCGGCAGCAAGCACACGGCAGGTCCCCTCGACGCCGAGAATAGGCACCATCAAGGCGCCCGTGATCAGACCGCCCAGCGCGCCGCCCAGATTATCGGCCGCCTGGGCAATGCCTCCACTGCGGACGATCTCCCCCAAGTCCCGGTGGGACAGGTCGACGGCCAGGGGAAATCCCGTGCCGGTGATCAGCCCCACAACCAGCGCCAGGCCCAGATAGCCGGGCTCCTGCCAGGCGGAAGCCAGTGCCCCCAGGGTTTCGACGGCCCTGGGCAGCAGTAGCAGAACCAGTGCAACCGCCATCATGACCCATACCAGTCTGCGTACCGCCGACCCGCCTGCAGCCCAGCGCCGCCCGACCCCCGCCCCCAGCGCGAGGCCTGTCATGAACAGGCCGTTAAGGAGGGCGACCCGCTCGAACATGAACCCCACGTGGGATTGATAGCTGAACAGCAGGGCCAGCTGCGTGGCCATGGCCACCATCCCCTGGACGGCGAGCACGAACGTCGCTGCTCGCCTGGTCAGGCCGCTGCGCCGAAAGCCTTCAAGGCCTGCCCGCAACAACCAGAGTCCCACCAGCAGGAGCATGGGCATCAGGTAGGGCCATGGCCCCATGGCCCGCAGCCGCTCCAGCCAATCCACGAAGCCCGAGGCGCTGAACTTCCCCCAGAGCACCATGTTCAGGTAGTAGGTCACTGGCCGCTCATCCGTATTGAGGTCGGCATCCGCGTGCTCCATGCGGTCGCGCAGATAGGCGATCTCCTCGGCCGGCAGCAGGGTGTAAAAGAACGCGGGTGAAAGCCGGTGCTCCTTCAGGGGCGTTGCCAGATACCGTCGCTCCAGCTCCACCGGCTCTTCGCTCACGCGCCCCGACACCGGGGCGGCGCAAAAGGTTGCGGTGTCTCCGGGGACGATCGCGACCTGGGCAAATACGCTCCGGAGCGTTTGATAGACCGAGCCCGTATAGCCCCCGACGGCTCGCCCGACGTAGTTGGAGGCACTGCTCACACGGGTGCAGAAGACCCCGTCGGCGGTCAAATGCTCCCGTACCTGACGGTAGAACTCCTGGGTAAAATAGCGGTTGCTGAAGGCACTGGCCGGGGAGGCATGCAACACCAGGATCAGCCCGTAGCGCACCCCCTTGGGGAGGTCCTGGATGAAGCGCCGGCCGTCCTCGAAGTGCATGACCAGCCTGGGATCCGCCAGGGCCCGTCGGTCGGCGGCGGGAAGATAGGGCCGCACCTCATCGAAGGCGCGTCGGTCTTCCTCCACCTGGTCGAGCCGGGTGACGGGGTAGCGCAGCAGCTCCGCCGCCAGGCCGCTGGCAAATCCTCCGAATTGAAGGACCTGTCGGGCGCCCGACGCCTCCGCATAGTAGTAGGCCGCCTGCTGTCGCGCCTCCCGGGGCAGCGGAAAGCTCTCCCGGATCTGCCCGTCGGCGACGATCGATATCTGTTTTCCCAGCCGCGCTACGGCCAGGTGCCCGTAGCGCGTCTCCACCGCCCCCAGCAGGTGGAGGCCGGGCTGCAGCGTGGCGAAGCGGATGGTCTCCAGCCGCGCGTCCAGGGCGGCCCCGGCCCGTGTCACCAGCAGGGTGACCCCCAGGAGGGCCAGCGTCAGCGCACCCCATGGGCGGCGGACGGAGAGGCCGTCCAGCGACCAGGCCGTCAAGCCGAGCGCCAGGGTGAGGAGACCCAAGGTCTCGACCACCCCGAGCCACTGGATGATGACGAAGGTGAAGACCACACCGCCGATCAGTGCCCCGAGGGCGTCGGCAATGTAGAGGCGCGACACGACGCCCACCGCCCCCTGAACGCCGGCAGCAGCCGCCTCGTCCCGCAGTGCCTTGCAGGCAAGAGGAAACGCGAGCCCCAAGACCAGGCTGCTCGGTATCGTGATCAGGAAAAATGCCAGCAGCAGCTCCCCCAGGGGGACGAACTCGCTGGAGGACACATCCAGGAACAGGCGCACCGAGCGCAGGGCCAGGACCTGCAGCGCCAGCAGGAATGGAAGCCCGAGCAGGAGGCCGCGCACGCTCTTGAGCGGCGTCTCGACCCACCGCCGACGCCGCCGCCCCAGCACCGCAGCAGATCCCGCCGCCACCCAGAAGAGCCAGCTGCCGTAGAACACCCCAAGACTGACCTCGTTCCCGTAGAAGACCACCAGGCCCTCGCGGATCAGCACCGCTTGCACGATCTGCGAGTAAGCGCCGAGGATCAGGAGGGCAAGCAGGATGCGGTGCTTCAGAGGCATGGCCGGTAGGGGCGCAAGCAGTGCGTCCATTTGGAAGCGACGAAGGACGCGTTGACCCTATACTACTGCTTTTTGACAGCCCCACTGCCCGTTAGGGAGGGTGTCGCACAAGCCCCTCCATCGGCTTGTGCGACGCGGGGCCGGAAAATTGCGATTTCCCGCCCCCGGCGTTTTCAACGGCTCGCAGCCGCCGAAAACGGCGGTGCATCCCTGCACCGCAGAGGCTGTCGCCCGTTGCGACAGCCTCTTAGGGGCTCGGGACGGACAGAGCGCACGAGGACATCGCCCATGACCCTGACCAGATGAAGGTCACGAAGCAGGCGGCCGGAATCGCACTCGTCCGCCGAAGCGACGACGAGATCCGCTGTCTTCTGCTGCGCTGCTACGGCTACTGGGACTTTCCGAAGGGTGAGCTGGAGCCGGGGGAGGCCCCCCTCGCCGCCGCCCGGCGGGAAGTCGCGGAGGAAACGGGCCTTACGGACCTGGCCTTTCCCTGGGGTCAGTGTTTCGTCGAGACCCCCCCCTACGGACGGGGCAAGATTGCCCGCTACTATCTCGCCGAAGCCCCCGCGGGCGAGGTGCATTTGCCGGTCAGCCCGGAGCTTGGCAGGCCGGAGCACCAGGAGTACCGCTGGGTGACCTTCGAAGACGCCCGGCCCTTGCTCAACGATCGCCTCAGGGCAGTTCTCGACTGGGTTCAGCACAGGGTTCGCGGCTAGCCTTCACGGCTTGCACTCGACCAGACGACGGCGACCGTCTCCACGGTTTGACATGAATCCGCTGTTGGGAAGGCGACTCAAGCGGGCTACTATGGGCCGCCTGTCCCATCGCCGGTAAGGGAGGAGCGCATGCCTGCCGATCAATTGGAACAAACTTCCCCCCTCCCGGCGGAACCGGCACTGAGCCCTGTCGAGGCCCGGGTGCTTGCATGCCTGATGGAAAAGCAGCGGACCACCCCCGACGCCTACCCCCTCACGCTGAATGGGCTGGTCCAGGCCTGCAACCAAAAGACGAGCCGAAACCCCGTGATGACCCTTGAGGTCCGGGAGGTCGGCCACACCATAAACGAGCTGCGGGAGCGCGGACTGATCCACGCAAGCTTCGCCGGACGAACCGAGCGGTACGACCACAAGATGGCCTCGAGCTTCCACCTCAACCGGGAAGAGCAGGCCGTGCTGGCCGTGCTGATGTTGCGCGGGCACCAGACCCCCGGGGAGATCAAGACCAACGTCGGTCGTATGGCCGAATTCCCCGGTCTGGCCGCCGTGGAGGCCACCCTGCGGGGTATGGAGGAGCGGCCCAGCCCCATCGTCAAGCGGTTGCCTCGGCTACCCGGCAGACGGGAGGAGCGATTCGGACACCTGCTGTGTGGCGACATCGAGCAAGCCGAGCCTCCGCCGGAGGCGAGCCCGCCCAGGAGTGACCAGCGGGATGCACGGATCGCGGCACTGGAGGCCGAGGTCGCCGCCCTAAAGGCGCAGATCGACGCACTCTGGGAGCTTACCGGCTTGGCCGGCCAACGACCGCAGCCCTGAGACAAAGCGGGTTCCTGTTCCGCCACCGCAGAACCCTATGGAGCGGAACGCCGGGGAAGGAGGCGCGTCAGGATGCAAGATGATTCCGGCGGCAGATCCTCGAGAACGGGTCTTCCGCCAATTCCCGATAGGAATCCAATTCCCGATAGGAATCCATTTTTCCAGCTGGAGGAAAGGTGCTCTCAGCCTACAAGCCGAACGGCACATCGACGGAGACCATCGACGACGCGACCCGCATGAGCGACGCCGCCTGGATCGACGTGGCCGAGCCCACGGATGAGGAGCGGGCAGTCGTCGCGATCCTCGTCAGTAACGCCCTGTCGGAAGAAGAGGACGCGGACGAGATCGAGGCCAGTAGCCGGTCCTTTGTGGACGAGAGCGGCCTGCACATCTCCACCCTCTTCCTCCACCGGGTGGAGGGACAGCCGGAGAACACCAGCGTTGCGGTGGTGCTGGGACCCAACCAGCTGATCACCCTGCATGACCGCGATGTGCCCGCCATCCGGCTCCTGCGCATCCGGGCTCGACGGCGGCCGGAGCTCCTGACCGACCCCCTGGCCTTGCTGGCGACGCTCTTCGAGACGGCGGTGGAGGACCTTGCCGAAACCCTGCAGGAGCTGTACCGCGCGCTGGAAGAGACCAGCCACATGGTGCTGCAGGACCCGGATGCGGACCTTGAGGACGCCCTCGAGCGCCTTGCAAGCCATGAGAACGTGAACGGAAAGGTGCGCCTCTGCCTCATGGACGCCCGGCGCGATCTCGCCTTCGTGCTACGGAATGCCCAGCCTTCCAAGGCATCGGTCAAGCGGCTCAAGAACCTCCTATCCGACATCGACGCCCTGCTTCCCCACAACAACTACCTGTTCGAGAAGGTGAACTTCCTGCTGCAGGCAGCGCAGGGGTTCATCAATATCGAGCAGAACCAGATCATCAAGATCTTCTCGGTGGCCGCGGTCGCCTTCCTGCCACCGACCCTGATCGCCAGCATCTACGGGATGAACTTCCATGACATACCCGAGCTCAGCTGGGTGTGGGGCTACCCGGTCTCGCTGGGGGTGATGCTCATCTCGGCGGTGCTTCCCTACCTCTACTTCAAGCGCAAGGGGTGGCTCTGAGGCGGAGCGACGACATTAGACGAACAGGGTCAGCACGCCAGTGTAGCCGTACAGCCTGTCCTGGGAGATCTCCCCATTGGCGTAGAAGCCCACCAATGGGAACTCACCCAGCTCCGCCTCGATCAGCTTGAGCTCCGCTGAGCCTGGACCGAAGAGGTTGACGCCCCGACCGAGGCAGGAGACATAGACGCCCCCGCGGGGTGGACCGTTCAGTCCCCTCTTTACCGACGCGAGCATGTGCCGCAGATCTTCCCGGGCCGTGTTCGCGTCCCGGCGGCAGAACATCACCTTCCCCCCGGGCTCCACCATGTCTCCGATCGCAATCAGCTTGTTCCCGGGATCCACCCCCAAGAGATTGCGCACCAGATAGTCCCCCGTGTCAGACCCGGGGATCGGCAATCCCGCAAAGATGTAACCGCCCGCCCGGGTGAGGTCCCGCGCCAGAATCTCTCCCACGTCTTCCTTCAAGACATCGAGGGCCGGGCGGTCGTCCAGCTCGATCATGAAGTTCCGCTGGGATTCGGTGATCTTGTGCTGGGATCCGATCGGGGAGCAGCCCTGGCTCAACCGCGTCAGGACCTCTACCTCCTCGGAGAAGAGCACCCCCGAGAGCCCACCCTGAGTGACACCGTCCGCGTACAGATACACGCTGCCCCGGGAGCTTGCGAGCCCGCCCACGAGGAACCCGGAGCTGGTCTTCCCTGCCAGCTGCTTGACGAGCGCCTCCGTCAGCGGGTTCGATGGGTCACCGTGGACCAGACCGAGGTAGGGGCGATGCTCGGCGATCCAGGCCGCGTTACGGCGGCTGAAATCGTCCAGATCCTTGACCATGGCCGGGAACACCCGGAAGGCATCTTCGGGAAATTCGCCGATCATGGCAGCGACCGCCGGCTCCTCGTAGTACTCGACGCCACTGGCGCAGATCCCCATCCCGACTGTCCCGACCCAATGCCCTACCCCCGTTGCCTGGCGGAACAGGGTGAGCACCTCACCCATCTGATCGGCGACTTCGTCGGTTACATAGAGAAACCCCAGGTTCCCGGTCTTCGGAACCGGGCCAAGGCAGGTGAGACACCGGTCGACCGCCCCCTGCCAGTCATCCGCTGCTGCATGTCCGAAGCGAAAAGCCGTCATGTCGAGGAGTCCTTGAGGATGGGGTCCATCATTCGCGGCCCGGGAGCACCGGTTAACCCGTCTTCCCGGTGACCCACAAACGTGAGACGTTTGGCTGCTCAGGAAACGCCTGCTCGACCCGGTGTCCTAAGCCGTGACCTCGGCGAGATCGCCCTTCGCCTGCAGCCAAGCGCGGCGGTCCGCCGCTCGCTTCTTCGCCAATAGCATATCCATTAGGTTGCTGCTGTCATCCTCAGGTTCAACGGTGAGCTGCACCAGACGACGGGTATCCGGATGGATGGTGGTCTCCCGCAGCTGCGCGGGATTCATCTCCCCCAGCCCCTTGAACCGCTGGACCGAGACCTTGCCCTTGATCTTCTCCGCCTCAATGCGGTCGAGAATCCCCTGCTTCTCCGCGTCGTCGAGGGCATAGAAGACCTGCTTGCCCACGTCGATGCGGTACAGCGGCGGCATGGCCACGTAGACATGCCCCTCCTGCACCAGCTGCGGGAAGTGCCGCAGGAAAAGGGCGCAAAGCAGGGTCGCGATGTGGGCCCCGTCCGAATCCGCGTCCGCCAGGATGCAGACCTTGCCGAAACGCAGGCGGGAGAGATCATCGCTCCCCGGGTCCACGCCAATGGCGACCGCGATGTCATGGACCTCCTGGGAGCCGAGAACCTCGGCAGGGTCCACCTCCCAGGTGTTTAGGATCTTGCCACGCAGGGGCATGACCGCCTGGAACTCCCGGTCCCTGGCCTGCTTGGCGGAGCCGCCGGCGGAATCGCCCTCCACCAAAAACAGCTCGCTTCGCTCGGGGTCCGTGGAGGTACAGTCCGCCAGCTTCCCCGGGAGGGCCGGCCCCTGGGTGACCTTCTTCCGCACCACCTTGCGCCCCGCCCGGAGCCTTGCCTGGGCGACCCCGATGGCAAGCTCCGCGATCTGCTCCGCCTCGGCGACGTGCTGATTCAGCCAAAGGCTGAAGGCATCCTTGATGACCCCCGATACGAAGGCGGCACACTCCCGGGAGGAGAGGCGCTCCTTCGTCTGGCCCGAGAACTGGGGGTCGACCAGCTTCACCGAGAGGACATAGCTCACCCCGGTCCAGATGTCCTCAGGGGTGAGCCTTACCCCGCGGGGCAGCAGGTTGCGAAACTCGCAGAATTCCCGCAACGCCTCGGTGAGGCCGGTGCGCAGCCCGTTGACGTGGGTCCCTCCCTGCACGGTCGGGATCAGGTTGACGTAGCTCTCCGTCACCGGCTCGCCGCCCTCCGGCAGCCAAACCAGGGCCCAGCTTGCCGCTTCGTTGGTCCCCATCAGGTCGCCGACAAAGGGCGTCACAGGCAGCGTCTCGATGCCCGCGAGGGATTGCGCCAGATAGTCCTTGAGGCCGTCCTCGTAGCTCCAGCGCTGCTCCTCGCCACTGGCCTCGTCGCGAAAGCTGACCGTCAGCCCGGGGCAGAGGACCGCCTTTGCCCGCAGCAGGTGGGTCAGCTGGCGCAGGGAGAACTTTGGGGTGTCGAAGTAGCGCTCGTCCGGCCAAAAGCGGAGGGTGGTGCCGGTGTTGTTGCGCCCGACGGTGCCGGCGTCTTGGAGGTCGGAGACCTTTTCGCCATGGGCGAAGGCCATGCTGTACTCCCTGCCGTTGCGCCGGACCCAGACCTCCAGGCGCTTGGACAGGGCATTCACTACCGACACGCCCACTCCGTGCAGTCCGCCGGAGAATCGGTAGCTGTCGGTGGAGAATTTGCCTCCCGCATGCAGCTTGGTCAGGATCACCTCCACCCCGGGCATCCCTTGCTCCGGGTGCAGGTCGACCGGCATACCCCGCCCGTCGTCCCTCACCTGCAGCGAGCCGTCGGCAAACAGCACCACCTCGACGTTGCGGGCATGGCCCGCGATGGCCTCGTCGACGCTGTTGTCTATGACCTCCTGGGCCAGATGGTTCGGCCTGGAGGTGTCCGTGTACATCCCCGGGCGCTTTCGCACCGGGTCCAGCCCGCTCAGGACCTCGATCGCCGAAGCGTCGTAGTTACCGCTCATCAGGGGGTTGGACTGTTCGTTGACTGGTGCCTCGGGGCATGGAGAGGGCATCGGCTCGGCCGTCGATTGACCGCAAAACTGGTCTAAGTTACCGTACCAGCGAATGGAGATTCAAACAGTCACGGCGGC
>Ga0307440_1001007_pt1 | contig 13877 bp, 14 predicted proteins | sample SalMarWE160410MG_FD_202150 | JGI IMG/M metagenome (GOLD analysis project Ga0307440, IMG submission 202150) | Salt marsh sediment microbial communities from the Plum Island Ecosystem LTER, Massachusetts, United States - WE1604-10 | ecosystem: Environmental > Aquatic > Marine > Intertidal zone >... | reverse complement strand
CCTGTGGGGGTCTGGATTTCCGTTTCCGGCGGGATGGGCTGGCTATCTGCCAGGACTGTCAGCGCCCGTCTGATGCTGTCCGTTGCGTATTTTGGCTCCCTACGCCTGAACTATAGCGGGTTATGCGGACAATGGTGCAATCTACCCTTTACTCAAGTACATACTTCCGTAATTTTTTATTACCCGACTGGCTGCTATGGGCCCTTGATTGGGACAACAAGCCATGTCCAGCTTGCTCTAGAGCCGCTAGGGCGTTTAACGGCTCTCCATCTGGCCCCAAAGGGGTCTCCGACGATAAAACGCCACTGAGTCGTTTCTGTACGCCTCAGGCACAAGGTGTAATTGCTGTGATCGTCTTTTTGAGTCGGGCAAAGAAAGCGAATAGACATTTAACAAAGTGATGAAATTGTAACTATTTGATATTCAAGAAATGTTTTAATATTTATTGCCCTTAGCTCAGTCGCAAGCTCTTTTGAGCAGTCGCACTCGCTTCTGATTTTGTCACCGCCTCCCACCAGCGCAGCGGCGGAAGCACTGTGATGCGGCGAGCGGTAGGGACGGCGGCCCCAATTTTCGAGCTGGAAACCGTCCGTGCTGACCGAGGCGATGGTTGCCGTCTCGATGGCTTGTTCCTCGGTGAGCGGCGGCAGCAGGCCGGGCAGCCGCTCGGCCAGCATGCTCTTGCCGCTGCCCGGCGGTCCGAGCATGAGCAGGCTGTGGCCGCCGGCCGCGGCGAGTTCCAGGGCGCGTTTGGCGCGCGCTTGACCGCGCACGTCGGCGAGGTCCGGATAAACGCTCGTTATGGTTTGATTAGTCGCGGGCGGCACTGCTGTTCGCTCGCACTGTCCATTGAGCAAGCGTGCCACTCCGGGCAGGTCGGGCCCGGCGAGTACCTCCAGCCCCTGCACGCGCGTGGCCTCGGCGGCATTCGCGGGCGGCACGACGAGGGTTCGTTGTGCGTCGCGTGCGGCGATCGCTGCGGGCAGGACTCCGCGAACGCCGTGCAGTTCGCCCGACAGCGACAATTCGCCGAGGAATTCCAGCTGATTCAAATCGAGGTCCCGGGCGGGGCGCAACTGGCCGGAGGCGAGCAGCACGCCAAGTGCCATGGCCAAGTCATAGCGCCCGCCTTCCTTGGGCAGGTCCGCCGGCGCCAGATTGATCGTCACGCGCCGTGCCGGCCACTCGAACCCGGTGTTGATCAGGGCGCTGCGGATGCGTTCGCGCGCTTCGCGTACGGCGGCCTCGGGGAGGCCGACGATGGCCAGCCCCGGTAATCCGGGGGACAGGTGAACTTCGACGCGTACAGGTGGTGCTGCAATGCCCACGCAGGCGCGCGCCCGAATGGTTGCCAGATTCATCGTTGAGCCCTCCGTGGCCGATGAAATGGTTCCTTGGCTCAGTCCTTTTTCGCTTGCCCCTGCTCCAGACGATCAGCGCGTTCGGCAAGCTCTTCGAGCCGTTCCCGCGTGCGTTTCAACAAGGCGCTCTGGGCCTCGAATTCCTCACGGCTGACCAGATCCATGCGTCGCAGGCCGGCTTCCAGCACGGCCCGGAAATTGCGTTCCAGGTCCGATTTGGCCTGTTGCAGCGATGCGGGCAGGCTCTCCGCCAGCCGGCGCGCGAGGTCGTTGAGGAAATCCGGGTCGGGTCGCATGGCAAGCCTTGTTGACGGTGCAGACAATGAGTGTAGCGCATGCGTGATCGGGAAGCTGTCGTGGGAGCCTGTCGGATTTGAGACTGATCTACTGCGCCGGCGGGAGGGCGGCCATTTTCCCGATCCTTTTCGTCAAATAGCGACGGCTATTCTCCTCAAACGATCGAAAAAATGGCCTCACTCTCCCACCGTGCTCGCACGATCGCTCAAGTCCGACAGACTCCCAGGCGCCCCGGTGCTACACTTCAACGCAGGCCCTGTCGGATTTGGCATGAAACTCATTACTGCCATCATCAAGCCGTTCAAGCTCGACGATGTGCGCGAGGCGCTGGCCGATATCGGCGTGGAAGGATTGACCGTGACCGAAGTGAAAGGTTTCGGCCGCCAGAAAGGGCATACCGAGCTGTATCGCGGCGCCGAGTATGTGGTCGACTTCCTGCCCAAGGTCAAGGTGGAAGTGGCCGTGTCAGGGGCACTGGTGGAAAGGACCCTGGAAGCCATACAGGCGGCGGCCAGGACCGGCAAGATCGGTGATGGCAAGTTGTTCGTGACCAACCTCGAACAAGTGGTGCGCATACGCACGGGAGAAGTCGATGAAGCTGCACTCTAGATGGATCGTTCTCGTTGGCGCCCTGGCCGTTGTGGCGGTGCCGACTGCACTCGCAGCGCAGGGGGTCTATACCTGGGTCGACAAGAACGGCGTGCGCCATTATTCGGACACGCCGCATAACCCGAAGGCGAGCCAGATCACCGTAAACGCGCCGGCGCCGGTAACGTCGCCCACGCAGGCGTCAGCGCCAGCTGCTGCGACGGCCAAGAATCCTGCCGGAAAGGTTCACAAAGTGCCGGCGCCCAAGGCGCACGAAACGCCCGCCGAGCGGAAAGCCCGTTGCGACAAACTGCGTCAGCAGGTCGAGCAACTGAAGTCGGCGCGGCGGGTCGAAGTGACCGAAAACGGGAAAAAGCGTTTCGTGAGTGGTGAAGAGTTGGTCAAGTTCCGCCAGAAAATGCGGCAGCGCATGGAAGCTGCCTGCAAGCCGCCTGCGCAGGACTGACCGAATAAAGCTGAATGCCTTCGGGCCGGCGGCCCGCATTTTCAGTCCAGCGCCTCGTGCATGAAGGGTGGCAGGGCCAATGCGCCCCGGTGCGTCTCCACACTGTAGTAGCGGGTCTCGAAGGGACGCTTTTCGGCGGCCGTTTCGCGGAACCCGTTCAGGTTCGCATTCTTTCGAGCCATGGTGGCGGACCACCAGCCCGACGGGTAGACGGGTTGCGGGAAGGTCAATGTCGCGCGGGCGGGAAAACCGGCTTCGGCCATGCATGCGCGCATGTCGCGGATCAGGTCGAGATGCAGCAGCGGCGATTCACTTTGTTGCACGAGAATTCCACCCGCTGCGAGCGCGCGATGGCATTGGGTGTAGAAGGCAGTGTTGAACAAGCCTTCCGCGGGTCCGATCGGGTCGGTGCTGTCGACGATGATGACGTCGAGGCCGTCGGCCGGCGCCTGCTTCATCCATTCGATGCCGTCCTCGAAGTGCAGCTTGGCACGTGGATCCGAGGTGCCCTTGCACAGATCGGGAAACCATTGCTCGGCCACGCGCGTGACTCGTTCGTCGATCTCGATCTGCACGGCCGATTCCACTTCCGGGTGGCGCAGCACTTCCGTCAAACTGCCGCAGTCGCCGCCGCCGATAATGGCAATGCGTTTCGGCGCGGCATGGGTGTACAGCGCCGGATGAGTCATCATCTCGTGGTACAGAAAATTGTCGCGATCGCTGAGCATCACGTAACCGTCGATCACCATCAGGCGGCCGAACTTCGTCGTTTCGTAGACGTCGATCGTTTGGTAAGCACTGCGCTCGTGATGCACACGGTCATGAATACGCAGACTGAAGGCGGTGCCGGCTTCCTCGGCCTGTTCGGTAAACCATTTTTTCTCGTCCAGAGTCATTTCGGAACCTCTGATTCAATCATACGTGGATCGCGTTTGAGCCCCAAAGGCCCGGATGCAAGGCGCGCGGCGCAGCGCCGTAGCAGGGCTACGGTCAAGCCGGGCAACGCAGCAGCCGGGCCTTTGGGGCCAAACCCATTCGGGACGGGCCTTTGCGCCCGCCTGGACGGCGTCATTCGTCGTTCATTTGCAATGAGCAAACTTCTCTCCTCATTCCTTGCCAGCCGAGCGCAAAGACTCCGGCGCGACCACGTATGATTGAATCAGAGGTTCCCGAGGCTTCGCTGCAGGGGGCAAGCCGCTTACTATAAAGGAGAGGCCAAATAACGAGTCGCATGAATACCGACAACCCCGTCTCTCCGGCAGAGGACAGCGCAGCCGTGCGTTACGGCATCGAGCGCTGGGGCGCGCCGTACTTCGGCGTCAATGCAGAAGGACACCTGACGGCGCGCCCGCGCGCGGATGCCCCCGATATCGATCTCGCACGCCTGGCCGATGAACTGATCGCCAGCGGCTTGCAGTTACCGGTGTTGGTGCGCTTCGGGGACCTGCTGCGCCGGCGTATCCGCGAGCTGGTGGACACTTTCAACCAGGTTCGCTCCGACTACAACTACAAGGCGCCCTATCGGGTGGTGTACCCCGTCAAGGTGAACCAGGAACGCCACGTGGTGCGCGAGATCGTGCGCGCAAGCCCCGAGCGGCTGGGCCTCGAGGCGGGCAGCAAGCCCGAATTACTCGCGGTGCTGGGTCTGGCGCGGCGCGGCAGCGTGGTCGTGGTGAATGGCTACAAGGACCGCGAGTGCATTCGTTTGGCGCTGGCCGGGCAGATCATGGGCTACCGCATGTACATCGTCGTCGAGAAGGCCGACGAGCTGGATCTTCTGCTCGATGAGGCGGCGGCGATGGGCGTCGAGCCGCAGATTGGCATGCGGATCCGCCTGGCCAATGCGGCGGCGGGCAAATGGGCCCAGACCGGCGGCGAGAAGTCCAAGTTCGGCCTGACCGCCACCGAGCTGATCGCGGCTATCGAGCGCCTGCGGGAGGTCGGCAAGCTTGACTGGCTGCGCCTGCTGCATGTGCATCTCGGCTCGCAGGTCGCCAACATTCACGACATCCAGCGCGGCATCGCCGAGACGGCGCGCTGGTATGTGGAAGCGCGGGCGTTAGGCGCGCCGGTGGAAACGGTGGATGTGGGTGGCGGCCTGGGCGTGGACTACGAAGGCAGTCGCTCGCGTAGTGATTGCTCGATCAACTACAGTCTCGCGCAATACGCCGAGGTGATCGTCCGGACTCTGTCCGAGGCGGCGGCCGAGGCCGGGGAACCGGAGCCCGCGATCATCAGTGAGTCCGGCCGCGCGTTGACTGCGCATCACGCGGTCATGCTGACCAAGGTAGTGAGCACCGAGCGGGCGCCCGACTCGGAACCCGAAGCACCGAGTGAGGATGCGCCCACGGCCCTGCGCGATTTATGGAACGCCTACGAGTATGCGAACGAGGGCAACCCGCAGGAAGTGCATGCCGATGCCGCCTACTGGATGAGCGAGCTGCAGTCCATGTTCCGGCTGGGACTTTTGTCGTTGCCGCAGCGGGCCCAATCGGAAGTGATCTATGCGGCCCTGTGCCGGCGCGTGCTTGCACGGCTGAAACCTGTGCGCGCATCGGATTGGGAATTCCAGGACCAGCTTATCGAGCGCCTGGCGGATCGCATGTTCATCAATCTGTCGATCTTCCAGTCGCTACCCGACATCTGGGCCATCAACCAGGTATTCCCCATCGTTCCCCTGAGCCGGCTGCTCGAAGCGCCCACGCGCCGCGCCATCCTTCACGACCTGACTTGCGATTCCGACGGGCGCATCGATACCTATGTGACGGGCGAGGGATTGGAAACCACGCTGCCCGTGCACGGACCCCGCAATGGTGAGGCGTACATACTGGGTATCTTCATGATCGGCGCCTACCAGGAAATTCTCGGCGACATGCATAACCTCTTTGGAGACACGCATGCGGTCAACGTCGAGGTGGGACCGGACGGCTACACCATTCGAGACACGCGCGACGGTGATCATGCCGAGGACATGTTGCGCTACGTGCACATCCAGCAGGGCGCGCTTGCGCGTACCTGGCGCCGACGCCTCGCCCGCAGCAGCATCGATGCTGACCGGCGCGCCGAGCTCTTGCGCCTGCTCGAGCGCGGGCTCAAGTCATACACCTATCTCGACCGGTGATGGCCGCCAGGGAACCTTCACCGCGCGCGGACACGGTTTTGCCCGAACTGTGCACCCCGCCGCAGACTCTGTCGCTGATCCTCATTGCCGCATTGGTGGCGCTGGTCCTGGCGGTGGCGGGCGCTGAGCCCGGGCGCTTCTGGGATTCGCTGGGCCGGTTGGTTCTGTTCTGCGAATTTCTAACCTTGGCGAGCGCCGCGGCTGTGTGCGTGTTACGGCGGCCGCTGGCTCGTTACGGCACTGTGCCGGCCATGATTACGCTCTTTGTCTTACTGGTGTTCACGGCTTGGGCAGTGGCCGCGGGGGCCTGGTTTTTGTTGCGCGCCTACGGCACCACCAGCGGACCTTCGCAGGCAGTGTGGGTGGGGCGCGTGGTCATCGTGGCGGCGATCGTGGATGCGATGCTGCTGCGTTATTTTTATGTCACCGTCGCGTGGCGGGAGAACGTGCGCCGAGAGGCGGCGAGCCGTCTCGAGGCGCTGACCACGCGGGTGCGGCCGCATTTTCTTTTCAACACATTGAACACGGCTGTCGCGCTTGTGCGTGACCAGCCGGGTGCTGCGGAGCGGACCCTGGAAAACCTTGCGGAACTGTTTCGCGCAAGCCTCGGTAACCGCAAGGAGCGGGTACCCGTATCCGAGGAACTGGACATCGCCGAACGCTATCTCGCCATCGAGGCGTTGCGCCTGGGCGACCGGTTACACGTCGAATGGAAGGTGGATCCGGCGGTTCGTGATGCCCTGCTGCCGCCGCTGTTGTTGCAGACCCTGGTCGAGAACGCGGTGACCCACGGCATCGAACCCCGCGCTGCCGGGGGAACCCTGAAAGTTTCATTGCTACGCGATGGCGATCGTCTGAAATTACGGGTCATGAACCCGCGCGTGCCGGGCACCGAGGTGGAGCGGCACGGAATCGGATTGGCGGGTGCGCGTGCGCGGCTGCAGCTGGCCTTCGGTTCGGAAGCCGAGTTGCGGGTAACGGAAACCGGCGATGCTTTCGAGGCGCAGGTAGAGTGCCCCTGGATGAATGCCGATGACGAACGGACGAATCATGCGCATCCTGATCGCTGACGATGAAGCCCCGGCGCGCATGCGCCTCCGCCGGCTAATCGAAGAGGCCGGGGCCGGCGAGGTGATCGGCGAGGCGGCAAGCGGACGGGAAACACTGGCCGCTGTCGAACAGGAACAGCCCGACCTCGTCTTGCTGGACATTCGCATGCCCGAGGGCGATGGTCTCAGCGTCGCGCGAGCCTTGAGCAGCGTTAGCGTCCCGCCGGCGGTCGTGTTCGTTACCGCGCACAGCGATCGTGCGCTGGCCGCGCTCGAGGCCGGAGCCGTGGCTTATCTGGTCAAGCCCGTCCTGGGCGAGCGCTTGCACGAAGCGCTGGAACGGGCCAGGCGTCCGACCCGTGCGCAGTTGTCGGCTCTGGATACGGGCGACAATAGGGACGAGTCAGTGCGCACGCACATTGGTGCACGCGTGGGGCGTGAATTGCGTCTCGTCCCCGTGGCCGGAGTGCGTTATTTCCAGGCGGCCGATAAATCAACCATTGCCGTGTACGAAGAAGGTGAAGTGATCGTGGAAGACTCTCTCAATGCATTGGAAGCGGAATTCACGGGCAGTTTTTTGCGCGTGCGGCGCAACCTCCTGGTGGCGTGCAGCGCCGTGCGTGGGCTGCAGCAGTATTCGGACGGATATCAAGTTCTGCTCGCCTCGGGGGAACGACTGCCGGTCGGGCGCAGGCACGTGAAACAGGTGAAAGCACTGTTGGCGGAGGCCGGGTGATGCGGGTTGTCATCGCCACACGCCGCAGTCCGTTGGCACTCTGGCAAGCGCGGTGGGTTGCCGCGGAACTGCAAAAGGTTCGTCCCGGTCTCAACGTCGAATTGCTGGAGCTTTCCACGCGCGGCGACGAGTTGCTGGACCGGCGGCTGGCGCCGTTGGGCGGCAAGGGCCTGTTCATCAAGACGCTCGAGGATGCGCTGGAAAGCGGACGCGCCGATCTGGCCGTGCATTCACTCAAGGACGTGCCGGCCGAGATGCCGTCCGGCTTCGAGCTGGCCACCATTCCCCAACGTGCCGATCCCCGTGATGCGCTGGTCAGCCGGCACGGCGCCACCCTCGCCGACTTGCCCCGGGGCGCACGTGTCGGCACTGCCAGCTTGCGCCGCCAGGCCCAGTTGCTCGCGGCGCGGCCCGATCTGCGGATAGAAACGGTGCGCGGCAGCGTGCAGACCCGCCTCGGGAAGACCGATTCGGGCGAACTGGATGCCGTTATCCTGGCGGTGGCGGGGCTTTCCCGGTTGGAGATCGACCGGGGTTCGCCGCTGCCGGCTGAAACGATGCTGCCGGCCAGTGGACAGGGTGCGCTCGGGATCGAGATCCGGGCGGGCAATGAACCGGTGGCAGCCTTGTTGAAGGAGATAGAAGACAGGGATGCGCGTATTGCAGCCCGTGCCGAACGCGCTTTCTGCAAGGCGCTTGGCGCCAGTTGTGCGGCACCGGTGGCGGCTTATGCCCGCGTAGCAGAGGGCTCGGTGGCGCTGCAGGTGCGCGTATTGGCGTCGGACGGAACCCGGGTCCTCGAGAGCGAAGGTAAGGCGCACGTTGACGAGGCCGCGGAGCTGGGGAAAAAACTGGCTGCGGATATGCTGGCACGTGGTGCCGGTCCCTTGATTTCCGCCGTCGCCTGAATTTCGATGCCGCTTCCGCTTGCCCGATCCCGTTTCGTTGTTACGCGCCCGTCTGCCGAGCGTGGCGACCTGGCGGAGGCCTTGCGGGCCGAGGGTGCGGAGGTGTTGGAATTTCCGGCGCAGGAAGTGGTGGCTACCGATGAGGTTCCGCCCCCGGGGCCTTTCGACCTAGCGATTTTCACCAGTCCCGCCGCGGTGGAGTTGGGTCACGAGCGGCTGGAGGGCAGCTTGCCTGCATGCCTTGCGGCGCCGGGGCAGGGCACGGCGCGGCGCTTGCGCGAGGCCGGCCTGGGGACAGCGATTTCACCGAGTGCGGGTGCGGGGCTGGTGGCCTTGCTGGATGAACCGGAGTTGACGCAGCGGTTGGCGGAGCAACGTGTCCTGGTGGTGGGTGGGCGGCCGTTCAAGAGCCATAGCCTGGAGCTGCTCGCAGCCCATGGTGCCCACGCCGTCGGTTTCTGTGCCTACGAGCGGCTGCCAGTACAGGATCCGGAACCCCTGGCCGGTTGGTTCGCGCGCCGGGTGGGCGGTGCCATAATGGTTTCCAGTGCCAGTGCCGTACAGGCTTTGACCGCGTTGCAAGGCATAGCTTGGGACGATGCGGTTTGGATCGTGTCCAGTGCCCGGGTCGCGGCGGCCGTGGGAGCCGGGGGCGGTCGCGTGGGTGCCGTGGCGGCCAGCGCCGAGACCGGCGATATGGTGCGTGCCGCCATCGAGTGGCATTCGGCCAGAGGCGGCAAGGGCGGGCAGACAGATTGATGAATTCCGTAGCGCTAAGCTGCGGATAATGCATTCGGATCGGAATAGAGGGAGGCGTTCACTCATGTCGGGAGACGAGGCCAGGACGGAACAGGCAGACGGAGCCACCCCGCCACCATCCGCGGATCAGAAAGACGTTGGCGCTACGCCGCATGAACGCCATAGTCTGGCGTCCTGGTTTGCCGCGGCCGCTCTGGTGCTGTCGCTGGTGGCGCTTGCCGGCGTGGGAGCCAGTGTTTGGGCTTGGTATCAGTTGCGCGGGGAGCACACCCGCATCGCTATGCTGGAGGGACGGACTTCGAGCGTCGAGGGGCGTCTTGCCGAATTGGAGAAGTCTGCGGCCCGTGCCCGTGATTTATCGGCCTTGCAAGACCAGGTTGCGACAGTGGCACGTGCCCAGCAATCAAGGAATGCGGCCTTCACGGCGCGCATCGACAAGCTTTCCGCACGCCTGGGCAACGGTGTGCTCAGCTATCGGGAGGACGAAGCGGAGGCGCTGATGCGTCTCGCGCAGAGCCGGCTCGATGTGGACGGGAATGCGCGTGCCAGCCTGCAGGCCTTGCAGTTGGCTGACCAGGTGCTTGCCGGCACCGATGCCTCCGAGCTGACACCCGTGCGTACGGCCCTGGCGCAGGAAATCCAGGCGCTTAAAGCCGTGCCGCAACCGGACATCGCCGGCGCCGTGGCGCGCCTGACGGCGGTGTCCAAGGCCGTCGACGGTCTGCCACTGGCCGGGGAGCATTTCATCAAGCCGCCGCCATCAGAGACCTCGACCGTTCCGGCGGGGTGGTCATGGAGAGGATTCGGGCAGGCCTTGAAGCGCGCTTTCTCGCCTCTGGTCGTGGTTCGCCGCGGCCCTGAAGCGCGCCCGTTGCTCCCACCGCGGGAGGTGTATTTCGTGCGCGAAAACATCAAGCTCGCTCTGGTTTCGGCACGGGCGGCTCTGCTTCAACGTGATCCCGCCAGTTACCGGGCGAGTCTCGCGCAGGCCAGTCACTGGATCGACAGCTGGTTCGACACATCGGCAGCAAGCGTACAGGCCGCCAAGGAAACTATCGGGCAACTGTCGGGGCTTGATCTCAAGCCGCAACTTCCGACACTGGGATCCGCGTTGGCGCGTCTGCGTGCCATACGCAAGACACAGAGCGGCTCATGAGGGTGCTGATCGCCATAGTTCTGGCAGCGCTTGCCGCGGTTGTGGTGGGGGTGCTGCTTTCCTACGAGCCCGGCTACGTAATGATTGCCTATGGCACGTTGCGCATCGAGTTCACGCTGTTTGTTTTCCTGTTGATTTATCTGGGCCTGCTCTTGCTGGGCGCATTGACGCTGTGGCTGATCGGGCGCATGGCGGGCACGCCCCGCAGATGGCGTGCACACTGGAATGTGCGTGCCGAGCGCCGTGCAGCGCAGCGTTATACCCAGGGTGTCGTGGCATTGGCTCAAGGGAAGATGCAGGTTGCCGAACGTGTGCTTGAGCAAGCTGCGCAGGGGCCACTGGCGTTACCGTCCTTGCTAGCCGCTGCGCATGCGGCGGATCAGGCCGGTGCCCGTGAGCGCCGCGATGCCTATCTGCAACGCGCGGCCGATACCGACCCGCAGGCAACCCCTGCCGTGCTGATCACTCAGGCCCGGTTCGACCTGGAACACGGGGATTACGAGCGAGCGCTCGCTTCTTTGCAGGCCTTGCGGCGCGCCGGCGGACGCCACCCCGGCGCTGAGCGTGATCTGGCGCGCGTCTATTGCGCGTTGCATGAGCCGGACAAACTGTTGCGGCTGTTGCCGAGCCTGGTCAGTCAGACCGGCATGGATCCTGCGCTGCTGGAGCAATGGGCGGCCATTGCGCTGACCGGAGTGCTGGCGCGGGGCGGTGACAAGCCCATGGCCGTATTGAAGCGGTTGCCGTCCGGGTTGCGCGATGCGCCCGGTGTGGTGCACGCGCTGGCCACTGCAATTGTTGCGAACGATCCGCAAACTGCGGCAAGCGTGCTGGAGCGCAGCGTCAAACGTGTTTATGACGCAAGCAATGTGGCAGCCTATGCGGCAATCATCGCGATTCCCGCGCAGGATCGATTGCATACGCTCGAAGCTTGGTTGGCGCGTTACGGTGAGAAGGACGCCCTGCTCAAGGCGGCGGGCAAGGTGGCTCTGGAAGCCGATTTCTGGGGACGTGCGCGTGGCTACCTTGGCAAGCTGCAGACCCGTGCGCCCGATCCTGAAACGGCGTTGCTGCTCGGTCGCGTTGCGGAACAGGAAGGGCGTGATGCCGATGCCTGCAAAACTTACCGCGATGGCCTGCAACGGGCCGCCAACCCGCCCACGCTCGATGAAAATCCGCACTGATACCGAAGACACTATTGCGGCCATAGCCACGCCGCCCGGCCGCGGTGGTGTTGGCATTCTACGCATATCGGGGCCCCGGGCAGCGGCGGTCGCAAGCCGTATCGCGCCGCCGTTGCCGCGGCCGCGTTTGGCCGCGTTGCGCTCGCTGCATGATTGCGACGGAGCCGTCCTGGACCAAGGGTTGGTGCTTTATTTCCCGGGGCCCGCTTCCTTCACCGGAGAGGATGTCATTGAAATTCAGGCGCATGGCTCACCGGTGGTGCTTGATGAGCTGCTTGCCGCAGTGCTCGATAATGGCGCACGTCATGCGCGGGCCGGGGAATTCAGCGAACGGGCTTTTCTCAACGGCCGCCTCGACCTTGTCCAGGCCGAGGCTGTCGCCGACCTGGTGGAGGCTGGTTCGCGGGCCGCGGCCCGCGCGGCGTACGCATCGCTCAGCGGTCGTTTTTCGGACCGTGTGCATGCCCTGACCGATAGCCTCATGCGCTTGCGCGTGGAATGCGAGGCGCGTCTCGACTTCGCGGAAGAAGATATTGCCGCATTGCCCGAGACGTTTCCGGCCAACCTGGAGGAGCTTGCGCGGGACCTGGGTGAATTGGTCGAGGCAGCGGGCGAGGGGCAGCGTCTGACGGAAGGCTATGTCTGCGTGTTGAGCGGGGCGCCCAATGTCGGAAAATCTTCCCTACTCAACGCACTGGCCGGAACGGAGCGTGCGATCGTGACGGAAATGCCCGGCACTACGCGCGACCTGATCGAGGTCGATGTGGTGCTGGGTGGCGTGCCGGTTCATCTCGTCGATACCGCGGGCCTGCGCGAAAGCGCCGATCCGGTGGAAAGCGAAGGTGTGCGACGGGCCCGGCAACGCGCCGCCGAGGCCGACCTGGTACTCGCGGTAGTGACCGCAGACACGCCCCTGCCGCCCGTGGACAGCACTGAACGCTTGCTGGTGCTCAACAAGATCGATCTTGGCGATATACAGGAGGCCGGTCCCTGCGAGTATCAGGGTGAAGCGGCCCTGGCTTTGTCCGCCAAAACCGGCGCGGGACTCAAGGAATTGGTCGCGGAACTCAGCCGGCGCGCCCGTTCCGGGCATGATGTCGCCGGTGCCCGGTTCTCGGCGCGCCGCCGGCATATCGACGCACTCCAACGCGCATCTCGCGCCTTGCATCATGCGCGGGACATGGTGGTTTCGGGTTCCGAACTGGTGGCCGAGGACCTGGCCGAAGCGCAACAGGCACTGGGAGAAGTCACCGGCAAGGTGTACACCGAAGATCTGTTAGGCGCGGTATTCTCGACTTTTTGTATCGGTAAATGACTCGGCGGCGCCATCGGTGATTAGCGTCAGGGGATTGATTTAATCATATACTTCCATAATAATGGAAGTATGGAAATATCAAACGCAATGGACATTCTGGGCGCGCTCGCGCAGGAAACCCGTTTGGAAATATTCAAGCGCCTGGTACGCCAGGGGCCGGATGGGTTGGCGGCTGGTGACATCGGGACGGCTTTGTCGCTGGCTCCGGCGACACTGTCGTTTCATTTGAACAGCCTGCGTCATGCTGGCTTGCTCACTTCCAGGCGGGAGGGACGTCAGATTTTTTATGCGGCGCGGTATGAAGCCATCAGTGAACTGATGGGCTTTCTCATGGAGAACTGTTGCCAGGGTCATCCAGAGGCTTGTGCCTTTCTGCAACAGAATCCGATCGCTCATTACGGTTAATCCCGCACATCCCAAGGAAGAATTGATGGCTATGAATCTGTCTTCGCCGGCGTCCTGGAGCGTCCTGTTTCTATGCACGGGTAATTCCGCACGCAGCATCATGGGCGAAGCCTTGCTCAATCATCATGGTGGGGGGCGTTTCCGGGCCTATAGCGCGGGCAGCCAGCCCGCGGGGCAGGTTAATCCCCTGACGCTCAAGGTGCTTGAGGATGCAGGGCTGCCAGTCGCTGGATTGCGCAGCAAGTCGTGGGAGGAGTTCACGCTCCCGGGGGCACCGGCCATCGATTTCGTTTTTACCGTGTGCGACAAGGCGGCAGCAGAGACCTGCCCGATCTGGCCGGGCAGGCCGGTCAGCGCCCATTGGGGGATAGCCGATCCCGCCGCCATCGAGGGAGACGAGGCCACGCGGGTGGCCGCGTTTCACAAGGTTCTGCGCACCATGGACCAGCGCATCCGGCTCTTCCTCGAACTGCCCATCGAACGCCTCGCGGGAAAAAAGCTGCACGAAGAGCTGCAGCGAATAGGAGCTTAT
>Ga0307440_1001006_pt1 | contig 13879 bp, 12 predicted proteins | sample SalMarWE160410MG_FD_202150 | JGI IMG/M metagenome (GOLD analysis project Ga0307440, IMG submission 202150) | Salt marsh sediment microbial communities from the Plum Island Ecosystem LTER, Massachusetts, United States - WE1604-10 | ecosystem: Environmental > Aquatic > Marine > Intertidal zone >... | reverse complement strand
TTATAATAAAAGAAGAGGCTGATAAGAAAAAGATATATATTCCTCATCAGCATCTTTTTGTATACAATACTGTAACCTGCCAGCACAAAAAGGAAAAAGATCCAGAAAGCCGGAGTTGTAAAGATCATCGGTCCGTTCTGATCAAACCTGGTCAGGTATGATAAAAATAACCTGAGTATATTTTCCCTTGCTGCAACAGCAGGGGTGACAATGACATTGTTATTTTCGGCGACGGCAACAGTATCAGGTGACATAACAGGCTTCAGTGTTCTGTTTGTGTCTTTAGCTGGCGGCGTAAACAACATTTCAGCCATTATCTTCGACAGGCTATCAGCTCCGGGATAAGTCAGGTGTACATAATCCTTCTGTGCCAGAGGAGGTGATTTCTCCGACCACCTCACTATTGAAGATCTGCCTCCCATTGCCCTGTAAGCATTCCAGAAAGTCACACCTTCCGACAGGGCGGCTTTTTTCTGGGCATTGATAATCAACGGTATATTTGGATATGATCGAATGCTGTCACCTTCACGTTCTGCCATATCGGTCAGACCTGCCACGATAATGTCCGCCGTAGGGCATATCCTTTTTAGAAGTGAGATCTGGCGCCGGAGTCCCCTTTCGTAATAGGAATAATTATTCCTTATATTTTTCACTATATTCAGACCGTACTGCATTATGATAAGGTCGGGCGATAATCTTCTCAATGCTTCACCAAGGTTACTGCTGTCGACCATTGTAAACTCCAGCCCGGCACTTCCTCTTTGTGGAATATTGTCAACTACCACGCCCTTCCTGCTTTCAATGCTCAGTCCGTAGATATCCGGACTTACATATCCGGTAAATTCTATTGTTACATCTTTGGCCCTGTCAAGGTCGCAGTCTATTTCATACAGCCCGTCTCCTCTTCTCAGGGTATCTGACAATAATACCTTTCCGTCACCTGTTACTGTTACATTGACCTTAGCTATAGTATTCCCGTAAAAGATACGGAGAAAATCAAAAATAACAGAGGCACTGTCTGCCACTGCTGATGGTCTGATTCGCACCGATGCCTTCACCGGCACCCTGGCTGCCTTTCCTTCAGGAAGGTAACGACAGATGGTCATGAAAGGTCCTAGTTTATTGTGAGAGATCTTACCTGCCGCATATGACAGATAATTATACCTTTTCCAGTCGGATGAAGCTTTGATCCAGATGCTTTTTGTATACATAACAGGCATCAGTGGCAGGAATAACCCTGGACCTGTTCCGGGATCATATCTTCGCAGTATTTGCCTGAGGTATGATGTAATGCGATCACCCTCAAGCTGGGAATCACCGTAATACATTACCCTTACCTGCCTGTCAGAATAATCGAGAGAATCCATGAACCTGATCAAATGATCTTTCAATATGCCTGTCTGTGTAAGTGAATCAGGCCTTAACAGACTATGACCGTATGGAATAACCAGTGTATCCGGAAGCTGATTTTTATTAATATCTGCATTATCCTTTTCAGCCGGGGAAAAATAGGACAGCAGCCTGGCCGGAATAAACTCCGTGACAGGAGGGAACAATTGATTTGCCGGAAAAAAATAATGAAGACCGGTAAAACAGATAAGAAAGATCAGCAATAAAAGAAATGATCTTAACGGGCGCATATATAGGTTTAGAAAAGAATCAGCTTTTCTTTTTTATTTTCAGCTTCTGCCCAACCTGTATCTTCCCCGGGTCTGAAATTTTATTAAGGGTGAGAACATCCGTAGTCGTTACATCATCAAACATCTTGACTATATCCCATATTGTATCTCCATACTGCACAGTATAGGTAATATAATCACCATCCTGATCATCAGAGTTGTTTGCCTTTGATGTTGATGTAATGTTCACAGGTTTCCCAACCATTGCCTGCTTCTCGGCAAATGTCATCATATTGATCTTTGAGTAGGAGGATGCCTTTGAAGGATCCACGTAAACAACCAGTTTCTGTCCTACTCTGATCGTATTACGGTAGATGCCGTTCCAGTACCTTAGTTGTGAAAGACCTATCCTGTACCATTCAGCTATGTATCCAAGATTATCACCATCTTTAACAGTATACAACAACTTGGTCCTGCCTTTTACATTCGCAGGTCTGTAGGTTGATCGCTTGGGGTCAGGGATCTCAGTCTTTTTATTAAGATATATGTCAGACTTATAACTTCTTATCGTGTCACTCATATCAATAAAATCACTGAGATGGTTCATGGGTAGAGTCAGTGATAAGGGCTTTGAAGATCCGGGAATAAGGCCGGTCCTGTACTGTGGATTAAGTGCGCGCAATTCCCCGAGAGGTATCCCCATCACCTCGAAGATCTGTTCCAGATGAATATCCTTGTGGATCATTATGGTGTCTGTAGCTACAGGTATATTAAGGGTAAGGGGCTGGATATTATGCTCGGCGTAATAGTTAATGGCATATGTAGCAGCTACATACTGCGGGATATATCCCCTGGTTTCCCTGGGCAGCCTGTAAAAGATCTGCCAGTAATCCTTTTTGTTGCCTGAACGTCTTATAGCCTTGTTGACATTACCCGGACCACAGTTGTAGGCCGCAATAACGAGGATCCAGTCATGATACAGCTTATACAGGTCCTTAATATATCTTGCGGCAGCATGGGTCGATTTAATCGGATCACGCCTTTCGTCTATCACCGAGTTGATGGTCAGACCGTACATCCTGCCCGTACTGTACATGAACTGCCACAGGCCTGTAGCACCGGAACGCCTGTTCACCGCGTTGGGATTAAGGGCTGATTCGATTACAGCCATATACTTAAGCTCTGCAGGCAGACCATAGGAATCGAAAATATCCTCGATCATAGGGAAATAGTAATCCGTAAGTCCCAGGACAGCACTGAATTTATCTCTCTGTTTGACTGTATAAACCTGTATATGATTCCGTATGATACTGTTAAAAGGAAGACTAATAATGGAATTTATCCTGCGAAGCCGTTCTTTGTAAACAGAATCGGGGCACTGGTATGACAGGGAATCAAATGTGCTGTCTGCCAGCGACTTTCTTACTGCAATGCTCACATACCATGAGGTACACAAACTGTCAAGATCGCGTGTTATCCGTTCAGCCGAATCATCCCTTTTAATTATTATGGTATCGGATTCAGTGGCGGCATTAAGATTCAGAACGGTTAGTATTAAGGTGAGCAAAAAGGCATATAATTTCATAGTCAGTTAATTAAAATGTTATTTCCAGACCAACATTCAATCCTGCACCGTAATAGCCTCCGGGCATAGGCACCTGTACCGGAAATAATGTAAGATTAAGGTTATCACTTATATCATAATTAAAAAGACTTGCATCAACATTGGCATCGAGTATCGACAGAAGATACCAGCCTGCGATGCCAATATACGAAAGATCACGGTATCTTTTATAATAATCCACCATTCTTAACATTCCATCCTTCCAATATTGTGCGTTTGCAGGTTTGTATTTAGTAGAATTGGGATACAGTACGTTATCATAGGTATCAGGTTCTGCCGGTATAAGCTTAAGGTAACTGTCGGTTGCAGGTATCTGATCGGTAAAATCCTGGTAAGCCTTCATATATTTTATATAACTCCTGGAATTAAACTGCACGCTGTAGATCAGTGCGCCGAATCCACCATATACCAGGGGCAGTTTCCAGTATTTCCTTGTATATATCTGCCCAAGGCCCGGAAAGACGGCTGCCAGCATTGTTGCCCTCATAGGATCGGGCTGGAATTTATGCTTCAGAGCCTTTTCAACAGCCAGCGTATCGGTAACGGTTTTTTGCGTATTAAGGACAGGTGATGTACTACGGTTGACGGATAATGTATCCTGCGCAAAGCTGATTTGCTGAAAACAAAGCAGTTGCATTAACAGGACCATTACTATTTTATGAAAATTCTTCAAAATAAAGCCGGCAGCAATAAATAACCCGTATCTGAATTTTATAGAGCGATAAAGATAATTATTTTCAGGAGTTAAGACGATCAAACACTCCCAAAATGCGCTCCATGTCCTCGGGGTTCTCGAACGGGATCACTATTTTACCTTTTCCCTGTTCATTTATTCTGAAGTTTACTTTAGCAGAAAATATTTTATTGAGATGCTCGGTAAGTTTTGCAAATTCCTCATTTAGTTTCTTCTTCTTTTCGACCTTTGAAGGATCCTTGCTCTGCTCCACCTGCAGATGCCTTACAAGTTCTTCTGACTGGCGGACAGAAAGTTCACCGTCAACAATTTTATAATAGACATTTATCTGTTTCTTTGGATCATCGATACTTATGAGAGTACGGGCATGCCCCATCATAAGCTGTTTATTCCTGATACCGAGTTGTATTTCTGCAGGAAGCTTAAGCAACCTGAGGTAATTTGCCACAGTAGAACGTTGTTTTCCTACCCTGTCGCTAAGCTGTTCCTGTGTAAGCCTGCACTCTTCTATCAAACGCTGGAAGCTGATAGCTACTTCCACCGCGTCGAGATCTTCGCGTTGAATATTCTCAACAAGAGCCAGCTCCAGCATTGCCTGGTCGTCGGCTGTTCTGATATAAGCCGGTACATGAGTCAAACCGGCCAGTCGTGCTGCTCTCAGTCTCCTTTCTCCTGCAATTAGCTGATAATGCCCGGGAGTCGTCTCCCTTACCGTGAGAGGCTGCACTATACCCAGCTTCCTTATCGATGATGAAAGTTCTTCAAGCGATTGCTCATCAAAATTTGTACGGGGCTGAAATGGATTTGCCTCAATAGAATTAACCGGTATCTCTCGGTTGGCCTCAACTTTTTTTTCAAGAACTTCTTTCTCCACTCCATCTATCAATGCACCAAGACCTCTTCCCAACGCATTTTTTTTTGTCATATTCATTAAGATTTCTGTACTTGATATGTTCCTAAAATTATTGTACGACTTTTTCTTCCTGCTTTTCTATAAGTTCTGTAGCCAGGTTCAGATAATTAACCGTACCCCTGGAGTCTGCGTCATAGAGGATAGCAGGCTGGCCAAAACTGGGAGCTTCAGAAAGCTTTACATTACGCTGAATGATTGTTTTGAAAACCATCTGCTGGAAATGCTTATTAACCTCCTCTGCCACCTGGTTTGAAAGCCTGAGCCTGGAATCATACATGGTCAGAAGGAAACCCTCTATCTCAAGGTTGGGGTTCAGGTTATTCTGGATTATCTTTATTGTGTTCAAAAGCTTGCCCAGCCCTTCCAGTGCAAAATACTCGCATTGTACCGGAATAATAACCGAATCTGATGCTGTAAGAGCATTAACAGTCAACAGGCCCAGTGATGGTGAACAGTCTACGAGAATATAATCAAAACCATCCCGTATCTTTTCAAGGATAGATTTTAATATTTTTTCCCTCCCGGGTCTTTCCAGCATCTCTATCTCAGCACCGACAAGGTCAATATTCGATGGCAGGATCATCATATTATCAATATTGCATTTCATCAAAGCCTCCGAAGGTTCTTTCCCGTCAATAAGACAATCGTATATAGTACTCCGTATCTGTCTTATGTCAAGCCCAATCCCCGAAGTGGCATTGGCCTGGGGATCAGCATCAACAATGAGAACCTTCTTTTCAAGTGCAGCAAGACTGGCTGCAAGATTAATTGCTGTAGTAGTTTTTCCCACCCCACCTTTCTGATTCGCTATCGATATAATCCTTCCCATCTTTTAACTAATTTTATGGTTAATTTTGAGTTTCAAATTTACTACTTATGATCTTGTGCCACCGGCAGTAGATGATGTAATTGTAAACATTTTTTTTGGGGTTTTCAACATCTTATTAACACGTAATTGTTACCTGTTAAATGTTAATCACTTAAAATATAACGGGTGATAAAACAGATGTCCCATACCTGTTCCGGACCTTTATGGTCACAGATTATGATAAACGCAATATCATAAATTGCAGTATAATTTTTTAAGGAATTTTACATTTTATTTCCATCTTTGTTTATCCACATATCAAATTATCAGATGGTTCAAAAGAAAGAAAGCCCCCAATGGCTGGTTATAGTCAATCCCAATGCCGGGAATGGTAATGGGGAAAGGGACTGGGAGAAAATTTCTTCCCTGCTGAATGATGCAAAAATTTCATTTAGTACAAAATTCACTGAAAGGAAAGGACATGCAATTAACCTTACCACTGAAGGTATTGCCAAAGGATACAGGAACATAATAGCAACTGGAGGCGACGGCACTCTCAACGAGGTAGTTAATGGTATTTACCTTAATGATGTATGTCCTGCAGCTGATATCACACTGGCATCGATACCTGTAGGAACAGGAAATGACTGGGGTAAGATGTTCGGGATCACACCTGATTATGAAAAAGCCGTAAAGATAATTGCTGCTAAAAGAACAATGAAGCATGATATAGGCAGGATGCACTATTATGAGGGCATCGAAAAAAAGACAAGGTATTTCATAAATATTGCAGGACTTGGATTTGAGGCGGTAGTTGTAAATAAAACCAATTTCCAGAAAGAGCACGGACGGGGAGGAAAATTGATATACCTGTATAACCTGCTTACCAGCCTGCTGGCTTATAAGAACACCGTAGCCGAGATAACCATCGATGATGAAACGATCAAAACAACTGTATTTTCAGTTAATATCGGAAACGGGAAATACTGTGGCGGAGGGATGCGACAAACACCAAGGGCCTTGCCTGATGACGGCCTGCTAGATGTGACCATAATAAAGGATATCGGAAAACTGGAGATCATCAGGAAGCTGAAGATCCTGTATAACGGGACCATTCTCACACATCCGAGGATAGACGGTTACAAATGCAAGACTATAAAAATAACATCCTCCCCTGTCATGTATGCAGAGGCAGACGGCGAATCACTGGGGCATACACCAGCCGAATTCGATCTTATTCCTGATGCAATCAATATAGTTTATGGCTCTCCTCTTATTCGATGACCTTTATTTCAAAGAGTTTTGGCCATTTTTTGCCTGTCACAAATATCCTTTTACCCTTTGAATCATATGCTATCCCGTTGAGCACATCCGTATCAGGTAACCTGTCGGCCCTGGGGAGGATGCCCTTCATATCGACATATGCTATTACCTTCCCGGTTACAGGATCAATACGTGCTATCATATCCGACATCCAGATATTGGCCCATATCTCCCCGTTAATATATTCAAGCTCATTCAGCGAATCAACCTTATGCCTGTTATCATAAACCTCAATACGGGAAACGACAGTGAACATTTCAGGTTCATAAAAATAAAGGACATTGCTCCCGTCACTCATCACAATCCTGTTTCCGATCGTGGTTAAACCCCAGCCTTCTGTTCCGTAATATATCTTGTTAATAAGGTCAAAATCAGATTTCCTATATACAAAGCCAACCTTGTTCTGCCATGTAACCTCATATATTTTATCGTCAAGTATGGTGATACCTTCTCCAAACAGTGACGCATCAAGGTTATGCTGCATGAGTACTTTCCCGGTTGTAAGGTCCACCTTCCTCAGGCTGGATCCTGATTCCTGGCCCGTCCCTTCATACAGGAACCCATCATTATAAACGAGACCCTGAGTAAAGGCATCCCGGTCGTGCGGATAGGTATGAACAACCCTGTAACCATAAATTGGCGGTACAATATCTGAATAAATTATCATGATCCGCGTTATGGTATTTTGCTGTTTCCCCCGCCTGTATGCCACAGCCTTTAATGCCTTACGGCCTGTTTTTACTGTCATGGAATCTGTAATAGTACATTCCCATGGTGCTGATCTGAGGACTGCCACCTGCCTGCCATCGAAATATACTGTCACAGAATCCGGTGATATATTGCTTTTCTCCCGGGCAAGCACTACCTTAAAATGATCATAAAGCTTAAATCCTGCATTGTTATCCGGAGATACCATCTTTATCAGCTGTTCCGGCGGTGCAGGAATCTCTCTGTCGCTGGTTTTTGCAGCTGTTGTAACCCTGTTGCCAGATCCGCCGGAACACGAAACGGTCCAGCAAATAAACAACAGCCCCACAATGGTTATTATATATCTTATGCCACTATTATTCATCTGTCTTACTTCCTTTACCCAATATTTTTCTAAGCAGCTTCCTGCTTACCGATGTTATCTGTTTCTCTGCTTCCATCTGCTGTACTTCATAAGGATTCAGCATCTGCCATACAGCACTCCAGCCCGGGAAACCGCCAATATTCTTGTCATCGATAAAAATGTCGGCATCTATCTTCCTGCTTACCGAATCATCAAATACCTCTTCAGGATAGTTTTTGTTAACGGCATAGAATTCAATACCATTTTTTTTGCAGTATTCCACAGCCTCACTCAGTTCCTTTCCAGTACGAAACGTCCATAAAATAAGACGGACCCCCATTTTATTCAATTCTCTCAGGGTTTGGAAAGCAAACAGTTTTTCCTTCCCGATAGCCGGATATTCATGTTCCACTATCGTCCCGTCGAAGTCGACAGCTATCTTTATATTATTTAAGTCATTCATCCACATTTGTGTTAATAGGTGCAAATCTAACAATAAATGAATGAAGATTTTCTTATTTTTACACCCCTTCTGTGACAAGATACTATACTTCAGGATGAAAAATATTCCGAATTTCATTACATCACTTAACCTGGGTGCCGGATTCGTGGCAATCATATATGCTTCAAACGGCGATCTGGTTACTGCCTCCTGGCTTATACTGGCCGCAATGGTCTTTGATTTCCTCGATGGCCTCTCTGCACGCCTGATGAATGCTTATTCAGAAATAGGAAAAGAGCTCGACAGCCTGGCCGATGTTGTAAGCTTTGGTGTGGCACCTGCAGTTATCCTGTACCAGCTGTTTTATGACTCCTGCCTTTTATATAGTCCCGATGCTTCAGAACACATTGGCTTTCCGCTGTTGATAATGATACTCATACCTGCTATTATGCCTGTTTTTTCTGCATTACGTCTTGCCAGGTTCAACACTGACGCGTCACAGGCAACTACATTCAAAGGCCTGCCTATGCCGGCCAACGCCCTGGGAGTAATATCATTGGTCATTGCAGCTCACTATACACAATCTGACATCCTCAATTTCATACTTATAACTCCATATTTGCTTGTTATCCTCACCCTGATCCTTTCGGTTCTGATGGTCAGCCGCCTGCCATTGCTGTCTATGAAGATAACCAGCCTGAAAGTGAAGGGCAATGAAGGGAGATACATTCTTGCCGTCCTGGTGATTATTGCATTCATTATATTTGGACTGAAAGCCGCCCCCCTGATTATTCCTGTCTATATCCTCTCCTCTCTTATTGCTTTGTTCTTCTGATAGGAAGGGACTGAATGCTTCTCCTGCGTATTACTTCAGATTTACCAAACAACAAAGTCTATTCCTTTTCCGGAAACTTTTTTTCAAAAGCAGATAAGGAATATTTGATCACCAGCCAGCTTATCAGGATAAAAGCCGGCCATATCAAATATTCAAGAATTGCACTAATATACATGTCCTTCAGATTTCATTTCTTCTTCAGTTATCTTCGTGTTATTTACCGATTGCCATGCATACCAGATATATGCTATCACAAAAGGTATTATAAATGATACATACATCATAGCCTTAAGGGTAAACAGGCTTGAGGATGCATTGTAAATAGTCAGTGAACTCTGCATGTCATATACAGACGGGTAGAATGGTGTGCCATTGAAACCGGCAACCAGGAAAAGGGAAAATACTGCAAAAATGCTTCCTGCTCCAGTAAACCATATTCCCTTATCACTCTTTCCAAAAATACTGACAGCTATTCCGTACAAAACCCCTACCACACCTGTAAGGAAAATAACAAGGACAAGGGGCATACGGATAAAATTATAGAGGTATTTGAATTTCTCTTCCGTAACGGCTCCCGTAGCAGGATCAGCAGCAAAACCTTTTGAGACCAGCAGGGAAACAACGAAGAAAAGAAAGAAAACAAGGAAAAGCACTGAATTAAGAAGTATTTTCTTCCTGGCAGTTGAAATAAGGTCCTCTTCTCCTACACTGTTTATTATATACAGCAGACCATTGATCCTTGAAAGAAAGAGAACCGCCAGTCCCAGGGTCAGGTTACGTATATTGAACAGGGCTTCAAGCCCATAATATGGTGTTTCCCAGTGAACACTGTTCATACTGTCGAGGCTGAACATTGCCCCGGTAAAGAATGTGGCAACAGCTGTACCTATAAGAAATGGTCCGAGTGCTCCGTTTATGAAAAGAAAAATATCAAAGGTCTTTTGTCCGAAGATATTGACAGGTTTCGACCTGAATTCATAAGCCACTGCCTGAAGGATAAAACTGAACAGGATCGCGATCCATACCCAGTATGCACCACCAAAGCTTGTGGCATAAAAAAGCGGGAAAGATGCAAAGAAAGCCCCGCCGAAGGTTACAAGAGTGGTAAAGGTAAACTCCCATTTTCTTCCCAGCGAATTAACTATCAATGTCTTCTGAATTTCATTCCCGGGGAGGGAAAAGATCAGCGATTGACCTCCCTGCACAAACATGAGGAATACCAGCAGGCCTGCAAGGATTGATACTATTATCCACCAATAGTGCTGAAGAAACATATGTGAAATCATTACTGTCATTTTTTATCCTCCTAATGTTTTGGACCTGTTTTGATTTGTTTTACCATTATAGACACTTCCGAGATAAGAAGTCCGGTGAAAAGAATTGCAAACAGGATAAAGGTTGTCAGCACTGAACCTGAGGCGATCCTTGAAACACCCATAGGAATTGTCATAAGATCCTGAATGATCCATGGCTGACGTCCCATCTCTGCCAGCACCCATCCCAGTTCACTGGCAATATAAGGTAATGGTATTGAGAAAAGTAACACCCATAAGAACCACCTGTTCTTTTCAAGGATATCCTTAAACAGCATATATATAGCTATAGCAAAAATCATTATGAACAGGAATCCAAGTATCACCATGAGGTGAAAGGAATAGAATGAAACGGATATGTCAGGCAGAACCTCTTCAGGCCTGTCTATCGATGAATAGCCGAAATACCTGAAATAATTTTCCTGGTAATCCTTTGTCACAAGGATGTTCTTTAAAGAATCAGCCCTGCCCCCGTCTCCCGATTTTCTGGCATTCTGGTACGATAAAAGCATTCTCCTGGCCTCCCGTCCTCTTACCTGTTTATCATTTACCGACATGATACCGAGACTATCGTTGCCATAAAGATTATCCCTCAAACCCGGTACATAAGAACCTGCACTCCCTCCTGTCAGAACCGACATAAGACTGGGTATTTCAATCCTGAAGGAAAAATCCTTTTCGTTATGTTCTCCAAGTTTCCTGTCGGCATCCTTAAGGAACCCGACAGCCACTAGTCCCGCATTTGTTTTTCCCTGGTACAGAGCTTCCATAGAAGCAAACTTAACAGGCTGGGTCTTTGCTATAGTCCTTGCCGAATCATCCCCTGTGTAGGCTACCATAAGCGATGCCAGCAGGCCGAAGATGGAAGCAACAAGTATACTTCTGCGAGCCATGAACTGCTCACGCCTTCTTATCAGGAACCATGCACTGATCCCCAGCACAAACATGGAGGCAAGGAGGAAACCTGAAGAAATGGTGTGAAGGAATTTTGCCACAGCAACCTGGTTGAAAAGGACAGCCCAGAAGCTTATCATTTCATTTCTTGCTGTTTCGGGATTGAACGCCATTCCTACAGGATTTTGCATCCAGGCATTGGCAACCAGAATCCATAAAGCAGACAGGTTAGCTCCCACAGCTACAAGCCACGTGGAAAGAAGATGAAACTTTTTGCTGACTTTATTCCAGCCGAAGAACATAACAGCTACAAAAGTCGATTCAAGGAAAAAAGCAAGTATCCCTTCTATGGCCAGGGGTGCACCGAAAATGTCACCCACAAACCACGAATAATTTGACCAGTTGGTCCCGAACTCAAATTCCAGAATAATTCCCGTGGCCACACCAATGGCAAAATTTATTCCAAAGAGAGTCATCCAGAAACGTGTAATGCGCTTCCATTTCTCATCACCTGTCTTCACATAAATACTCTCCATGATTGCCAGGAGAAAAGACAAACCCAATGTCAGGGGGACAAACAACCAGTGGTAGACCGCAGTGAGGGCAAACTGGGCCCTCGACCAGTCAATAAGACTTAAATCAATGTTTTCAATCATGAGATCAGGGTGAGTTAATTAATCGTTCGAGAACATATTTACTCCTTTGTTCATCATTATTATATTTCTTCTTAAGAAAGTCATGAAAAAAGAATATCCTTAAAATAACAAAAATGATAAAAAGCTTAATAAGGATTATAAGCCAGACTCTCCTTCCCCAGCCTGACATGTTCCTGAATCCGTCATAATAAAACCGGAAAAGCCTGTTCAGTAAATTAACTATATAATCCATTCCATCAGGCATTATAGGTTAAAGATAGTAAACCCGAAGATCTATGTCAAAATCTTTAACAGGCTGTATTACTTTTTTTTCTCATTAACATCACCATGCCTGAATGACAGGTGATTTTTCTCGTCAATATGCTCGGCTGACAGGCTTGAAGTGATCTTCTGTACAGCCTTGAAATTGTTAAAGAACTCCCTGGCGAATACCCTCAGAACAGTGTAGGCAGGAATACCCAGTATCATTCCCGGAATACCTGCTGCCAGTCCCGATGCGAGTACAACAATAAAAATCTCAAGCGGATGCGCTCTTACACTGTTGGAGAAAATGACCGGCTGAAAAACCACATTGTCTATAAGGTGTGTTATGGCTTCCACTATAATCATATATGTAACAAGCGGAATAACCACTGTGTTGAAATCCTGGTTCATGTGCGAGGCAACACCCATTATAATGGCTATGAACAAACCCAGCCATGGGCCGACATATGGAATGACATTCAGGATACCAAGTATTAACCCCATTACAAGGGCCTGGTGAAATTCAATCCCCGCTATTGTCATCCCTATTGTAATAAGTGTCATAATACAGGTACTCTGAATGAGAATTCCTATAAAATACCTTGTCAGCAGCCTTTTTATGGAATAAAGGGCTCTCGTGGCCCCTTCAACATATTTGTCGGGTACCCACATCAGTATTGACTCAAAGAAAAGCCTCTGATCCTTAAGAAAAAAGAATGTTATAAATGTTATGGAAAATATTGCTACCAGTATATTGCCAAGAATACTTAACAGTGAACCTATAAAGTTCTGAATCATGTTAATGTTCAGTACACCCGATACCTTATTTACAATATAATCCTGAACGGAAAAGCTTGTGGTCGCATTCTTGTCAAATGATCTGAACAGGTTTTCTATCTTATTGATAGGTCCGGCTACAAGCTGTACTATCTTTTCACTGTCAATCGTTGAAAAATAATTTATCTGGGTTGTTATAAGAGGGACAAAGATTATAAAGAAGAGAATTATGCCTCCCCATATCACAATAAGCGTAAGTAAAGCACCTACGGCTCGGGGGATCCTCCATTTCACAATCCGGATCCTGCAAAACAGATCAACAAGCGGCCGCCCCATGATCGAAAATACACCGGATACGAGAATATATACTACAATATTGCGAAAATACCAGGCTACAGCCAACAGGATAACAACCCCAAGGAAAATAAGGATATTTCTGAAAGTAGTATTCATGCACTGAGGCTTTTCCAAATACAAACCTAATCGAAATTTTTTTAATTCACTAACATTATTATTATATACATTCAAAATACATGTCTGTCATTTTGTCTATTTTTTGTGAATAAATTGTCATATTGTCATGTTATTATATTTGGAACAGAGTTTGAAAGTATAGGATTATAAAAACTGAAGTTAAATTAAAATTAATAGGAGGATAAAACAATGTTACCAACAATGCGAAGAAGC
>Ga0307440_1001004_pt1 | contig 13906 bp, 11 predicted proteins | sample SalMarWE160410MG_FD_202150 | JGI IMG/M metagenome (GOLD analysis project Ga0307440, IMG submission 202150) | Salt marsh sediment microbial communities from the Plum Island Ecosystem LTER, Massachusetts, United States - WE1604-10 | ecosystem: Environmental > Aquatic > Marine > Intertidal zone >... | reverse complement strand
CCGAGATATTGAGGATTCTGGATTTCGCCCTGTCCCGCTCAAGGGCCTCGTTGAGCTTGTTGACCACCGCCTCACGATGCGATTTTTGCCCCATATCTATGAAATCGATCACGATGATGCCGCCGAGACTTCGGAGGCGTATCTGCCGGACGATCTCCTCAACGGCTTCCATGTTGATCGCGTAGGCCGTCTCCTCGAGGGACTTTTTTCCCGTAAAGCGTCCCGAGTTCACGTCGATGGCGACAAGGGCCTCGGTCGACTGGATGACGATGCACCCGCCTGAAGAAAGCCAGACCTTGGGGCGGAGGGCCTTTTCGATCTCCTCCTGCACGTGAAAATGCTCGAAGAGGGAGACGCCCCCCGGTTTCCACAACCGGACGCGGCCCGCATCCAGCCCGAGCCCCGAAAGCAGTTCTCTGCAACGGGCGTACACCGTCTCATCTTCGGTCATCACCGATCCGTCGCCCTTAAGCAGGATTTCGCGGATGATTCGGCCTATGAGATCGGCCTCCTGGTGAACCAGCTCGGGCGGCGCGCACCTCGCACTCTTTATCCTGATGAGCGACCACAAGTCGGCCAGCCCCTGCATTTCACTTGTCAACTCTTCACCGGCGACACCCTCCGCCGCCGTTCTCACGATGAAGCCGCCCAGAGAATCGCGCTTGTATCGCTTGATCAATTCCTTAAGGCGCACCCGTTCCTTGCCCGCGATCTTCCGTGACACACCCACGTGGTCGAGGTTGGGCATGTAGATGAGGTAGGCACCCGGCAAGGCGATCTGCGTGGAGAGACGCGCACCCTTGGGCCCCATGGGTTCCTTCGCGACCTGAACCAGGATCCGCTGGCCTTCCTTCAGGTCCTTGATCGACAGGCCCCGGTTCTTTCCGGACCTTTTTTCCAACCCCGCCTCGAGCACCGGAGGGCCCATGTCGCCTTCGAAGAGAAAGCCGTCGCGGTCGAGTCCGATGTCCACGAAGGCGCTCTCCATGCCGGGCAGAATCCGGTTGATGCGACCCACGTAGAGGTTACCGACGAGGCCGTCCAGATGGCGGGGTTCGAAATGCAATTCCGTGAGCCTGCCATCCTCGATGACGGCCACGCGGGTCTGCCACTCGTCCACTGCGATCAGAAGTTCCTGTTTCATGACCTCACTCTGTCGTTGCCGGCGCGTTTCTAACGCCTGCGACACCGTTGATCTTACTCTCATTTCGGCCATTGGTTAAGCGGTGGCCATGCCGGCCCGGTTTTTTCCGCCGCAGTGGAGAAGAAAAGAGCCGTCGCTGCGCCTCAGACGTTCCGAGCGGGCGACCCGCCTTTGGAGGAAAGCCCGTTATTGACCCGCAAACTTCAATGCCGTCCTCGCGAGACCGAGGCCTTCCTTCTCGCGACCGGGGCACAGAACGCCTACGAAATCCATGAATCCGCCTCTGTCAAGATCCACCGTCACGACGTCGCTGCCGTGGTCCACTGCCAGGACGCGCTGCCTGAGGTCGTACGTTCTGCTCTTCTTCTTCCCGTTCCTTGTAATCGGCCAACTCTCCGCCTTCAGAAAGCGGTCCAGGTTCCGATGACAATTCGAACGCGATTCCGGATCTAGCCCACCCAAATCCACGCTGTAAACCTGGACCGACAACTCGGCGAGCGCAGGGGCCCTGGCCGGGATGAGAAAGATCTTCTCGGGGATGATACCGGACGGCAGGTTTCGCTCGAGGTCGGCCAGGAGCCTGCCTCCGTCGCTCACGTAGCCGGTGAACTCCACCCACTCCTCCATACCCGCCACGCCCAGGGGCAGCGGAGAGGGCAACACGACCTTCGGTAACGGATGGTACCCCTGCGAGTAGGCCAGCCGGACCCCACAACGTCGGAAGGCACGAACGAGGGCATCGACGAGATCAAGGTGGCCGAGAAACCGGGCGAGCCCTTCCTTCCGGTATCGCAGCCTGTACTTGGCAGCAGGCGGCGTCTTCCAAGGCATTTGAGATGGCTCGACCTCCGAAGGCGGTTCTTTCTCCAGCGCGCCGCTCAGACATTCCTGCGCATAAAAACCGCAGGCATAGCAGGACCCCCGTCCGCAGGTTTCGGTGATCTCGGCCTTGCAGGCCTTCTCCCATTCCTTCCAGAGGGAGCTCTTTCTGATGCCGATGTCGATCACGTCCCAGGGCAACCTCTCGTCGCGCGGCCTCTCGCGATAGAGATATCCCTCCGGGTCCACGCCGCTACGCTCGAATGCCTTCTCCCAGAGATCCATTCTGAAATACTCGTTCCAGCCGTCGAAACGGCAGCCCAGCTGAACGGCCTCTTCCAGGACGGAGGCTAGGCGCCTGTCGCCCAGGGAAAAAACGCCTTCCACGACGCTGCTGTCAATATCGTGCCATCGATAGGTGATGGGGTTCTGCAGAGATCTTCTGAGCCTTCCCTGCCTGCCATCCAGCACGTCAGGCCGCGCCATGGGGTGCCATTGGAACGGCGTGAAGGGTTTGGGCACGAACGACGACGTGGAGACGGTCACCCTAGGATTTTTGCAGCCGGCCTCCCTTCCCCTGGAGACGACGAGGCGGGCAAGTCCGGCAATGGCCTCCACGTCAGCCTCCGTTTCCGTGGGCAGTCCGAGCATGAAGTAGAGTTTGACAAGGTTCCAACCCGACGCGTACAGCGCGTGCGCGGCCTCGGCCAGATCCTCCTCGTCGATCTTCTTGTTGATGACGTTTCTCAACCGCTGGGTCCCGGCCTCCGGCGCGATGGTGAATCCTGATTTGCGTCCCGTCGACAACGACCGTACGAGGTCTTCCGTGAGACTGCTCACGCGAAGGCTCGGCATGGCCACGCCCACCTGCTGGGAGGCGCCGTCGTTCGCCACCTGCGACACCAGCCTCTCGACCCCTCTGTATTCCCCGGCGTTGAGGCTTAGGAGGGTCACCTCGTTGAATCCCGTGGCCCGCAGACCTTCTCTGACGGTTTCGCGCACCGATCGGGGATCGCGATCGCGCTGAGGCCGGTATATGTACCCGGCCTGGCAGAACCGGCATCCCACCGAACATCCCCTGGCTATTTCAATGGAGTACCTGTCGTGGACCACCTCGTGGTGAGGGACGAGGATATCGGAGGGGAAGGAGAACCTGTCTATGTCCATCAGGACACGCCTTCTGACGGGGAACGGGACTCCGGCAAAGGCCGGTCCGGTAACAACCTCCATGCCCGAATCGGGATCTTCTTCCGAGCGGTAGAGGGCCGGTACGTAGGTGCCTTCCACCTTCGCCAGTTCCAGGAGGAGGGCCTGCCGCGGAGCGCCCTTCATCCGGCGGATCACGTCGCACAACTCCTGGAAGCCCTCCTCTCCGTCCCCGATGAAGAAGGCGTCGATGAACGGCGCCAGAGGCTCGGGATTGCAGGCACACGGCCCTCCGGCAAGGATGACGGGATGGCTCGCGGTTCTATCCGCGGTCCGCAGAGGAATTCCCCCCATTCGGAGCATGTGCAGGATATTGGTGTACGTCAACTCGAACTGAAGCGTAAAGCCTACGACGTCGAAATCGTCGAGAGGCCGCTTGGACTCCAGCCCGTAGAGGGGCAGGCCCCGGTCTTCCATAACCTCGATCATGTCCGGCATCGGCATGAATACGCGTTCCGCCCAGACGTCGGGACGCGCGTTGAGCACCTTGTAGAGGATTTTGAGCCCCATGGTGCTCATGGCTATCTCGTAGCCGTCGGGGAACGCCAGCGCCACGTGGAGCATGTCGCCGTGTTCGGACTTGACGACTTCGTTGACCTCACCGCCGGTATAGCGCGTCGGCTTGATCACCTGATTCAGAAATCCAAGATCCATGGTTGTCGCTCTCCCGGGCCAGGATGCCTCAATCCATGGCCCATGCGTTCTGCCGCGCAGGCAAACGCCCTACGATAACATATTCCCTCCCCGACAGTAGCGCCCGCCCCCTCTCCCGCTCGCCCGCGCAGGGTCATTTCCCTTCCCGCCCGCCTCCGCGCCCCCTTTTGGAGGGCATTTGAACAAAGCATGTTATAAAATATGCTTTGAGGAGGGCCAGTTCATGACCGATAAGAAAGACAGAAAGAGGACGTACCACAAGGAAACCCGCCTCATACACGGGGATTTCCATTCGCCGCACTGGGACTACAGCGACCATATCGTGCCTCCCATTTCGGCTTCGGCCGCTTACCGGCTCGAAAGCACAGAACGGGGCGCCAAGGGATTCCAGAGCTTCGCCAATCCAGAATTCAACCGCCACACCCAACCGCCGATTTACATCTACGACAGGCTCGACGAACCGAGCCGCTCCATGCTCGAGGACAACCTGGCCGCCGCCGAAGAGGGCGAGTGCGGCGTGTGCTTTGCCACCGGCATGGGTGCGATCTCAGCAAGCATCGGGGTCCTGGCCAAATCGGGAGACACCGTTCTGGCCCATCGTACGCTCTATGGTTGTACCTACTCGCTCTTCAAGAACTGGATGCCCCGTTTCGGCATCACGGTCAAGATGGTGGATTGCAAGGACGTGGAAGCGCTTGAGGCCATGATGACGGACGACGTCGTGGCCGTGTACTTGGAGACGCCTTCCAATCCTGTCCTGGAGATCGTGGATATCGCCGCCATCCGGGCGGCTGTTGACCGCGTGAACGCCAATCGAGGCAAGAAGCGCAGGATCTTCATCGTCGTGGACAACACCTTCGCCACGCCCTTCTGCCAGCGGCCCATCACTTTAGGTGCCGATGTAGTGGTACAGTCCATCACGAAAAACGTGGGCGGTTTCGGAACCGACATGGGCGGCGTGTGGGTCGGCCCCACGCTTCTGGAACCCGACGTACTGCTATTCCGGAAAGACATCGGCGCGCCGCTGGCACCCAAGGCGGCCTGGCCGCCCCTCGTGTACGGCCTCCCGACCCTCGGGCTCCGGTCCAGGCAGCAGATGGACACGGCGCTAAAGGTCGCCCGCTTCCTCGAAGGCCACCCGGCCGTCAAGCGGGTCGTGTACCCGGGACTCCCGAGCCATCCGCAGCACGTCCTGGCCCGCAAGCAGATGCTTGATGCCGAAGGCAATTTCGCCCCTGGCATCATGATTTACTTCGAGCTCAAGGGAGACCTTCAGGAGGCCCGCACCAGGGGGAGCCAAATGATGGACTACCTTGCGGATCAAGCGCTGACCATAACGCTCGCGGTCTCCCTCGGGCAAATCAGGACGCTCATCGAGCACCCGTCTTCCATGACGCACGCCCCACTGCCCGTCGAAGCCCAGCTCGAAGCCGGCATCGACCCCGGCGGCATAAGGATCAGTATCGGCCTGGAGAAGAGCGAGGACATCATGGGCGACCTGGAGGACGCTCTCGACACCCTCACTTGATCCGCGGGTCATTCATCCAGGCGAACAGAAGCAGTTCGTGCGGCGCATGAGCCTGCCTGCATCAGGACGTTGGAGTCCTCAACGGTTGTGCTCTCAGACAAGGAGACGCCTTGCCGCATATTTTCAGGTGGACGGCCGAAAAAGGGATTGCCGGGGATACGCCGGATGCGGTCCCCCGCTCCATCCTGGCAAGCGTCCCCGAGCTGGCCGAGGCACCGGCTCTCCTGATCCTGCCGCCCCTCTGGGACCACCACGGCCATATAGCGGCACACGGAACCGCCCTCGAACAGGTCGACCTGCGAGGATGTCCGTCCCTTTCCGTGGCGCTTGCGAAGGTCCAATCGGCCGCCACGGAAAACGAACCCTCGGAATGGCTGCAGGGGTTCGGGTGGGACCAGAACAGGTGGTCGAACGCGTACCCCGACCGCAGGGACCTCGACGCGATCGTTCCGGACAGGCCCGTTCTCCTCAGGCGCATAGACGGCCACGCAGGCTGGGTGAACACTGAGGCCCTTGAAAGGGCGGGGTTCGGCGACGAAAGCCCCGATCCTTCGGGGGGGCGCCTGGTTCGGGAAGGCAGCCGGCTGACGGGCATCGTCCTGGACGGCGCCCTGAATCGAATAGAGGCGTGCGTTCCGCCTCCCGACGACGCGGACCTGCGCCGGCGAATCCTGCGAGCCCTGAACGACCTGAAAGAAACCGGACTGGCAGGAGTGACCGACATGGGGCTCGAGGAGAGCCACGTCCGGATCCTGACCGCGCTCGATCGCGAGGACGCACTGCCGATATCCGTGGAGGGATTCCTCTGGGTGAAAAGCGGCGTGGTGCCTTCGGGTAGCGCTTACGAGGGTCGCCGGTTCCGGGTCGTGGGAGCGAAGTTCTTCGCCGACGGCGCCCTGGGGAGCCGAGGTGCCGCACTCCATGAAGACTACGCCGACCAGACCGGAGAGCGAGGCCTCCTGCTGTGGGATACGAAGGTGCTCGCCGGAGCGCTCGCCGAAGCGGCCTCGCACGGCCTGAGGCCGGCCGTCCACGCCATTGGGGACCGCGCCGTGTCGCAGGTGCTCGACGCCATCGAACTCTCTCAGATCCCAGCCGGCGCAAGAATTGAGCACGTGCAGATCGCCCGGGACGAAGATGTCGATCGCATGTCCCGCCTGGGCGTCGTGGCGTCGATACAACCGTGCCACTACCTCTCCGATCGCGAGTGGGCCGTCGCCCGGCTCGGGGCAGGCATGTCCGACGCTTACCGGTGGGGCACTCTCAGGCGCCAGGGCATCCCCCTTCTCCTGGGCACCGATTTCCCGATCGAGTCCCCCGATCCCGTGCGCAACTTCTCAGCCTGCATGGAAAGGGAAGATCCTTCCGAGCGCCTTTCCCTGGAGACTATCCTGGAAGCATACGGTCCGCCTCGCGACTTCCCTCTCCGCCCCGGCTCCACGATCGCCGCCTTCGACCCAGGCGGTGCAAAGGCCCATCCGGACAGCATCCGTCTCGGCAAATGTGTCTCCGTGGCCCCTGGAGCCGGCTCCCCATGACGCCCCTGCCCCCAGAGACTCTTGAGCGGTTGCAGAAGTGGATCACGGCGCATTCCGGCCTCCGCGGCGAGGACTACAGGAGCACGTTTCTGGACAGGAGAATCTCCCCGCGCCTGAGAGCAACCGCCTGCGCCACCGTCGAGGAATACCTCGACTACATCGAAAAGCACGGCGCCGAACGCCGGGTGTTCCTGGACAAGCTGCTCGTGCCCACCACCGAATTTTTTCGCAACCCCGAGGTCTTCGAACAACTCGGCGCGTTGCTGCGTGACTGGAAAGCGCGGGAACCCCTGGCCGGCCTGCGAATTCTCAGCGCACCCTGCTCCACCGGGGAAGAAGCCGTGAGCCTGGCCATCCTACTCAGGGAGATCCGATTGGACGGCCGCATCATTGCCCTGGACCGTTCCAGGAAAGCGCTGAGGAAGCTCCAAGCCGCCACATTCCCGGCAAAAACAACGGAAAAGTTGGACAGAGCGCTCAGAGAGCGGTATTTTAAGCAGGAAGAGAACTCCGTCAGGGTGGATCCGGCGATCATTAAAACTATCCTGCCCGTGTGCGGAGACTTGACGTTCGGGATACCGGGAACGGGCTATCACGTGATAGCATTAAGGAACATTTTTATCTACCTCACCGAAGAAGCCCAGAACAGGCTTTTGGGGGAGGCAGAAAGGGCGTTGGTTCCGAACGGCTTGCTGATTCTCGGACGGGTCGAGTCGCTCGGCAGGAAAAGCAGTCATGGATGGAGGACGGTTGTGAGAGATGCACGCATCTACGCACGAGGGAGGGCCGAATGAAACTGAAGATAGGACTTGCCTTCATTCTCGTCGTCTTCATTCCCCTGATTATTGGCATCCTCCTGGATAATTTCGCGACTTTCAATCCCTGGCAGAACATGTGGCTGAAGATTTTCACCGGGATTCTCGTGGCAGCCTTCGCGGCCCTCGTATGGGCAGGACTCCTGACGAAGAAGCTTGTGGCGCTCGCGGAACTGAGCGCCAAGGTCGCGGAGGGCGATTTGTCCCAGACGGTCACGATCGACGGCGCGGACGAGGTCGGCAGGCTGGCGGCATCGCTCCAGACCATGGTGGCGAACCTCCGGGAACTCGTCAGGCAGGTGCAGATAAGCACCGGACTCATGTACGACGCCGTGTCCAACCTGTCCGTGTCCACCGCGGAAGTCACCGCCTCCACGGCGGAGATCGCCTCGAACATACAGAATATAGCCAAGGGAGCGGAGAGCCAGGCCGCCGACGTGGAGAGTGCAGTGGATGTCACAGAAAAGGTGGCCTCCGCGGCGTCCGCCATCGCGGACCGCAGCAAGACGGCCGAGTCCCATGCCATGGCCTCCTCTTCCAGGGCCTCCGAAGGCACGGCAGCCGCTGAAGACGCCCGGCACTCCATGAAGGAGATCCTGGACCAGGTGGAGAAATCCTCCTCACAGGTTCAGACCTTCAAGGAGCACGCGGCGGAGATCTACTCCCTCGTCGAGGGCATCACCACGCTCAGCCACCAGACCCACATCCTCGCTCTCAATGCGGCCATAGAGGCCGCCCGGGCGGGAGACGCGGGTCGCGGCTTCGCCGTTGTCGCAGAGGAAGTCAGGAGGCTCGCAGAGAACACCCAGGATCTGGCGGCGCAGATCGCCCGGCTGGCTCAAGGCATCACCGGCCGCACCCAGCACGTGGCCGACAGTATGGCCGAAACCAACCAGGCAGCCCTGCTCGGCAGGGACAAGACCGCCGGCGTGTCCGCAGCACTCGGCAGGATCAGCGCGAGCGCGGCCGATACGAGAGACGCCGTGAGGGCCATCGCCAAGGAGGCCGCTCTCCAGGCGGAGGGCACGTCGGCACTGACCAGGAGCATGGAGGCGATCCAGGCCGTCGCGACCGACAACGCGGCGGGTACCCAGGAGGCCTCAGCCGCCACCGAGGAAACGACCGCCAGCATGGAGGAGATCAACCAGCAGGCCCAGGCCCTGATGGACGAATCCAACAGGCTTCGTTCCCTGGTGGAAAAATTCAAGCTCTGAGCCCTCGCGCGGGGTTCGAATAGAAAGACCGCGGGCAAAGGCAAGGGGGCCAGCCGAACAGACCGGAGTTAAGGGTGCAGAAACTCCTCGTGGCAAGGGTCGGAAAACGGTTTTCAGGATGGCTTACGCGGGATCTGTCGGACGTCAGACCCCTTCCGCCCATCTACCCTTTGCCGGAGGCATTCCCGTACATCCACGGGAGCGCTTTCGTGGGGGGAAGGCTCATCACGGTCATCGATACCTTTGCCATCATGGGTGAGGAGGGTGATCACCCCGACGACGGTCTTCTCCTGAGGCTCGCCGCGCCCAGCGACCACCTCGCCTTTCCCATACGTTCCGCCGAAGCCGTCCTGCCATACACCGAGCTCAACCTCCACGAGGAGAACGCCTCGGGCATATGGGCCGGACTTTACCCGTGGGAGGAGTCCTGGATCAACGTGATCAATCCTTCCGCCGTGGCAGACGAACTCGCTCGCGCCGCGGCCGAAGCCATTCACCACCTATCTACAGGGAGAGACCATGCCTCATAAGGTTCTCATTGCCGACGACGCGATGTTCATGAGGGCCATGATCCGCGACATCCTGGTCAACTCGAACCGATACGAGGTCGTCGGCGAGGCTTCCAACGGCCAGGAATCCGTGGACCTCTACAGAAAACTCCAGCCCGATCTGGTCACCATGGACATCGTCATGCCCCAGATGGACGGCATCGAGGCAACGAAAGAAATCCTCAGAGCGAACTCCAAGGCTCGCGTTGTCATGTGCTCGGCCCTTGGACAGGAGGCCCTCGTCATCGAGTCCATCGCGGCCGGCGCAAAGGATTTCATTGTGAAACCGTTCTCCGCCGAGAAGGTCCTCAAGGTGCTCGACGCGGTCATCTCAGGCTGAAGCGGCTAACTGAAGATCCTTCCTTCCATCCGAGGACCTGATGGACCTGTCCAAGTATCTGGAACTTTACCTGACGGAAGGGCGGGAACACCTCGCGGCCCTGCGTTCGGGTCTGCCCCCGGAAGGCCCGCCGAACGCCGCCGCCGTCAACGAGATTTTCCGCCATGCCCACTCCCTCAAGGGCATGGCCGCCTCCATGGACTTCGAGTGCACGAGTTCCCTCTCCCATACCCTCGAATCCCTCCTCGGCCTGTGGCGCCAGGGACGGCCCATAAACCGGGAGCACATTGACGCGGTGGTCCGCACCCTGGACGTCCTGGAATCGCTCATGGACTCGGTCCAGAGAGACGGATCCGACGTTTCGGGCCGCGAGGCGGCCGCGGCTTCCGGGGCTCGCCTTCAAGCCATGATTTCCGATGAGCCCCCTCCTTCCGAGGGCCCGGAAGAGCCCGCGACCGAACCGTCACCAAGTAGACTTCCGGTCGAAGGTCCCGTACCGGACGACCTATCGGCGCGTCTCTCGGTGGGTATCGATCCCGCATCTCCACTGCCCGCCGCCCGCCTTCTCGTGGTTCTTCAGAAAATCAGGGAAAACTGCGGAACGGTCCGCATGGAGCCGGATATCGTCGCCATACAAAGCCGCAACCTCAAGTCGGCCGTCTTCAACCTTCTGCCGTCGCCCCAGTTGAAAGACCTCGCCCGCTCGCTCAGAGACCTTCCCGAAGTGGTCCAGGTTTCTCTGGACGTTCCGGTCCGGGCCTCGACCGCCGGAAAATCCGGGCCGACCCTCGTACCGAGCATTCGCGTCCGTTCCGAAGACCTGGATGGTCTGTTGAACCAGACGGGGGAACTCCTCAACCACCTCAACCAGTTCGAAGCGGGCCTCACGCAACAGGACAAAAGAAAGAACCGTTTCTGGCTTGAAGCACACCGGAGCCGAATGGACAGGCTATTCGACCAGGTCCTGTCCATAAGGCTCGTGCCGTTCGACGCGCTCGTGGAGCGCCTCGGCCGCACGGTTCGTGAGCTCGCCGACCGTCTCTCGAAACGCGTCCTGCTAGAGGTGGAGGGCGCGGACCAGAAGGTCGACCAGGGGCTTCTCGAAAAGCTCCTCGATCCGCTGGCCCACCTGGTTCGGAACGCCATGGACCACGGCATGGAGAGCGCCGAAGACAGAGCCGCGGCAGGCAAGAACGAAGCGGGCCTCATCAAACTGGAGATAAGCCGCGAGGCCGAAGCCTTGATCATCAAAGTCGAAGACGACGGGCGGGGGCTGGATCCGGAAGTTATTCGCCAGACGGCGGTCGAACGTGGTCTGCTGACTCCACAGGACGCCTCGTCCCTGGACAGGGACAAGTTGTTCCGTCTCCTCACCACGCCAGCCTTCTCCACCCGAAAGGAAGTTACCGAGGTCAGCGGGAGGGGCGTAGGCCTCGACGTCGTGCGTTCGGCCGTCGAGTCTCTGGGCGGGCACCTCGAAATCGAGAGCACCCTCGGCAAGGGAAGCCGCTTTCTGCTCGTCGTGCCGTCCGCCGTAACCCTGACCAGCGTCCTGATCTTCGGCTGGAGGGACAATTCTGCCCGATTCGGCCTGCCGGCATCGCAGGTCAAGCACATATACCCCCTCTCCAGCCACGCCATGACGTGGTCGGGCGATCGCCGTCTCCTCCAGGTGGGAAACGAACTCTTGCCTGTCATCCCCTGGCGTCTAGGGCCGGTCGGACGCGATGGAGTGGGCCTGAGGTTGAGCGTCCAGGGCCGAGATCGGATACTCCTTGTATCGGAGGTTTTTCAAGGCGAAAATGTCGTCATTCATCCCTGGGGCTCCCCACTCGAAATGGTACCCGGATGGATGGGGGGCGCACTGCTCTCCACCGGCGAGGTTGCCTACGTTCTTGACGGCCGCATCATCGCCAAATACGACGAGAAGGAAAGCCATGCTCTATCAGATTGAAGAGAACGACCTCGACGCTCTCAAGGAAGTCAGCAATGTCGGCGCAGGACACGCGGTGACCGCCCTTCACCAGATGACGAAGCGCACCATAACCCTCGAGGTTCCCTGCGTGGACCTTGTACCTTTTGCCAGGGTGGTCGACTCCCTGGGCGGACCGGAAGAGGAGGTGCTCGGTCTCTTCTTTCGCGTTTTCGGCGCCTCGCGCGGAAACATGCTCGTCGTCATGCCCCGCCAGTCGGCAGAGCGTCTGCTTACGATACTTTTCAACGGCAACGGCCCCAAAAAGCCCCTGGGAGAGATGGAAATCTCGGCCTTGAAAGAGGTGGGCAACATACTGACCTCCTCCTACCTCAACGCGGTCGGCCGCCTGCTCTCCCTGCCGCTCATTCCGTCCATACCGGCTTTTTCCATGGACATGGCCCAGGCCGTCGTGGATCTGCTGCTCATTGAGCTGGCCGAAGTCACGCACCAGGCACTGGTCATCCAGACGGACTTCACGACCCGCGACAAGTCCTTTTCTGGGCACTTCTTCCTCCTGCCCGACCCGAAGTCCATCGAGACCATTCTCAAGGCCATCAGGGCCATGCGAAAGGAAGCCTAGATTCCCTTCGGGGACTGCAGACCTCGAACGCTTTACCGCATGTGACAGTCAACCGGGAGTGCCTCATGCCCACGAACGCGCCCGCACCAAGAGCATTCTCCGCCATGGACCACGTGCTTTACGCCTTCTGCTGGACTAGTTTCATCGGCATTCTGGCCCTTGCCGCATGGCTGAGGCCGTCACCCGCCGGGCTGGGCACCCACACGGAACTCCACCTTCCGCCCTGCGGCTTCTACATGGTCTTCCACAAGCCCTGCCCCTCCTGTGGGATGACCACGTCCTTCGCATGGCTCGTGCACGGCCATCCCATCAAGGCGGTGAAAACGCAGCCTGCCGGGGTGGCAGTCTTCCTCGCCACCCTTGTGGCCTGGCTGTATCTCCCCCGCGCGTGGTTCAAGCGCCGCCCCTTCGCGCACATCTTCGAGCTCAGGGCGTTCCTGCCATCGACGGTGCTACTCATCGCAATCATTCTGACCGTATGGGTCTGGCGCCTGATCACGTGAAGCACGAAGTGATCCCTTGATCCAGAAGTCGAATCTCGGGCGGTCGTTCGAAGACCCGTCCGAAAGGACCGAGATTACGGGATTTGATGATTGGGGGGTGAGGGCGCGCGCACACCTCTGCGGGCCTGGATTAGCGCACCCGCAGGAACGACGAGGGCGAGGCGGGCACCTATTCGAAAGCCGGTCACCGGCCCTCCCTGCCTTTGGGCCTCGGGCCTTATCCCCTAGCCCTGGGGAAACAGCCGGCACCGCCGTCTCCCCAACGGCCCACCCAAAACATCTCCGACTTCCGCCTCCTCCCCCGGCTCGTTTCCAAAATCCGAGATCCCAAATTCCAATTCCAAAATGTCCATTCCTACCTTTCCTTGCCCGCTGCGGCTCGGGCATATAGAATGGTCGGGTAGCGTAAGTGTGAAGCATGGCATCTGAGTGCGTAGAGGGAGGTGTGAGATGAGTGACGATTATCACGTCGCGGAGCCCGTCGGAGCCCAGCCCGTTCAGGTCGACAAGGCCAGCGGCATGGCGATCGCGGCGCTCGTTCTAGGAATACTCGGCTTTTGCTGCTGCGGGTTCATTACAGGCGTCCCCGCATTGATCATCGGATGGATCGAAAACAGCAAGATCAACAGGGGCGAGAGCTCCCAGCGCGGCAAGGGATTCGCCATCGTGGGCATCGTGCTCGGTGTCGTTTCTCTCGTATTCGCGTGCCTCGGTCTGCTCTGGACCTTCTTCTTCGGCGGCCTGGGCGTACTTCAGCAGATCGCACATACGCACCCCTGAAGTAAGGCTCCGCAGAATCCTTTCGAGATCCGGCCCCAGGCCGGATCTCAAGCCCTCGGGTGAAACTGCCGGTACAGCCTCTTCAGACGTTCCTGTTCGACGTGGGTGTAGATCTGCGTGGTCGAGATGTCCGAATGGCCCAGCAGGATTTGAACGGACCTTAGATCCGCACCGTGTTCCAGCAGGTGAGTCGCAAAAGAGTGCCTCAGCGTATGGGGACTCATGTTCTTCATGATGCCGGCCGAGACGGCGTATTTCTTGA
>Ga0307440_1001003_pt1 | contig 13908 bp, 12 predicted proteins | sample SalMarWE160410MG_FD_202150 | JGI IMG/M metagenome (GOLD analysis project Ga0307440, IMG submission 202150) | Salt marsh sediment microbial communities from the Plum Island Ecosystem LTER, Massachusetts, United States - WE1604-10 | ecosystem: Environmental > Aquatic > Marine > Intertidal zone >... | reverse complement strand
CTGGCATTGCCCTTGTGCTGGCCGAAGTACAGGGTAATGCCGAGGTTCCGGTCGCGTTGACGCTCCACCGCTTCGACTTCGCCCAGGCGCACGGTCACCGACATCCCGGTATCGACCGCCACATCCACTTCCGCCGCGTCGGCGCCCTCGTCACGCGCGGCCTGCAGTGCCAGTTCCGCACAGGCTCTCAGCCGCTCGGTATCGAAAAAATCATATTCGTCGCTCATGGTGACACATTGTATCCGCGGCTTTGGCGCGGTGGCGCCGAAACACCGCAAGCAGGTAAAATAACCCTTTAGAAGGCGGATAAACGATACCGATGCCCGAGCTGGTACTGCTGCGTCACGGCCAAAGCACCTGGAATCTGGAAAAACGCTTCACCGGCTGGACCGACGTCGACTTGTCTGAGCAAGGTGTGAAAGAGGCCCGGTCGGCCGGTGTCCTGCTGCGCGAAAGCGGATTCGATTTCGATCGTTGCTACACCTCGTTTCTCACGCGCGCCATCCGCACCTTGTGGATAGCCCTCGAGGAACTGGACCGGCGCTGGCTGCCGGTGGAAAAGGACTGGCGCCTGAACGAGCGCCACTACGGCGACCTGCAGGGCAAGAACAAGGTCGAGACTGCCGAAATCCATGGCGAGGAACAGGTTCACGCCTGGCGCCGCGGTTACGCGGTGCGCCCGCCCGCCCTGGCCGCGGACGACCCCCGCCATCCGCGCTTCGACCCCCGCTACCGCAACCTCGAGGCGAGCCAATTGCCGGCCACCGAATCCCTGGCCGATACGGTCGCCCGCGTGGTGCCCTATTACAAGGCGTCCATCCTGCCGGCCATGCGCAACGGCGAACGCGTGCTGGTCTCCGCGCACGGCAACAGCCTGCGGGCACTGTGCATGTATCTGGACAAGCTCGACGAAGAAGCCGTCACGAAACTCAATATCCCCACGGGCATTCCGCTGGTCTACAGCCTCGACGAACACCTCGAGGTCACCGGAAGCCGCTACCTCGGTGATGCGGAAGCGGCGGCGAAAGCCGCGGCCGCCGTCGCCTCGGAGACATCGCAATGAACACCGCCTCGCCGCGCGTGGGCATCGTCATGGGCTCACGCTCCGACTGGGACACTCTGGAAAAATCCGCGCGCCTGCTCGATGAGCTTGGCATTCCCTACGAGACGCGCGTCGTTTCCGCTCACCGCACGCCCGACCTGATGTTCGAGTATGCGGAAACTGCAGCGGGACGCGGACTCAAGGCGATCATCGCCGGCGCCGGCGGCGCCGCACATCTGCCGGGCATGCTCGCCGCCAAGACCCGTCTGCCGGTGCTCGGCGTCCCGGTCAAGTCGCGCACGCTGAAAGGCCTGGACTCGCTGCTCTCGATCGTGCAGATGCCCAAGGGCATACCGGTAGCCACCTTCGCCATCGGCGAGGCCGGCGCCGCCAATGCCGCGCTCTTTGCCGCGGCACTGCTGGCGGTGGAAGACGAGGCGGTGGCCAGCCGGCTGGAAGCCTGGCGCGCCCGGCAAACCGAAGCCATCCTCGCCCATCCCGACCCGCGCGGCGAAGCATGAAGGTCGGCATCCTCGGCGCCGGCCAGATGGGCCGCATGCTGGCGCTCGCAGGTTATCCGCTCGGCGCACGCTTCACCCTCCTCGACAGCAAGGCCGATGCGCCAGCCGGACAGGTCGGCGACATGATCGTCGGCGGCTTCGGCGACCCGACGAAAATCGCCGAGCTGGCCAGATTGTCGGACGTACTCACCTTCGACGTGGAAAACATCCCGGCCGCCGCGCTGCGCGAGGCGGGTGTCGAACACCTCTGCCGGCCCTGCGTGCGCGCGCTCGAAACCGGCCAGGATCGGCTGCTGGAAAAACAATGCTTCGATACGCTGGGCATCCCGGTGGGCCCGTACCGCGCCATCGAGACCCAGGCCGAGCTGGACGCGGCCATCGCCGCGCTGGGACTGCCGGCCGTACTCAAGAAACGGCGCCTCGGCTACGACGGCCGCGGCCAGCGATTCATCCGCCGGGCGGAGGAAGCTGCCGAGGCGTTCGAGTACCTTGGCAGTGGCGATCTGATCCTCGAGGCCTTCGTACCTTTCGAGCGCGAGGTGTCGATGATCGGCGCGCGCCGGCCCGGCGGCGAAACGGTGTTCTACCCGCTCAACGAAAACACGCATCACGAAGGCATCCTGCGACTCTCGCGCAGCCCTGCAACGCCGCCAGAGCTCGCGGAGCAGGCGCGCGACTACGTGGGCCGGATACTCGAACACTTCGACTACGCCGGGGTGTTAACCGTGGAATTCTTCGTGCATGACGGGCAACTGCTTGCCAACGAAACGGCCCCGCGCGTGCACAACTCCGGGCACGGCACCATCGAGGGTTGCGTGACCAGCCAGTTCGAAAATCACATCCGCGCGGTGCTCGATCTGCCGCTGGGCGACGCCTCGGCCGTGGGCGAGTTCGCGATGGTCAACCTGATCGGCGAGATGCCGCCGACGCACGAGTTGCTCGCGATTCCCGGCCTGCACCTGCACGATTACGGCAAGGGACCACGGCCCAAGCGCAAGCTTGGTCACGCCACCCTCGTCGCGCGCGATCCCGACCGTCTGGCTGGCCCGCTGGACCGTCTGCTCGATCTCGCCTGGCCGGAACACGCCACCGGCAACTGAACCATCATCCTGGCAATTTGACCTCCCAACTCAATTGGCCTTAATTTGATTTCTCAAAGGCTGGGAAAATCGATTTGCACACTTACAAGTTGAGGCAGGGGCCGGTCGCGGCATCGATTGCTGCAGTTTTTCTATGCCTGGGCATAAGCGGATGCAACCATGTCGATACGGCTACCGGGCAGGTCAGCCTTATGGCCTGGAGCGTGCCCGCCGGCAGGCTCCAGGCCCGGATTCAAGTACGCCTGGCGCCTCGAATTGACATTGCAAGCGCCGTATTGGAAGCCTCCAGTCCACGCAAGGGCATCCACTTTCAGCCTGCACGTTTCATGCTGAGTGATCTTGCCCCACCCAGCTACCCCGAAAACAAGAGCCACAACCCGCCCGCCCTCGGCAAGACCACTTTGCGTACCTTCAGGGTTTCCGTCTCTCGTCCCGGTAATTATGCCGTGCAAATCCGTCTGCGCTGGAACGGGCATATCGAAAGCCACAGCTTGGTGCTGCACTTTACTGAAGCAGGTACACCTTGATCCATAAGGTCAAAGACTCATTATCAGGAGCCGTTCGTGAATAAAAAGCTCTTTTTTCATACAGCACTGCTCGCCATGGTTGCCATCAGCAGCGGTATCTATCTCAAACAACACCTGCAAAGATCAACCAGTCCTCTGCTACAAAGTGACCCGGTGCAGCCCCGGCAGATTGACCCGGATGCCGGTGAGCATACGCACGGCAGACACTTCAACCCCGACTTCAAATGGGGTGACCTGCAACGCGCCATCAATCAGCGCAAAGAGATCGTCCGACAGACCCGCGCCCTGGCCAATGCCGTGCCCAATAACGGCTGGAAAGCGCTCGGACCCGGTAACATCGGCGGTCGAACGCTGGCCATCTACATCGACCCCAACAATACGTCGCACCTGATTATCGGTACTGCGGGAGGCGGTATCTGGGACAGCAACGACAGCGGCAATAGCTGGACGGCCGTAAACGACTTCATGGCGAGCCTTGCGGTCGACGCCCTGGTCAAGGACCCTACGACCGGTACCCTCTATGCCGGCACGGGCGAATATGACGCCGGCGACGGCATGCTCGGGGCAGGCCTGTTCGAATCCACCGACAACGGCACGACCTGGACGGCATTGGCCTCCACCAATCCTACGAACGATTCATCCTGGTATTTCACCAACGGCCTGGCCATCAATGCCAACGGCGTGATCCTGGCAGCCACCTGGAAGGGCGTGATGCGCAGCACTGACGGCGGTCAGACCTGGACCCAGACATACAGTGGTCTGGCCGGCACGGTCGCCTTCGATCCCAATCATCCGAATGACGCCATTATTGATGCCAGCCCTCTTCAGTTCCCCACCAGTAGCAGCAGCAGCTACATCGCCTATTCCACCGATTCGGGACAAACCTGGACCAAGGTACAACTGGTCGATGGCGGCACCATGACCTTCACGGTGAACTCTCCCGCCCCGGTCGCAGGCAGCTATACCGTCGGCGCCGCACAATTCAACCCGAGCAGCGCCAACGTAACCGCAGATCTCGCGGAGGTCACCGATTCCAGCGGCCAAATCAGCGACGGTTGCTCGACCCCGTTCGCCGATGCCGGCGCCATCAACGGCCATATCGCCGTCATAGAACGCGGCACCTGCACCTTCACACAGAAAGTGATCAATGCCCAGAATGCGAGCGCCGTCGGCGTAATCATCGTCGATAACAAAGCAGAGCCAGTATTCACGATGGGCGGCACCGACAGCAGCATCACCATTCCTTCCTACCTGATCTCGCAAGCCGACGGCACGACGATCGAAAACGCCATGGCAAGCAGCACCGTTAATGCAACCATCGTGCTGAATACCAACCCCAACGGTGGCAGCGGACGTGTGAGCCTGGCTTATGCACCCAGTGCGGCCAGCACCATATACGCCGCCGCGGACTACCGGAAAGGCGCCATATTCAAGTCCATCGACAACGGTCAAACGTGGACCCAGACAGCGGTAGTCAAAAACAATACTGAGTCACTGTATGACGTCGGTGGCGGTGACCAGGGAGGCTACGACGATCCGCTCTGGGTTGATCCAACCGATCCCAACCACCTCGTTGCCGGTGGTATCGACCTGTGGCAATCAACCGATGGCGGCCAAACCTGGAAACAGATCAGCAATTGGACGAATGCACCCCTGACGCCCCATGCCGACCATCACGCGCTCGCCGCCAACGGGTCGAATTTCTATGACGGCAATGACGGCGGCGTTTACACCACCGGCAACATCAGCCAGGCGACCACCTCCAGTGGCTGGACATCGCTCAATAACGGCCTGGGTGTGACCCAGTTCTACAGCGTAGCCGGCAAAGCCGGCGCCACGAGTTCAAAAAACGGCGGCACGGCCCCGATCATCGGCGGCGCACAGGACAATGGCTGCGAGATGTATACCGGCAACGCCAATGGCTGGATTGAATACTTCGGCGGCGACGGCGGATTCACGGCAGTCGACCCTCAAAACGGCGACAACCTGTTCTGCGAGTATGTCTACCTCGATCTGAACCGTTCACTTGACGGCGGACAGAGCGCGAGCGACATCAGCAAAGGCATCAGCGACGTGGGCAACCAGACGGCCAACTTCATCGCCCCCTTCATCCTGGATCCCAACAACGCTCAGACCCTGCTGGCCGGCGGAGCCTCGCTGTGGCGCACGACTGACGCGCTGGCTGCCACACCCACCTGGACAAGTATCAACGGCAGCACGCTGCCCTCTGGCAATGGCGACTACATCAATGCCATTGCCGTCGGGCAGGGCGACTCCAACGACATCTGGGTCGGCTTCAATGGCGGCAGCCTCTGGCACACCACCAACGGAACGCAGGCGAATCCCTCATGGAGCCAGGCCGGCAGCGGCATGCTGCCTACCGGCAACACCGTCAACCGCATCGTCATCGATCCGAACAATAACAAGTCGATTTATGTGATGTATCAGAATTTCGGCTCTCAAACCTTATGGCACAGCAGCGACGGCGGCAGCACCTGGACCGACATCAGCACCGGCCTGCCCGCAGCGCCCGTGTTCGACCTGGCCATCGACCCGGCAAACGCCAGCACGCTGTACGCCGCCACCGAAGTCGGATTGTTCACCAGCACGGACGGCGGCTCGACGTGGAGCACCACCAACACAGGCCCCGCCAATGTGCGGATCGTCCAGCTCGATTTGTTCGACAGCACCCATCTCGTCGCCGCAACCCACGGCCGCGGCATGTGGGAATTGACGCTCAGCGCAACCAGCAGCGTGAGTTTGACGAGCCTGAACCCGGCTTCGGAAACAGCCGGCTCGCCGGGTTTCACACTGACGGTCGACGGCAACGGCTTCCAGAGCGGTGCGAAGATCAGTTTCGAAGGCACGGTGCTGAGCACCACTTACGTATCCGCGAGCGAACTCAAGGCGGATGTTCCGGCTTCTGCAATCGCAAGCACCGGCAGCTACAACGTCGTCGCCACCAACCCGGACGGCGGCACTTCGAACACCCTGTCCTTCACCGTTTCCGCCCCTCCCAGCGGCGGCTCCGGCGGTTCGTCGGGCGGTGGTGGCGGTGGCAACCTGGGCTGGATCGCACTGGCCGCCCTACTCGGACTCACCTTCCTGCGCCGACGTACACATTAATCACCTCCTGCACCGGCGGGCCCCTGACGACGGGGCCCGCACTTGCGTTTGCGTCATACCAGGAATACAATGGACGGCTCGCAAAACGGGGTTTCGACCCACTATGCCGACAGTCCGAGTACGTGACCACGAACAATTCGATGTGGCCCTGCGCCGCTTCAAGCGCGCCTGTGAAAAGGCGGGTATCCTCTCCGAACTGCGTCGCCGTGAGTTCTACGAGAAGCCGACCCAGGAGCGCAAGCGCAAGCGTGCCGCCGCCACCAAGCGCCACATGAAGAAAATCTCGCGCGAGCAGTCCCGGCGCCAGCGCCTCTACTGAGCCGTCAGGCCATTCCGCCGTGGCTCTGAAAACCCGTCTGGAAAGCGACATGAAAGCCGCCCTCAAGGCGCGTGATACGGCACGCCTCGGGGTTTTGCGTATGGCCCTGGCTGCCCTCAAGCAGCGGGAAATCGATTCAGGGCAGCGCGACGGCGGCCTGAACGAGACTGAAGAACTCGGCGTCATCGAGCGACTCATCAAACAACGCCGCGAGGCCGCCGACCAGTTCCGCAATGCCGGGCGCGAGGACACGGCCACCGCCGAAGAAGCCGAAGCCAAAATCCTGGCCGAATACCTGCCCGAGCCCGTCGACGCCGCCACGCTCGACGCGGAAATCACGAATGCCATCCGCGAAATCGGTGCCACCAGCCGGCGCGACATGGGCAAGGTCATGGGCATCCTCAAGGCCAAGCTCGCCGGGCGGGCCGACATGAGCGAAATCAGCCGCCGCGTCCGCGATCAGCTCTCCGACTGATACACCGGAAAGACAAGACTCTCGCAATGGCGCTACGGCGCAACGACAGAGAGAAAAAACTCTCGCCAAGGCGCAGAGACCGCCAAGAAAAAGCGGAAACTCTCTCCCTCTTGCTTGCGCAGCAAGGAAGAGGGGCTGGTGGGGGATCCAATAAATAAATCGCGGCTAAAGCCGCTCCTACACTCCCATCATTCCGGCAAAAGCCAGAATCCAGCCCAAATAATCGCGGGCAGAGCCCTCTCCTGCAAAACCCCTCTTATCGCGTGGCGCCGTTGCGCCGTCGCAAGAGCTGTCCTTTCTATTTGTCTTCTTTGCGTCTTTGCGAGAATTTTCTTTTCTGTGGTCTCTGCGTCCCTGCGAGAGTTTTCATTCCGGCCCCTCGGGCGCAGGTCTGCGCTAATCTGTGTGCCTGCACCCGAGGCTGATCTGATAGCACCATGGCGGGCTTGATTCCACAGACCTTCATCGATGAGCTGATTGCACGCGCCGACATCGTCGAGCTGATAGGCCGCCGCGTGCGCCTGAAGCGACAGGGACGCGAGTTCGCCGGCCTGTGCCCGTTCCACAACGAGAAAAGCCCCTCCTTCACGGTCAGTCCCCAGAAGCAGTTCTTTCATTGCTTCGGCTGCGGGGCTCATGGCACGGCGCTAGGCTTCATCATGCGTTACGACCACCTCGACTTCCCCCAGGCGGTCGAGTTGCTCGCCGGCGAACTGGGGCTGGAAGTGCCGCATGAAGCCGGCAGCGGCGGCGAGAATCCGCATGCCGGCCTCTACGAAGTGCTCTCGCGGGCGCAAAGATTCTACGCGGCGGAATTCGAGCGCAGCCAGACCGCCCGCGATTACCTCGCCGGCCGTGGGCTGGAAGCGGCTCGCGAGGAATACGGCATCGGCTATGCGCCCGCCAGCGGCGAGACCTTGTTCAATGCCTTGCGCAAGGCCGGCTTCAGTCCCGAAGACGGCTTGAAGAGCGGCCTGCTGGCGACCAATGCCCGCGGCCCCTACGACCGGTTCCGCAACCGCCTCATGCTGCCGATTCACGACAATCGCGGGCGCACAGTCGGTTTCGGCGGCCGCACCCTGGGTGATGACAAGGCCAAGTATCTCAACTCACCCGAAACCCCGGTATTCCACAAGGGCAGGCTCCTTTACGGCCTTTTCGAAGCCCGCCAGCGCGAACGCCGCCTGCAGCGGCTGGTCGTCGTGGAAGGCTACCTGGATGTCATCGGCCTGGCCGTCGCCGGTTACGGCGCGGCCGTCGCCACGCTCGGCACCGCCGTGACCGAGGCCCAGGCCGAGGCCCTGTTCCGGACCGGCGCCGAGGAAATCATCTTCTGTTTCGACGGCGATGCCGCCGGGCTGCGCGCCGCCTGGCGGGCGCTGGAACAAGTGCTTCCCGCGCTGAGCCCCGGCCGCGCGGCCCGTTTCGCCTTCCTGCCCTCCGGCGAAGACCCGGACAGCCTTGTCCGCACAGCCGGGCTGGATGCCTTTGAACAGATCCTGGAGGCAGCACAGCCGCTCTCCGCCTACCTCTTCGACACCCTGGCCGAGCCCGGCATGGAGGGGGCAGAGCACCGTGCCCGCTTTGCCGGCGCACTCAAACCGCTACTGCAACAGGTCCGCGACCCCCTGTTCCGGGAGACGCTCACTGTCGAAGCCGCCGAACGCCTGCACCTGCCCTTGTCGCGGCTGGAACCCTTGCTGAACGAGAACCCGCCCCCACGCCAATCCCGCGCCGCACCGGCAACGCGGCCCTCTGCACCACGCTCCGAAACAGCGCCGCCCTGGGATCCCCGCGTCGAGCGGGCACTCGCTCTGGCACTCGCTGCACCCCAGGCCATCTCCGCCGCCATGCCGAAGACCGACCTGTCCGGTCTCGAACTGCCGGGCGCAAACGTACTTAAGACAATGGTTGAAACTCTGGCCCGGCATCCCCATCTAACTTCTGCCAGCCTCTTGGAGCGCTTCCGGACCGATCCCGCGGCGCCCCGCCTCGGGCGACTCCCGGAAAAATACCGCGACTCCATCTGGCAGCTGGCAGAGGACGGGCAGGAAGCCCGGCTGGCGCTGGAATTCTCTGAAACCCTGGAACGTCTCGAAGAAAGCGCCATTGAGGTCGAGCTGGAGCGCCTGCGGCTAGCCGTGGACAGCGGCCAGGCCCTGGACGCCGAGAGCCAGGCGCGGCTTCGCGAATTGCTGGCAAAACGCCAAAAAGGCCTGAATTCAATGGGCTAAAAGCCGTTTCCTCTGCTAAAATGTACTGTTCCCTGCGGCCAAAGCGCCGAAACGGCGCGCGAGAGACTGAATGAGCGAAGACCGTAACGATCAGATCCGCAACCTGATTGCTCTGGGCAAAGAACAGGGCTACCTGACCTACGCGGATATCAACGATTGCCTGCCCGACGACATCGTCGATCCGGAGCAACTCGAAGACATCGTGAACATGATTAACGACATGGGTATCACGGTATTCGAGACGACGCCCGATGCCGACATGCTCATGATGGCTTCCGAGTCCATTACGGACGAGGACGCGGCCGAGGAAGCCGCCGCCGCGCTGGCTGCCGTAAACGCCGAACTCGGACGCACGACCGACCCGGTACGCATGTACATGCGCGAGATGGGCCAAGTCGACCTGCTCACCCGCGAGGGCGAAATCCGCATCGCCAAGCGCATCGAGGCCGGCCTCGACCAGATGTTCACCGCCATCGGCAGCGTCCCCGAGACCGCCGAGCTGCTATTGTCCGAATACGACAAGGTCAAGGCGGGCGAACAGCGCATGACCGAGGTGCTCACCGGCTTCAATGAATTCATCATCGCCGAGCATGAGGCCGAGGACGAAGAGGAAGAAGAGGAAGACCAGCAGGCTTCCGCAAGCGACGACGGCAACTACGAGGACGGCGACCCGGACGAAGACCTCGACGACGAGCCCCAGAAGAAAGGCCCGCCCGCAAACAAGCAGCGCCGCCCGACCAATCCGGCCGAAGGACTCGACCTCAAGCGCCTTGCCAACCACATGGACGTCATCCGCAAGCAGCACGCCAAGACCGAGCGCTCACTGGCGCGTTACGGCTACGAGGCATCGAGCGCCCAGAAGAACCGCTATGAACTCGTGCGACTGATGCAAGAGCTCAAGCTCGTGCCGCGCATGCACGAACTCATGCAGATGCAGTTCAAGTCCAGGCTCGAAACCGTGCGCCAATGCGAGATGGCGATCATGAGCATCTGCGTGAGGGAAGCCGGCATGTCACGCCAGGACTTCATCCGCAGCTTCCCGGATCATGAGACGGACCTCAAGTGGGTCGACCGCCACGTGCGCGCCAAGCGCAAATGGTCGGCCACGATTCGTGCGCGCACCCCCGACATCCATGCGCAGCAAAAGAAACTGATCGAGCTCGAGAAGCAGCTGAAGCTGCCGCTCGTCGAGATCAAGGAGCTCAAGCGCCAGATGTCGATCGGCGAGGCCAAGGCCCGCCGCGCGAAGAAGGAGATGGTCGAGGCCAACCTGCGTCTCGTGATCTCCATCGCGAAGAAGTACACCAACCGCGGCCTGCAGTTCCTGGATCTTATTCAGGAAGGCAACATCGGCCTGATGAAGGCCGTGGACAAGTTCGAGTACCGCCGCGGCTACAAGTTCTCGACGTACGCGACCTGGTGGATTCGCCAGGCCATCACGCGCTCAATCGCGGACCAGGCGCGCACCATCCGTATCCCGGTGCACATGATCGAGACGATCAACAAACTCAACCGCATCCAGCGCCAGCTGCTTCAGGAAAAGGGCCGCGACCCGACGCCGGAAGAGCTGGCCGAGAAGATGGAAATGCCCGAGGACAAGGTGCGCAAAGTAATGCGTATCTCCAAGGAACCGATTTCCATGGAAACCCCGATCGGCGACGACGAGGATTCGCACCTGGGCGATTTCATCGAGGACGACTCGGTCACCGCACCGGTCGATTCCGCGATCAACGACGGCCTGCGCGAAGCGATGCACGTGGTGCTCGCGAGCCTCACCGCCCGCGAGGCGAAGGTGCTGCGGATGCGCTTCGGCATCGGCACCAACACCGACCACACTCTGGAAGAAGTCGGCAAGCAGTTCGACGTGACGCGCGAGCGCATTCGCCAGATCGAGGCGAAGGCGATCCGCAAGCTCAAGCACCCGTCGCGTTCCGAGCGCCTGCGCAGCTTCCTCGACGAAGAATCGCTCTAAAACAGATCAAAACGACACTGAACCCCCGCCCCGGCGGGGGTTTCTTTTGGTGTGAACGCGCATTCCCGGAGGCCCTTGACACCATGCGGCTCTTAATCCGATCACTGGATCAGGGGCATAAAATCAAGCCCTTTATAATGTCGCCATCACAGCCGAATTTTCATTGATCGTGCCACTCTTCCAAAAGCAGGTACTGCGCCAACTGATTCATTTTGCCGCCGTCGGCGCGGTAGGCACACTCGTCCAGTACCTGGTGCTCTGGATAGGCGTGGATCTGTTGCTGTTGTCCGCAGCGATTTCTTCGGGCGCGGGTTATATCCTCGGATCCATCGTCAATTACGTGCTCAATTACAAATTCACATTCAAGAGCGACAAATCTCACAGAGACGCCGTAACCAAATACTATGCGATCCTGGCGGTCGGCTGGTGCATCAACACAGGTCTCATGTGGCTCCTCGCCGACCACAACGGCCTGAACTATTGGTTCGCCCAGCTCATAGCCACCGGAACGGCGTTTCTATGGAATTTTTCCGGCAGCAAATTATGGGCGTTCAAGCCTTCCCAAGCCTGAGGGATCGTCCCGATCCGGACCCGCAACCGTCATACCGGGTTTAGAGCCAAAAACCATATCAGTTTCAGCATGGCCCGTGGCGTATTACAGGTAGCCGAATGACTCGATGAAAGGCTGCAGGAGCGGATTGATCGCTTCCAGGTAATGAGCGTAATTTTTCCATCTCCCGATGGCATCGGAATATAGGGGCTTTACGACCTGCTGATAGCTTGCTGTTCGAATCCAGCGTTGCGAGGCCGTTTCATAATAGCGATCGAGACCGTCTTCCCATTCGAGCCCCAGGAAATCAAGGAGCCTGGAGCACTCATTTCTGAAATCCCCCACCAGGCTCTCGTACCGGATCTCGTAAATGTTGCCGGGGATGAAGTTCCTGAAGACCTGATAAAGCGCCATAACCCTGGCATATTGCTGCGCGCTGGAGGACAATTCCAGATTGGCCACCATCGCCGGGTTCAGGCTGAATGTCTGAAAATAATTGCTCAACACGCTGTCGCGTGGATCCCGCAGGGCGACAACGATCCTGACTCCCGGGAAGAGACGGGCGTAGATATCGAGGTGCACGATATTGAGCGGAAACTTGTCCACGACAAGACGACGCCCCCCAGGCACACCGCTCACATAGCGGGCAACATTCGCCCAGTATGCCTGTCGGCAGGCTTCAGCATCACGAGAAGTCAACTTTTGCAGTTGCAGTAACTGAGTTTCACTACCGAAGAACCGGTCCTCGATTCCTTCCAGGGTCGGTCTTTCATCTACCGCCTGCAACATCGAATGCGCACTCAATATTTGCTCGAGCAGCGTTGTGCCCGAGCGTGGGAACCCGACCAGTAACACCGGCGAAGGGATACGCTTGCGGGAACTGGCCTCCCGCCACTCGAAAGAGGTCTTATTTCGATACCAGCGGGTGCTGGCTTCAATGCCGGCCTGGAATTTTTCTCCCTCCTTTGCCATCTCCAGGGCTTCAGGAGTTGCGGCTGCAAGGGTATTGTAATGGGTTATGGCCTCCATGGCCTCATCATAAAAACCGAGACGGTCCAACGTTTTCCCCAACCACCCATAGGCAAGCGTAACGCGGGGCCGGCCATGGTCTTTGTTGATGAACTCCTCAAACATGCCGCGGGCCATTTTCAGATGTCCCCGCCGGTATTCCAAACAGGCCTTCATGAAATAGAGCTTCCCGCAAGAAGCATACGGAGTTGATTGCCGATCTTCGACGGCGAGCAAAGTGGCCCAGGCCTCATCAATTTGATTGAGTTTCTCCAGTCGATCCAAAAGAAAAAAAACGGCGTCGAGATTATCGGGATCGGCACACACTGCATTGCGGCCGGCGGCAAGGCTTTCTTCCCCGGCATCGAGTTTGATCAGGTCTTTCGCCAACCGCAGGTAGGCAGACGAAAGCACCCGCAGTGTCTGCTCGTCGTCACACGGAGATTCATCTGCGGCCACGCTTGATCGTTGGCGCTCCAATGTCTCAACAAATGCTTTAAGGACTTCTATGTCATCCATCGCTTATGACCGTGAACCCCGAAGAACCAGACCTATTGTGACTCGCCATGCGCACAGGGCATAGGGTGCGCTCCCTTTGATTGATGGCATCCGCCAACCTCCGGCATGTGACGATTCAGATAACAGGGGGAGGGTGAAGGTCTAGACTCCATCGCAATCGACCATGTACCGTACCCGATTTAACGCTGCAAAATCTGGGACTTAGCAATGTTTTATGCACCCAGAGACTACCATGGAACGGGCCCGAGGTTACTTCGGTCAGTCGACTCTTCTGATAAAGTTGACAACTCATGGGATGATCCGTGATGATAATGATCGATAGCCGCGCAAGGCGTGCTCCGGTGAAAATGGGAGAAGGGATTATGGATAATGTCAGGTCGGAAGGCGGTGGGGAAAAGATCGACGCACGTTTGCCGTACGATGTGCCAGAACTTGTCGATCATGGCAATGTATCCGACATAACGCAAACGGGCGCCACCATTCCCGGGGCCGACGGCCTTTACTCTTGAAAGGGG
>Ga0307440_1001002_pt1 | contig 13916 bp, 15 predicted proteins | sample SalMarWE160410MG_FD_202150 | JGI IMG/M metagenome (GOLD analysis project Ga0307440, IMG submission 202150) | Salt marsh sediment microbial communities from the Plum Island Ecosystem LTER, Massachusetts, United States - WE1604-10 | ecosystem: Environmental > Aquatic > Marine > Intertidal zone >... | reverse complement strand
GGGCCCATCCCAAGCCAGAACCACTTGATTGCCAACCTCCGGGTCGCTTTGGGAGGCCCAGCCTTCCCAGCCTTCCCAGCCTTAGGCTGAGCCAGGCAAGAAAGCATTTGTGACGATTGGCACAAGATCGACGTGACACTCGGACATGCCTCGATGACCTGCGGCGGATTATGATCAGAATAGCAACCATAGGGAGGGCCTAAGGATGCAGAAAATCCCCGGCGGCGAGCTGGCCATCGACCGGCGCGCCCGCGTCAATCAACTGGTTATCGAGCCCGAGGCTCGGCGCCCCGAAGATCGTATCTGCGACTTCGAACCAACGTTCCTTTCTCTCACGCCTGAAGAAGCCCAAGCCGCCGCAGAATGCTGTATCCACTGCCCGGACCCGGCGCTTTGCTATCTGGCGTGCCCAGCCAACAACGACATCCCATCAGCTATGTGGCTGATTGAACAGGGTGATTTCCTGGCGGCCGCCAAGCTCTACCGCCAATCCAGCAGCCTGCCGGAAATCTGTGGGCGAGTCTGCCCGCACGAAGCCCTATGTATGGGCGCCTGCATCCGCAACAAGCAGGGCGATCCGGTGCTGACAGGACGCTTGGAAGCCTTTGTCACCGACTACGAGCGCCAGCATGGCGGCGTCGAAGTTCCGGTTGGCGAGCCAACTGGCAAGCGAGTAGCCATCGTTGGCTCGGGCCCGTCCGGCCTTGCCTGCGCCGACCGCCTGATCCAACAAGGCCACAGCGTGACCATTTTCGAGCGCGACGACGAACCGGGCGGCTTGTTAATGCACGGCATCCCCAACTTCAAGCTCCCCAAATCGGTCGTCAAATCGCGCATTCAGGACCTCATTGACGCCGGTGTCGACATCAAGACCGCTACCGGCGTGGGTCAGGACCTCACCCTGGATGACCTCCTCCAGCAGGGTTTCGACGCCGTGTATTTGGCCGTGGGCTCCAATGTTGACGCAGAGCTAAAAGTCCCAGGCGTCGACTTACCCGGTGTGGTCGAGGCATCCGAGTTTCTGCAGCAGGCCAACCAGGTATCTTTGGATCGGGGCGGCCAAGAACCGCATGACCTCACCGCCGGACAGAGGGTGGTGGTGATCGGCGGCGGTGACACGGCTGCCGACTGCCTTCGAACCGCCATTCGGATGAAGGCGGACAGTGTCACTTGCCTCTATCGGCGCACCGAAGCCGAAATGCCGGGTAGCAAGAAGGACCGACACCTGGCTGAAGAAGAAGGAGCCGCCTTCCAATTCTTGACCCAGCCGGTGCGTTTCATTGCCGGTGACGATGGCAGCGTGGCCCAGGTGGAATGCCTGGCCTGCCAGCTCGGCTCGCCGGACAGCAGCGGCCGGCGTCGGCCGGTACCGGTCGAAGGCTCCAACTTCACGGTCGAGGCGGACACCGTCATCCTGGCCGTCGGCTACTGGCCCGATCCGACGTTGGGTGAGGCCAATCCCGATCTCAAGACGCGCAACTACGGCTTGATCATCGCCGATCCCGAGACCGGAGCCACTACCGTCCCTGGCGTCTACGCTGGCGGCGATGCCGTCACCGGCCCGGACCTGGTCGTCACCGCCATGGCCGCCGGGCACCGCGCCGCAGCCGCCATTGACAAGTATCTGGGCCAGTGCAAGGCCGAGTCGATCGACGAGAGCTCAGGCGAAGCTGTTCCAGCCTAACATCTCCAAACCCGCTCAAGCTGCGAGGGTTCTGAATCTTGCGGGCCCTGACGCCCGCGTGCACGCACACACTTCCCCAGTCATTCCGCTGGCTGTTTCTGGAGCCGTTCCGCGTGGCGACTGTGCAACGCGCGGCGGCCAGGATACATGGAGGCGTTTTCCTCCAGGCCGAGGCCCGTTCCAGACTCTGGCGCCAAGGGGCACCCACGCCCCTTTGGGTGGAATGTGCCACTTACTCCGATCAACTTTCAGCATTGTGGAATCGCGAGGATGAGTCCGGCGAAGGCGCGCGAGCCGGACGTCAACGGTGAGAACGCTTGAGTTGGCGTAGCTAGCGTAGGTCGAGGTACTTACCGTCGATCCAGCCGGTCTGGCCGCTGGCGCAGACCACCAGATAGAAATAGCGCCCGGCGTCGCGGAAGGTGCTGCTTACGGTGCAAACGTCCCCGTTGTACACGCTGCCCACGTACTCCTGCATGGCTGGCGTGTTGGCCAGCTTGATCGGATCCGATCCGCACGGGTCGCAGGCAATGACCACCGTCATCACTGTTGGCTGGGCGGGTGTGGTCGGCGTGGGCGTGGGCCCGGGGTTGAGTTGGCCGCAGCCGGCCAAGGCCACGGCTGCGATGCCCAGCGCAAGATAGCGTCTCAAGTTACTCTCCCGTTTTGGCATGGTCAACACCCCCGTGGACAGGTGCCCCAGGTGCGATTTGAACGCACAACCTAGGCTTTAGGAGAGCCTCGCTCTATCCTATTGAGCTACTGGGGCATTCGAGCCGATTATACTTTCTTTTGAACATACCCTGAGCGCGACGGGGCGAGCGCCGGCGGTGGGGTTGGCTTGCCCAGGATTTCGCCCGGCCCCAACCTATCGATGGCTTCGACACCGGCTGGTACCTCCCTATGACGATGACATACAGGGCTCTCGCCAATCATCACCGGCTCAGGTGGAACATTAGGCAATCTGGAGCCGCAGCGCCCAGGTCAACGACAGACCGATGAAAGGACACCGCAACACATGAAGACAACCGGGTACGTTTTGTCGGGCCTGTTGATCCTGACCGGCATTGTCTGGTTCCTTCAAGGGATCAACATCTTGCCGGGCAGCTTCATGACCGGCCAGATCCAGTGGGCGATCGCCGGGGTTGTTTCCTTTGTGATCGGGGCAGGCCTGGCCGTGGCCGTACGGCGCCGGTCGAGCTAGTCACGAGCCCCCGCCGGCTTGTGAATTCCTTCACAAATCGGCGTGGGCGGCATCTGGGCCACCCCCCAAATCCCCCGGCGGAACGGCGACCAGGTAGGCGTCCACGCCCCCTTCTCTTCCCGGGAGCTGGACCCCTTCCAAGTGGCTGGCGTCCGGCGCCTTGACAAGACTGTAGGTGGCCTCGCTCATGACGATTTGCCCGGAGCGAGACAACTCCTGCAGGCGCTTTGAGACGTTGACCGCATCTCCCACCACCGTGTAATCCATCACACGATCGGACCCTATGTTCCCCACCACCGCGTCGCCGGTGTGCAAGCCGATGCCGAGGCCCAGGCCGGCGAAATCTCGTTCAGACTCTTTCTTGAGCACATTGAAACGGTGGTGCATATCCAGCGCCGAATCCAACGCTCTTTGAGCATCATCCGCGGCGGCGACCGGTGCCCCATAAAAGGCCATCAGCCCATCGCCAAGATACTTGTCGAACGTGCCGTGGTGCTGAAAGACAGCCTCACTCAAACTCTGGAAAATGCGGTTGAGCGCGTGGATGACTTCGGTGGCGGAGTGTCGTTCGGTGTAGCTTGTGAAGCCACGGATGTCGGCGAACATCACCGTCACGTTGCGCAGCTCTCCCCCCAGCTTCAGATGCCGATCAGGGTCAGTCAGGATGACGTCGGCTACGTCCTCGGCCACATAGCGATTGAGCACCTGGCGCAGCAGCCGGTTGCGGGCTTCGACTTCATCGTTGAGCTGTTTGATCCGCAGCAGCGAGCGCACTCGGGTCAGCAGCACCACGGCGTTGTACGGCTTGCTGACAAAATCGTCGGCACCGGCTTCGATCGCTTTCAGTTTTTCTTCTTCGCTGTCGAGTGCGGTCACGATCACGACCGGCACGAAACGTGTCGCCCGGGTCGATTTCAGGAGACGGCACAGTTCGAGGCCGTCCATGTTAGGCATCTGGACATCAGCCAGGGTTAGATCGGGGGGTGAATCGAGAGCGCGTTCGAGGGCTTCCTTGCCATCGGCAGCGGTCACCACATCGCAGCCAGAGGCGGTCAGATAGGCTTTGAGCAGGTCGCGGTTGAGCCAATCGTCATCGACGATCAGCACCTTGGGGGGCCGGTCGAAGACGTTCTTGAGGTCCATCGCCTCTCTTGATGGGCCGACCTCCATGCCTGTTCTCCCCTGTCACGACGGATTCGCTAATCGGCTTGCTAGATTCTGCCGGTAGCAATCGCTTTCTTGACTTCACCAATTGCCTGCGTGACCTTGATCTCGCGTGGGCAGGCCGTCGTGCAGTTGAACACGGTCCGGCAGCGCCACGCGCCGAATTGCTGATTCAGGATCTTGAGACGTTCGGCGGCACCATTGTCGCGGCTGTCAAAGATGAACCGATGTGCCTGGACGATGGCGGCCGGCCCAACATACTCTTCATCCGCCCAAAACGACGGGCAAGATGTGGTGCAGGCGGCGCAAAGGATGCATTTCGTGGTGTCGTCGAATCGCTCGCGATCGGCCTGGCTCTGTAGTCGCTCGGCCTCTGGCGGCGGGCTGTCGTTGATCATGAAGGGCAGCACGGAGCGATAGTGCTCGAAGAAGGGCTCGAAATCGACGATCATGTCCTTGATGACTTTCATCCCCAGCAGCGGCTCGATCGTGATTGTGCCCTCAGTATCCTTGACCAAGGTCTTGCAAGCCAAGCGGTTCACGCCGTTGATGCGCATGGCATCCGATCCGCAGATGCCGTGGGCGCAAGAGGCGCGAAACGCCAGCCGGCCGTCCTGATCGGCCTTGATCTGGTTCAACAGATCCAGCACCCGATCGGTCGGCTCAGCATCCACCGTGTAGGTCTCGTAGTGAGCCTTCTCATCGACCTCGGGATCGTAGCGCAGAATGCGAAGCGTAACTTCCATCGATGTCACCGCCCTAGTAGACGCGTTCCATGGGTTCGAACTTGGTCTTCGTCACCGGCTTGTAACGGATCTCGACCCCATCCGGCTTCAAGAAGGCCATGGTGTGCTTCATCCAGTTCTTGTCGTCCCGCTTCGGGAAGTCTTCCCGGGCGTGCGCCCCGCGACTTTCCTTGCGGTTGAGTGCCGATTCGGCCGTCACGTCGGCGATCTCCAGCAGGCAGCCCAGCTCCCAAGCTTGCAGCAGCTCTGTGTTGAAAACACGCCCCTGATCGGAAACCTTGATGTCCTTGTAGCGCTCCCGCAGCTGGCGCACTTTGGTGACCGCCTCGGCCATCATGTCCTCGGTCCGGAACACGCCGACATTGTCGAACATCACCTGCTGCATTTCGCGCTTGATCTGGGACACCTTCTCGTGGCTCTCGTGACCCGGACCCTTCCGGAAGCCATCCAGCATCTCCATCACCGGCCCGGCCGGATCGTCCGGTAGAGGCACGTAGTCGCTGCCCTTCGCATACTCGGCGGCGTTCATCCCAGCATGCTTGCCGAAAACCACCAGGTCCAGCAGCGAGTTGGTGCCCAGGCGGTTGGCACCATGCACCGAGACGCAGGCCACCTCGCCGGCCGCATATAGGCCCGGCACAATGTTGCCTTTTTCGTCACCCAACACATGTGAACGCATATCGGTGGGGATTCCACCCATGGCATAATGCGCCGTCGGCTGGACCGGCATCATGTCGGTCAGTGGATCAACACCGGCGTAGGTGCGGCAGAAGTCAATGATCTCAGGCAGTTTGTGGCGAAGGTCTTCGACGGTCAGTTCGTAGGGTGTGCCGTCGGGGTTCTTGCGGTCGTCCTGCTTGGCATACTTATTGACTGTTTCCGGCCGGACATCCAGGTGCAGGTAGCGCTTGCCGTTGATGCCGCGCCCTTCACGCATTTCGATGTACATCGCCCGGCTGACGACGTCGCGCGAGGCCAGTTCCTTGACCGTCGGCGCGTAGCGCTCCATGAAGCGCTCCCCTTCGTTGTTCATCAGGACGCCGCCTTCGCCCCGCACGCCCTCGGTGATCAGGATTCCCATCTTGTAGATCCCGGTGGGATGGAATTGGAAGAATTCCATATCCTCCGCCGGGATGCCCTTGCGCATCGTCAGGGCCACCCCATCCCCGGTGTAGGACAGGGCATTGGATGTGATTTCCCAGACGCGTCCCCAACCGCCGGTGGCGATGACGACCGACTTGGCATGGAAGACATGGAGTTCGCCCGTCAGCAACTCCACGGCGACCACGCCGCATGCCTTCCCCCCGTCCATCAACAAATCCAGCACCTGGAATTCGTCGTAAAAATTGACCTTGTTCTTGATGCTCTGCTGATACAGCGTTTGCAGGATCATATGCCCGGTCCGGTCGGCGGCATAGGCGGCCCGGCGCACCGGCTTGTGGGTCTCATTGTTGGTGTGACCGCCAAAACGCCTCTGGGCGATCTTGCCTTCCGGGGTCCGATCAAAGGGCAGGCCCATGTGCTCCAGCTCATAGACGGTGGGCACGGCTTCTTCGCACATGAACTCGATCGCATCTTGATCGCCCAGGTAGTCGCTGCCTTTGACGGTGTCAAAGGTATGCCAGGCGATCTTATCCTCTTCTTCGTTGCCAAGGGCGGCCCCGATTCCGCCCTGAGCCGTCCCGGTGTGTGACCGAATGGGATAGAGCTTACTTAGGACGGCCGTATCCGCGCCCCGGGATGCGTACAGGGCGGCCATCAGACCTGCGCCGCCGCCGCCTACGATGACCACCTCGTGTTGGTGGGTCTTCGTCATCGATGACTCCTATCTTTCTGCTGGAATGATCATAGAGATGCGTGGGCTCACGGCATGCGGACGCCGCCGATGATGGCGACCGCGCCGATCAGGCTGACCAGAAGCCAAAAGGCCAACAGGCCCCAGTCCAGCCACTTGCGATGCGACAGTTTGTGGAGATAGTCCCGGGTGACGGTCCGCAATCCGTTCACGCCGTGGGCGAAGGTAAACGACAGGAGCAGGATGTCGTATACCCGCCAGCCCATCAGCGCCCATCGCTGCTGCACGTAGGTCAGATCGATGGCGTGGACACCCACCAGAACGTCGTTAATCAGCACGTGGATCCACACCAACGGGATCAAAAGCACGGCGCTGTAGCGCATGAAGAGCCATGCCCAGGTCTCGTAGTTCTTGGGAACGTCGACTCGTCGTTCGGCTTGGATAGAGGTTGTCATGATGGTGGCCTAGCCTCCCATGAAGTTGTTGAGGATCAAATTGCGACCCATGATGAAGGCGGCCGGGAGCCAGAGCAGAATGGCCAGGGTAAGCGTGATGTAGAACGCCTTACGCTGACTGGGTTCCTGCCAGTAATGGGGAAACAGATCGAAGAAGGCGATCCGCAGCCCGTTGGCGCCATGAAACAGCACGGAGAAGACCAGGATGATCTCTCCGATCATGAAAGGCGTCGATTGATAGATGGCAATGGCATGGTCGTACAAGTTCGGGGCGAAATAGACAGTCGCAGTGTCGAGAATATGGATGGTGAGGAAGAGCAGCGTGCCCAGGCCTGTGAGGCGATGGAGGATGAAGCTCAGCTGCCCTTCCTGGCCACGGTAGCGGACGCTGCCGGACAGCGTGGCCTTCAAGGTGGACATACCTGCCTCCTGAAGCTGTGGAACCTGTGGCTATCAGGCCGATTTTATCACATGGGCAGGAAGGCGCTCGTGGGGCAGTTGGCCCATGGCAAAGCTCACGAACAATGCTGCGGCCATCAGGCCATGGCCGTGAAGCGGTCGATGTCCTCACGGATGACATCCAGGCTCGCTCGCCAGAAACCCGGGTCATGCAAATCGATTCCGAAGCGTCCTGCCAAGTCGCCGGCCGGAGCCATGCCTGTGGTGCTGAGCAGGTCGTCGTAGTGCTGGTGAAAGCTTTCGGGGTCGGACTGGTAGCGGGCGAACAGGCCAAGACCGAAAAGCTGGCCAAAGGTATACGGGAAATTGTAGAACGGATTCTCCGCCCGGTAGTAGTGCGGTTTGACGGCCCACATGTATGCGTGCAGCCGGTCGAGATCGAGGCCGTCGCCATAGGTCGCCCGCTGAGCGTCGAGCATAATGTCGCACAGCTCATCGGCCGACAACTCGCGGCCCCGCCTGCGATCGAAGACTTCTTCTTCGAAAGCCAGTCGACTGGCAATATCGACCATGAGCTGGCACTGGTCCTGCAGCGCGGCCTCAAGTATCGGAAGCTGGGCCGACTCCGGAAGCTGGCTCAAGGCCGCCTTCTGGATCACGGTCTGGCAGAAGGTGCTGGCGGTCTCGGCCAGGGTCATCGGCGTGTACGCCTGGAGCATCGTCCGCCGGGCGAGGTTCAGGTTGTGATACGCGTGCCCCAACTCATGGGCAATGGTGCTCATCCCATCATAGGAAGCGCTGTAGTTGACCATGATGCGCGACTGGTCGCCCTTGACCCGCATGCAGAATCCGCCGTCGCGCTTGCCGGGGCGCGGTTCTGCATCAATCCAGCGTTCATCAAACGCCCGCTCGGCCAGCCGACGCAGCCGCTGCGAAAATCCACCGAACTGCTCCAAGATGAAGGCCCGGCCGTCCTCGAATGCCCAAGCGGGACTCTCCGAACCCATCGGAGCAAACAAGTCATACCAGGGGAGTTGATCCTCTCCAAGCATGGCGGCCTTGGCCTTCAGGTAACGACGGAAGTCGGGGAAGGACTCGCTCACGGCACCCATCATGGCATCCAGTGTGGCGCGATCAATGTGATTGTTGAACAGCGCGAAGTCCAGCGCACTCCCCCACGACCAGCGGTCAATGAGGGTGTTGACCTCCCCCTTGATGCTGTTCAAAGACGCCGCCAGCGGCACCCGCCAGGCCTGCCACGTTTCCAGTTCAACCTCATAGGCGATGCGCCGCGTCTCTCGATCTTCAGCATAGGCAAGATTGCGCACGGCCGACATGGGCAGATGACGATGGCCATCCGGAAGATCCAAATGCACGTCGATGCGCGAGGTGACATCTTGATGGAGTTTGCCCCAGGCCTCACTGCCCGTCAGGCGCAGGCTGGCCGCCAACGCCTCCAGCTCTGGCGCCATAAGGTGCTCGGCCTGTTCTGCAGCTCGAGCCAAGAAGTAGGCGTGGTCGGCAGCGGTGCTCGAGGCCTCAACCAACCGGTCGATGTCCAGCATTCCAATCCAAGCCGCCAGCCTTTGGCTGAGGAGCTCGACCTTCAGCTGGGGTTGCTGCAGTTCACTCCATTTCGCCTGCGCCGCGTCATCGGAGGCATCGGTGGCAATCAGCCCATACAGGTAGCTCGCCAGGGTTTCGAAACGCTCGAGTAAACGATTGGTGCCGTCGATGATGTCATCGAAGACGGCTACCGATGGCTGGTCGGCTGCACCCCCTTCAGCGCCGACCCCATAATCATCATACGTCGCCTCCAGGTTGTCAATCGATTGAACCAAAGCATCGAACTCATCCTGGAACGCCTGGCTGTCCAAGCCAGGGAAGAAGACGTCCAGATCCCAGCGGGGCAGAGTGCCGGATTGATCTGCCATAGAGATAGGCTCCTCGGAACGCGTTGCAGTGACAATGCACACATTCTGCCACAACTTGAGTCCGCCGGGTCGAAATCTCGTCATGTCTTGCCTCTTGACAAACTATACATACCTTTTAGTATGTATGTAAGGAGAGCTATGAGACGAACAAAGGAAGAAGCCGCAGTTACCCGCCAGACCCTGCTCAAGCAGGCGCTGGCGACCTTCAGCCGGAAGGGCTACGCCGCCACCACGCTGGAGGACATCGCCCAACAGGCCGAGGTGACCCGGGGCGCCATCTACTGGCACTTCGGAAGCAAGGCCGACCTTTACAACACGCTGATCGATGAGTACACCGGCCGTGGGCAGGCGATCATGCAACTGACAGTGGCTGAAGGCGGGACGCTGCTCGAGATCCTGCGTCGCGTGTTCGTCCGTCAGCTTGAGGCTGTCGAAGAGGACGAAGAATTGAAGGCCTTTATGGACCTGGCGCTGTTCAAGACCGAGCGCGTGGATGAATTGGAAGCGGGACGCCAGACACAGATTCAATCCGGAATAGGGCTTGTCGACATGCTGGCAAAGATCATGAAGGATGGCGCTGAGCAGGGTCTGCTGAGAAAGGACGTCGATCCGAAGAGCCTTGCACGATCCTATCTGGCACTCCAAAACGGCCTAATTCAGCTGTGGCTCACCGCGCCATCCCAGTTCTCATTAGCAGAGCAGGCTGACGTCTTTGCCCAAGTTCTCATGGCCGGCATCCAGGCCTAGCCGTCGGCCTCTTTTTTTGTTTCGCATACATACATAACGGTATGTATCTATGGAAAAGGAGAAAACATGAATACCCAAAGTTTGTTGGCCCGCACGATCATCACCTTCACCGTTTTGACAGTCGCAGGCGTGGGAGTCGTCACCGGCGCCCAGTGGGTGTCCCAACCCTACGTTCAGTCCATGTTGATCGCCATCGGCAGCGCCATCTTCGGCGCTGGACTGACGTTCTTCCTGATCCGCATGTTCTCCCTCGGCGAAGTCTAGCCGGTGCGGCCGTCAGCCGGGGACTCGGGTGCCAGCAACTCGTCCGCTGTCCCGGCGGCGGCCAACCTTCCCTTTGGAGGACTCTGATATGAAACCCGAATCCAATGCCCTTCCCCAACTCATAGTGTGGCATCTCCTCCCCGGCCTTGCCGGAACCGCAGCCTACGAGGTTCTGGCCCCCCTGGCCATCGCTCGAGGTTACCCGGGTCTGCTGGCCTTGCTGCTTTCCGCCCTGTTGGTGATCATGCCTATCGAGATGGGGATGTTGATCCGCCGCGCTCGGCAGGGCAGCCGCAGCTTGTCGTTTGATGGCGTTGTGCGCTTCCGCGAACATCTTCCAAAATGGCAACTGGTGGTGCTCCCCCTGGCCCTTGTGATCTGGGGCCTACTGGCATCGGGCTTGACGGCACCGTTGGACCTGTTCCTGCTCGACCGCTGGTTCGCCTGGCTTCCGAATTGGTTCGCCCTGTTCGACGCACGCCAACTGGCGCCCTTCTCCAGGTCGGCGTTGCTGGTCACGTTTTGGGTCGGCCTGCCGGTCAATGGAGTATTCCTGCCAGTTGTGGAAGAGTTCTATTTCCGCGGCTACTTGCTGCCGCGCATGAATAGGTTGGGCAGATGGGCACCCTTGGTGAACACGAGCCTCTTCTCCCTTTATCACTTTTGGTCTCCCTGGCAACTGTTCTCACGCATCATTTGGCTGTTTCCGTGGGTCTATGCGACGTGGGCCAAGCGCAACTTGTACCCGACGATGATCGCCCACTGCACCGCCAACACCTTGGGATGGTTGTTGTTCTGGGCATCGATTTTGACCTAGGCGTCTGCCTGGTTGATGCGATCGCGCCGCGCTCGGGCTTGACCGTCGCAAGCCATCCGTCTTCAGACGAGGGGCGGAAGACGCCAAACGAGCCCCCAGTGGCCCTCGCCAACGAAACGAGCTCCGGGCCATGACTGGCTCCCGGAGCTCGTGGGATTCGGGGGACGTGCGTTCCCGGCCTAGACGATCATGGACTCTCGGCGCTCGACAATTCGGCTGCCCAGCACGTCATGAAGGTAGCCCTTTACGTCCTCGACCGGCACCGCCAACCCGACGTTGGGGCCGGCCATCATGGTGTTGATCCCCACCAAACGGCCGGCGTGATCGACCAAAGGCCCCCCCGAGTGGCCCGGCCGCAGATGGGCGCTGACCGCAATCCACGACAATTCGCCGGCGCGCGGCGGGGCTTCGGGGAGATGGGCGTCTACCCCGATGACGACGCCCGCCGTGGTGCCGCCCGGGACGCCCCATGGATGGCCAAGCGCCATCACCCAAGCCCCCGGAGCGAGGCTCTGGGAATCCCCCAGTTCGATGGCGGGCAGGTCGCCGGCTTCCACATCCAGCAGCGCCAGATCGCGCCCTGGGCTCCGCCCCAACACCTTTGCCGGCAGACTGCGGCCGTCCTGCAGCCCGACGTGGAGCTGCCTGCCCTGGATGACATGGGCGCTCGTCAGGACCAAGCCCTGCGGGTGCAGGATCACCCCGGCGCCCGCACCGGCGCGTTCATCGCGTACCTGCACCAAGCTGGCCATGGTCCCGCTCACCACATTGGCAAGGGCCTCGTTTAAGTCGGTCAGCAGGGATGGCATGTCGCCCGCCTCAGGCCCGCTCACCGAGCGTGACCTCTCGGCTTTGGACCTCGCCCCCGCGCAGGAACGTGATCTCTGCCTTGCGCCCGGCTCGATCCGCCAAAGCCGAAAGCAGGTCGTCCAGGTGGCGCAGAGGCAGCTCATCCAGAGACAGCAATGTGTCCCCCAGCATCAAGCCGCCCGCCACAGCCGGGCTCTCCGGCTCGACCGAGGCCAGCAGCAAGCCGGTCTCCTGACCGAGCAATTGGGCGTGGTCCTTGGGGAGCCGCGCCGGCTGGGCGGAAACCCCCAAGTAGCCGCGCCGGATCCGACCGTGTTCCAGCAGATCAGCCGTCACCCTGGCCACAGTGGACGTCGGCAGCGTCAGGCTGACGCCGCGAACAAGAGCCGATGTGTTGATCCCAATGACACGCTTGTCCACGCCAAGCAGCGCCCCGCCCGAAAAACCAGGGTACATGACAACGTCAGTTTGCAGGTAGCGCTCGACGCGCCCTCCCATGGGCGTGCGCCACGAATCTCCCATGGCGCTGATCACGCCCAAGGTCGCCTGCAAGCTTCGCCCGGGGCGTCCCACGGCCAGCACCAGGTGTCCGACCTTGACCGACTCCGCTTCGGCCCATTCGGCCGGCGTGAGCTCTCCATCTTTAAGTCTGAGTACGGCCAGGTCGGTGCTTGGATCGCGCCCCACCAGCTCGGCATCCCATCTCTCGCCCCCCGGCCCGAAGACGCCGATGCCTTCTTCCTGCTGCACGGTGTGGTGGGCGGCGATCACGATTCCCTTGTCCTTCCAGGCCACGCCGCTGGCGGGAATTCGGCGCCGGGCCTCGATCCGCACAATCGACGGTTCAGCTGCCTGCACTACCGCCGCCATGTTTTCTGATAACTGGGTCAGTACGTCGCTCATGGGTAATCTACCCTCCTGATTGAGGCCAACCTTCTGGTAAGCCACGCCTTAAGCCTAATTCGGGCGGCGGAGTGTTGCCTCCTCCATTCGGCTAGGTTGGACTCGTAGATTGTGGCAGGCCCAGGGGGACAGCCGGCTTAGATAAGAATCAGCCCCAAGGCGGCGGCGCGCATGGCGGCTTCGGTCCGGCTCTGCGCGTCGAGCTTGCCCAAAATGCCGTTCACATGGAATTTGACGGTGTGTTCGCTGATTCCCAGTTGATGGGCGATGGCCCGGTTGGACAGCCCTTCCGCCAGCAGCTGCAGCACGTCCATCTCGCGCTCGGTCAGCGGTTCGACCAGGGGTTCGGCCGGAGGCGACCCGGGGGCGATTTGGGACGCGAAGGCCTGGTCAAGCAGCACCCATCCTTGGGCCGCTGCCTGGAGAGCAGCCGTCAATCGGTCGCTGTCAGCCTCCCGCGAAACCAATCCGCCGAGGCCGCTCCGCCAGATCTCGCGCGGTGCGTGTCCTTCGGCCAGCAGCAGCACGGTGGGCGCCGGAAGGTCGGGAAGCTCAAGTGGGGCCTCCGTCTCCCAACCAAGGTCCCAGGCGACCACATCCGGCGCGAACAAGGCAGCTTCATCTGCCAGCCCAGGGCCGGGTTCGAGCTGCCCCACGACCTGCAGGCCGGGGGCGTCTTGCAACGCCGCCGCCAAGCCAGCCCGCACCAGCGGGTCGGCGGCCACAATCAGTACACGCATCCCGACCTCTACCGAATTCGACATGAACCCATCCCGATGTGCTCCCACCCAAGGCCGCACCCTCGCCGGACCCGGGCAATGGCCTCCCTGGACTTTGCAGGTGTATCTATTCTAGTTTGGTTTTGACTTCATCCGTGCCGCGTCTGGGATACGCCACCGGGCCCGCGATTCCCTGACGCCGCGCCTGTGCGCACCGGCGCTTGTCACCCTCCGTCTGTCCTGTCAGCCCATGAAGCCCCATGACTTAATCTTGT
>Ga0307440_1001001_pt1 | contig 13923 bp, 10 predicted proteins | sample SalMarWE160410MG_FD_202150 | JGI IMG/M metagenome (GOLD analysis project Ga0307440, IMG submission 202150) | Salt marsh sediment microbial communities from the Plum Island Ecosystem LTER, Massachusetts, United States - WE1604-10 | ecosystem: Environmental > Aquatic > Marine > Intertidal zone >... | reverse complement strand
GGTCTTCCGGCAGGTCTTCGTGGCTGCGCCACACCACCCAGCCGATGCCCGGGTACACCAGACCGTACTTATGTCCGGATACATTGATGGACTTGACGAGCGGAAGCCGGAAGTCCCATTTGAGATCGGGGTGGAGAAAGGGCGCAACGAATCCGCCGCTGGCCGCGTCGATGTGCATCGGGATCTCCCAGCCGGTCTGCGCGTTCTGTTCCGCGAGGGCTTGGTGGATGGCCTCGATGGGCTCGAGCTCTCCGGTAAAGGTGGTCCCGAGGATCGCGACGACACCGATCGTGTTCTCGTCTGTCCGCTTCACCACCTCCTCCGGGGTGATCACATAGCGGCCCCTCTCCATCGGGATGTACTTCGGCTCAACCTCCCAGTAGCGGCAGAACTTTTCCCAAACCACCTGGACGTTGGCACCGAGTATGAGGTTGGGCTTGTCCGTCGGCTTGCCCTGGGCCCGCCGGCGGTCGCGCCAGCGCCACTTCAGCGCCATGCCGGCAAGCATAACCGCCTCACTGGAGCCGATGGCCGAAGCGCCCACGCCCTGGTCCGGCGCATTGAACAGGTTCGAGACGATATTGACGCACCGCTCCTCGATCGCGGCCGTCTGCGGATACTCGTCCTTGTCGATCATGTTCTTGTCGAACGCCTCCGCCATGAGCTTCTCGGCCTGAGGCTCCATCCAGGTCGTGACGAAGGTGGCCATGTTGAGCCGGGCATTACCGTCGAGCATCAGCTCATCGTGAATGATGTCGTAGGCGGTGTCCGGAGCTATCTCGTGGTCCGGCAGCCGGTACTTCGGAACCGGGCTGGTCATGCCGCGGCGCGCGTAGGCGGGCGCGAGCACCGCATCCACCTCGTCCGGACTCAGCACTTCGATCTTCTTCGTCACCATGTTCGTCTCCTTCTCGGGTGTGGAATCGCAGTCAGCCCCCCGCTGGGGCCGGCACCGCCTTGCTGGGCGCCGTCGCATCGGCATCAAACAGCTCTGGGATCATCAGGTAGCTGGCAAGAAAGAAGCACAGAGCGCCGATCATGGTCCAAAGGTTCGCGCTCCAAGCCCAGCCGGTTTCGGGCGGGGGCGGAAAGAAACTATAGACGGCTGCCACCTGGAAGGCGACCGAACCCGTCAGATTGAGGATCACCACCCACCAGGACACCTGACGCGGCTCGAACGACCACCAGCCGTGAGCGATTTCCACGAGGGCCAGATAGCTGGCGGTGAGGAAGCAAATGGACCCTACCATGTCGGGGGTCCAGATCAGAACGTCCTCTTGCATCCAGCCGAGGCCCGTCAGCATCGCGTCACCTGTATTGAAGTTGAACAGCAGGGTGCCCACGAACTGTATGAGACTCGCGAGATAACCCGCGTTGTGCGGCTTCCAGCCGAACCAGCGCCAATGGACCGATGGACCAGCCTCCACGGCAGCGAGGTCGGCGACGTCCCCATTGACGGCCTCGAGCAGCTGCAGCCAGGCGGCGGTGGTGAAGAAGATCGAACCGACGAAGAACACACGGTCGATGGCGCCGCCTGTTGTCTGCGCGGGCAGGTACCGGGGCCAGTTCGCCCCAAAGCTGCCGTAGGCGAAGCAGGCGGAGCCGATGACGAAGAGCAGCGCGATCCACCATGCCAGCCGGTTCGGGGCCAACAGGTGCAGCCAAGGCGAGCGCGGTGGACGCCGATGCACCCGTCGCCCATCGAGTGTGACGTGCAGCGGCGGCAGCCGCTTACGGTGACGGCGCGACAGGGAAACCAGCTGGTGGCCGCTCGTCAGGGTCTGGACCACCCGGGTGACGAAGGGGGCGTGTGGTCTGTTCTTGGTATCCGTCGCCGACATCGTGAAAGGCTGGCGCTCCACCTCAGGCCCGGTCGGCCCCAGCCGCCGGCCGGTTATCACCCGCGGCCGCATCCTGCGGTACAACTCGAATCTTAATTGGCCGAACCCATGACAGCACCCAAAGACCGAGGCTGACCACAGTACCAATGAAGACCGTAAAAAAGACTGCCACCATCGCCGAAATCGCAGGCCCCGCCAACAATGCGGCAAATCCGTGAATTGGGCGATTATTCCATTTAACCGTGTCAGAGCCGAAAAACCCGGTGATGCCAAATAAGACACCGAGAGGAATCAGGGAGATGAGCAACCCATATAGCAGCAGCTTGTAAATTGTTGTCGCTCTCACTTTCTGAACAATCAGAACTTCTTCTCTCTCCCCTTTCATCTGTATCTCCTTAGGGAAGCACCGATCAATCCCGTTTTCCCCCCCTATGGTCTCGCAACGCCTCGCCGCTGATTGCAGTGAATTTTCTCCGCCAGTCGCCGAATAACTCCGTGCTTCGCTAGCAGGCCAAGAAGATCCGCTAGTCTACCTGGTTCGAGACGGATCGCGCCACGTCGGGCTGTCGAACGCCGACACCAGGTAATCGACAAGTCGACGCGTCTTCACTGGGAGATGCTGCCGAGACGGATACACGACATAAATCCCGATCTCGGGTCCCTTATACGCCGGCATTAACTCCACAAGTGCACCTTGGCGTAGGTCGCCGGCGACCAGAAAGTCCGGTTGAAAGATGACCCCCTGGTCATCCAGCGCCGCTGCGCGGCAAGTATCTCCGCTATTGGTGTGTAACCGCGAGGTCACGCGGATACGCACGGCAGCGCCTTCCGGCGTGGTGAAAGCCCACTCATCCCCCGTCGCCAAATAGGTGTAGGAAATCATCCTGTGGTTCTTCAGTTCATTCGGCGTCGCGGGGGTACCATTTTCGTCCAGGTAACCGGGCGAGGCGCATAGCACCATTCGGGTGGACGCCAGCTTGCGGCCCACGAGCGTCGAGCTTGGCATGTCCGAGATACGGACTGCGAGATCGTACCCTTCCTCGACCAAGTCCACGAGGCGATCGCTAAGCTGAACGTCGAGCGACACTTTCGGATAAAGCCTCGAGAATCGTCCCCACAGCGGGGCGAGGTGCAGAATGCCGAAGGTCAGGGGGGCATTGATGCGAAGCAACCCGGTCGGTTCGGCGGAGCCCGACGCGACCTCCGCCTCCAGTCGATCAATTTCCTCCAGCAACTCCTGGGCGCGGATGAAAAACGTCTGGCCATCCTCGGTAAGCGAGAGCCGACGGGTAGTCCGGTGCAGCAGACGGACTCCCAGGCGCTGCTCGAGTTCGGCTACATGGCGGGACACTGCCTGCTTCGAAAGCCCGGCGGCCTGAGCACCACCGACAAAGCTACCCGCCTCGACGACGCAGACGAAGCTCCGCATTTCCCGGACGCTGGCCATGATTGTCTCGTGCTGGGGGACAATATATCAATCATACCCGTATTTATCCCTCAAGAAAACCCATTTAGAGTCTCTCCCGTACCCCATATTGGGCTGTACCAAACCCTTTCTGCATTGGATTGCCAACATGTTGGAGGACCAGGTGTCCGGGAGACTAGACATGAAACAGCTCGACATACTCAAAGGGCAGGATGCTGTCCTTCTGGCGGCTCGCTTCCTGCTCGTGCTCTTGTTCCTGATTTTCGGATGGGACAAGCTCGTCAACTACTCGGGAACGCTGCAGTACATGGTCCATGTCGGCGCTCCGCTGCCGGTGCTGGCCACGGTTATTTCCATCGCGATGGAATTCTTCGTGGGCCTGGCTATTCTTGCCGGTATAGCCACGCGCCCCCTGGCCGTACTGCTTGCGATCTACACCTTCGGTACGGCGCTGATCGCACACCATTACTGGACCATGACGGGAATGGAGCGCTTCGAAAACGAGATCAACTTCTACAAGAATATCAGCATCATCGGGGGGCTATTGGTGCTGTACGTAACCGGCCCAGGGCGTTATTCCGTCAGCGGTTGGCTGCAAAAGCGGCGTTCCGACAGCACCCGTACGCTCCGCCATACGCCATAGCACTTGGGAAGCACTGATTTATTCGGCGGCTGGCAGAGCGCACGCAGCGCAGTAGGCGCATTGCACGCCTGTCGGCATGGGAAAACAGGATGGTTCAGTGCTTGCCGCGCTCCGTAAGCCTTCCTCACCTCGGCTTGCGCCCGGTGACCGCGGTGAAGGCGATCGTTTGCGTCCGGTGGGACGGGTCGTTCCAAAGCAGCAGGAAATGGTCGAGGCGCCGCTTCGTCGTCGCGCCGTCGGCGAGCATGCAATCAGCCGACTCGCCGATGCCGATGCACCACCAGCGCGCATAGACCGAGCCGCCCGGATACTGGATCGTATGGCCCTCAGCCGCACACGCGTCTGAGGTGCGCCGCTTTCCGTAATACGGGAGACTTCGAACCAGCTTCCGTCGGGCAGGGAACGGGGGCCTTGGTCATAACGCCGGCCATGGCCAACTCTGCATCTGCGTAGGATGCGGTGAGGCGCGAACCCCATCGCTTCGGCGCGTCGGGTTTGATGCGGTTCGCTTCGCTCACCACATCCTACGTCAGCGCCCTTGGCCGAGTTAACGATCAACGCCGGGAACGGGTATCGGGGTCCGTCGCCGCGGCTGCAATGGTTCGACGTGCTCGATGCATCCCGCGCACGGGCTCGCCTTCGACCCGGTCCGGTCAGGCTTAGGCGATTTCTGTCAGATCTCATGCGGCCCTGCTTGTCCTTTCGCCCCCCTTCGGTGTCGCGCCGCCCGTCACATAGAACGAGTATGCTCCTGTCAGCCCCCTCGAAGGGGACCGAAGATCTTGCGCAATCCGGTACGAGATGTTCCGGTCATTGCCTTACGCGTGGGCTTGGTGCCGCGAGGGGAGGCCCTCATGCAGAATCGTTATCCGCTGCTCGTCGTGCTGAGCGTTTTCATCGTCGCATTGACCGTCTGGGTCGGCGTGCGTGCGCTCCGGGTCTCGGGGTTGCCGTTCGCGGTCGAGAGGTCGGGCGCGCACACCCTGCGGGTGGAAGCGCTGCGCGGTATCCCGTTGCCCGAGGGGCTGCATGCGGGGACGGTGATCGATGTCCGCGCGCAGGACTTGGCGGCGCGCAATGCCCTTCTCGCGAGCCTCGCCGAGAGCGAGACAGGCGCCGGACTCACCATAGACCTGATGGTCGATCGCGCCGGGCACCGCGCGGCTGTGCCCTTCACGACCCGCCGGCTCGCCGCCGTGCCCGAGCTCCGCCTGGCTTACTACCTTGCCGTACTCTGGGCCGCGCTGCTCGGCCTCACAGCGCTGGTCACCTTGTGGCGAGGAAGGGACTGGGGTGCCTGGGGCATCGCCCTGTGGGCAGCCGCCTTCCAGGGAGGTGTCGGTCTCACCGCGGCGCCGCTGTCCGGGCCGGGGCTGCTCACGGCCGCGGTCTGCGCTCCGGTCCTGTTTCTGCTCGCACGCGTGGGCTTCTACCTCATGGCGGAGACCATCGCCGCGCCCGCGCTTACGGCCCCGACGCGTCGGCTCCTGCGCTGGTGCTTTGCGGTGTTTCTCCTCCTCGGCTTCGCCTTTGAGGTCGGCTTCCCCCTGCTGTTCGTGGTTCACGGGGTGATCCTGCCCCAGGGTATCGCGACGGTCTGGGCAGTCCCCTACCTCCTCGCTGCTGCCGCGCTGCTCTTCGGCTACCGTCGGGCGGACGCGGCGCTCCGCCAGCGGCTGCGCTGGATGTTCTGGAGCGCGCTGGTGTTCACCGTCGGTATCCAGTTCAGCAACGTACCGCTGCTCGGCTACCCCGCCTCGATCGTGGTGAAGATCGCCACCTACGCAGTGGGAATTGCCGGCCTCCTCTACGCGGTGCTGCGCCATCGCTTGGTCGACATGACCGTCGTGGTCAACCGCGCCCTCGTCTACAGCGCAACGCTGACGGTCGTCATCGCCATTTTCACGCTGCTCGAAAGCTTCGTGGAAGAGATCGCGCTGCCGCACAACGCCAGCCTGATTTTCGAGCTCGGTGTGCCGCTCGTGGTCGGCTTCTCGCTCGATGCAGTGCGCAAGCGGATCGAGCACGCCAGCGAGTGGTTGTTCTTCCGGCGCAAGTTCAAGGCCGAGGCAGCGCTGCGCAGCTACGCGCATCATTGTGCGTACATCGAGCACCCCGACCACCTCGTGGAGCAGACGCCGCCGGAGCTCGCGACGCAGACGGGCGCCCGGTCGGCCGCGCTGTACTGGCAAAGCGGCGAGGGCTACGACCGCATCGCGGCACACGGCGACCACGCCTATCCCCAGCGGATCGATACGGACGACCGTGCGGCGGTCGCCCTGCGCGCCGAGCGCCGCGACGTGGACCTCGAAGACCTTGGCAGCACCCTCGGCTCCGACGGTCTGATGCTGCCGATGATCGTGCGCGGCGAGCTCCTCGGCGCAATGGTCGTGGCGAACCGGCCGGGGGAGCACTATCCGGCCGACGAGCGCGAGTTGCTGAGGCACGTGGTGCACGAGGTGGGCGCTGCGCTCCACGCGCTGCACGCACGCGAGAACGCCCGGCTGATCGCGGAGCTGGCAGCGGGGCGGCTAAGTCCCGATGCGGCGAGCGAGCGCGCGCAGGCGCTGGCTCAGCCGGCCTGAGCGCCCGCCGCCCCTACGCGGGCAGGCCGTCGAAGAAATCGACATCCCCGGTCTCCAGCGCATACTCAGCACCCACAATGAGAAGCCCGTCTTTCTGGATCAGCTGCTCCAGCACATCCGATCCGTGCCGCAGATGATTCGCAGCAACACGCACGTTGGCCCGAATAGCCTGCAGCGCCAGGGCATCCTTGTCGTGCCTGAGCTCCGTCTCCAGCAACCCCTCCACTGAGGGGCGAATCCGGTCGACGATCGAGCGCAGGTTCCGCGACTGGCTCTCGGTCGGCCGTTGCAGCTCCTCGAGGGTTGCCTGGACGGCCCCGCACCGCGTATGGCCCAGCACAACGACCAGCCTCGTCCCGTACCGCTCCGCGGCGAACTCGACGCTACCCACCTGCGAAGGCGCACAGACGTTGCCGGCGACGCGAATCACAAACAGATCACCCAAGCCGTGGTCGAAGATCATCTCGACGGGTACCCGCGAGTCCGAGCAGCCGAGAACGACCGCGAACGGCGATTGGCTCGCCAGCAGCTCGCTGCGTCGCGTCTGGCTCATCAAGGTATCCAGGCCACGAACACCCGAGACGAAGCGACGATTCCCCTCGCGCAACCGCTCGAGTGCTTCCACTGCCGAGATCATTTGCTCATCACTCTACCGCGGCTGGTCCACTGGCTGTTCCGCGGAGGGGCGCAAGTCAGTCTTGCGTGCACCCCCATCCCTGTGCCGTCAGGTCGCGGAGCCGGGGAACCGCCGCGACAGCAGGTTGTACAGCCAGGCGAAGATCGCGCCCCCGATCGCCCCGTCGACCAACCCATAGAGCGTCCCCGTCACCACGGAGCCCAGCGAGGGCCCCGGTTGGTAGCCCGGATAAATTGAGGCGGCGAGATCGAGGAAGGCACGGCCGTAGCTTGGCGCGAACAGGCTCGCCACTCCGACGACAAGAATCGCACCGCCCCAAACCAGCGCAGCAGTGAAAGAGAACGCAGTGATGTTAAGCCTCATGGAACCTCCCCTATGTAAAGCCGGCGCGATGGCCTTGTGAAACCTTCGCAGTGGCGTCAGAGCTCGGATTTTGGCCGGCAACCCTCTTGCCCGCTCTTGCTGACGCGGGCGTAGTGTAAGCCGAAACGCTCGCCGATCTCCTGCAGGGCAGCGAAGGGTCAGGCGCCAGTTGCGCTACCACTGGGTAGCGTCTTTGGTTTGAATACCCAACGAAGCAGAGCGCAGGCCAGCAGGAAGGCCACACAAGAAAGGATGCCCTGCGTGAGCAACCCTAGGTCACTGGGGAACACGAGAACGTAGCCCCGCCCCTTGATGAGAGCCGAAAAGCTGGACACACAGAACGGCATGGCGAACAGACGAAAGGTCTGCCAGCGAGCCGCTTGACCGCCAACGCCGCCGGCGACGCTGAGCTTCAGCGCAATGCCGATCACCGCGCTGATGCCAACCGAGTTCAGCCACAGCGACAGCGAAGGCTCGAACAGATTGGCGACCGTGACTAAATACCAGATCAGATAGCACCATAGCGCGATCTTGCCGGGACGGAGATTGGCGAAGTAGCGTAGCAGTTGCATGCAAGACCGTATACTTAGCCCAGAAACTCCTTGATCTTCGCCGACATCTCCGGCGTCCTGAGATAGCCGTAAGATTTGTGGTGGTTACGGTCGTCGGGGCGATTTGGCTTGTGGTAGTCGTTGAGCACCAGATCATCCTTCACCCGTACCCCTGTCTTGTTCGCCTCGTAGTCATCGGCGAGATGGGGATCGGCGGCGACCGGATCCTTGCGATCTGCGAAATTGATCCAGCTGCCCGTGACAACGGAAGGCGTGCGCACCCGAGGGTCGTAGCCACGCTCCTCTCGGATCTTGTGCTTGACGTGGGAAAGCCCGAGCGGTGAGCCGATGGTCACCAACTCCTTGACCTCGACCTGCCCGGGTGCATCGCGGCCGAGGTCCCGAAGCGTATCGTAGGCAATGATGGAGCCCATGGAATGCGCGATGAGCATCGTCTCCTTGCTCTTCTCGGCCTGGAGCACATCGCGGAGCTCTGCGCACAGTACCTCCGAAGCGCGCGCCGGCCGGTCGTCTCGACCGAGAATCTCGCGCTGCGGGTCGTAGTAGAACGCCAAATCCTTCGCAAGCTTTCCGAGGACCCAGTCCGCCAGCGCATCCATGCCGAAGTGCTGCTTGAGCTGATCCACCCCGGCGCCAACGAGCCCTCGGCCCCAGACAGTGACATCGTCCTTCCAACCGTCCTCGTAGGTCACAAGCGCCCCGTCGTCGGCAGGCACATAGGGCTCGTCGTTGTAGAGGGTGTCGAAGCCGTAGTTGGCGTCATCGTGAAGCGGATTCTTGTAGAGTAAATCCGCCCAGTAGACCATTCGGAAATCGAGCTGCGGATTGGAGATCCCGAGGTTCTTCGACAACCCCTCGGCGATCGCTTCTCGCCAATAGTCCGCCAATACCTCTTTCTTCGGCTTGTTGGCCAAGCCGTGGATGCCGATGATGATCTTGCTCATGTTGCTTCCTCCGTCGTTGTGGACTTGGCCTTCGGTGAACGATGCGGCGCGGCGAACCACCCGCTGCATGTCCCATCCGCCGCGGCGAGACCTTGCACTGACGGTCTACCGCGATTTCACGGAATCGTCCGCAAGCTCCAAGCGCAGAAAGTGCATCCGTCCGAGGGAATCGCCAGCGACAATGCACGCCCATTGGGCGTGCATGCCCCTCAGGTCGCCTTCTTGCGGCTCGGCTTCCTGCGTTTCGGAGTCGCCTTCTCGGGAGTGCCGCGCCCGACAGCCGCTCCCTTCGGGCCAGCGCCCGACTCGACGCCGGCATGGGCACTTGCAGCGGGCGCCTGCGGATCGAGATTCGCCGCCAGATCGCGAAGTGCCTCTGTGAAGGGTCTACTGCCCTTTTCCCCCGGCTGACTGGAGCGCAGCTCGAGCCAGTCGGCCATCAATCGCAGCTGCTTCACCACCGAGTCGAGCTGGCGCGAGCTGGTCGGGACGCCGGCAACCGCCTGGTCGTAGACACGCTTCAACTCGTCTACCTTTGTCGGCAGCGAGCCGTCGATCAGACAAATGGCCACCTCCGCATCCGCGGCAATGACCGCGTCGAAGAACTCGTAGGTCTCGGCGAACCTTTGGCGCGCGACCTTCTGGCAGCCCCGGGCCAGCTCTGTCAGCGCACCGACGGAGTCGGTCGGGAACAGCACCGCGTCGAGCTGCAACCGGTTGATCGTGGGATAGGGATTAAAGTCGGCCGACTCGATCTTAGATGCCGCGTGGGCGTATGCGTCCCGGCTCTTCTCAAGCAGTACCTTCACCCGAGACCAGGATGTTTTCCGCCGCCCCAGCAAGGCCGCTTTGCACTTGTAGGCGCTGCCCAGGATGGACCAGCGCTCAGCGTTGGGCCGTGACGGCACCTCCGGCGTTTGGGTCGGCGTCGCCACGACGTGCCCGGTCGCCGCCAGCAGGCTGGTCAGCCGCTCGATCGCGCGATCGATCATACGGATGCCTTCGGGGCCACCGCGCCGCTCCCCTTCCCTCGCCTCCAGATTGGCGAGCTGCTCGATAGCGGCCACCGGCACCCGGCCTTGCTTGTCCTCTTCGGCGATGGCGCGCACATAAGCCTTGGAGGCACGATCGAAGCCCGCGGAGCCCAGCTCCCCGTATACCGCGCCCAGCACCGCTTGGATCTCGGGCAAATCCCGCCAGCCTGCCGGCACTTTTCCCATCACCTGCTCGACGGCCTCGACGGTGCCCTTCACGTCGGCCCGCTTGCCTGGCTTGATGGCGCGCAGACGCTGAACCACCTCTTCGGGGGCCACCGGCTGCCATCCGTCTGCACGCTTCGGGGCCTCGCGCGTCGGGTCGAGCACATAACCCGGGTCCCCGTAGGCCTGATAGGCGCCCCAGGTATTGAGGTTGGGATACTGCCCATAAGTCGCCTTGCGTGCGGCCCAAACCGCTTGTCCGAACGGTTTGCGCTCGTGCACCAGGGTCGAGAAGAAGGTCTCCGAAAACAGCTTGGCCGCTTGATCGTTGACTGCCCAACCGGCGGCCACGACGCAGCGCACCCCCATCTGGATGAGCTCGCGCGCCACGCTGGCCGCGAGGCGATTGTGGCTCGACAGGGTGATCTGACCCAGGTGGCAGCAGTTGATGAAGACCACATCGGGCACGACCTCCATCTGACCGATCTCGGCGGCCGTGAGCAGCACGCCGTCGGAGAGCACGACACCGGTGCGCGGTTGCCGCCCGTGCTCATTCGAGGCGAAGACCCCGTGGGCGGCGATCGTCAGCACCCGATAGGGTTTCTTGAACAACAGCCCGAGAACATCCAGGGCCTTCTTGCCGGGCTGAGAGTACTCCACCGCGTAACCGGCCTTCTCCAGCGTGTCCCGGACGGCCTCGGCCTCCATTTTCGCCTCCTCCAGGGATGGCAGCGCCGTCCCCCCTTTCCGGTTGGGATCCTTGTAGAAACCCTCGGTGGACGGGTTGCCGATGACACAGGCCGTGCGAGCGACGCTGCTGCGGACCACCTGCCGGTATTCGGCCGACACCAACTGACGGACCATGCGGGTCCTGAGCACCATGGGCTCGCCGTCCACCACGAACATCTCCCAGGGCAGATTCGCGGTGTATTCGTCCACCACCAGCACCAGCTTCTCGGTCTGGCGCGCCGCAGCCTTGAGCTCCAGCGGCACCATAAGCTGGAACAGGGTGTGCGAGATGTCGCGGTTGAACGTGGGGAAAGCTATGGCGCTGCGGATCAGCGCCTCGATCAGGCCGGGCTGGCGCTGCAGCGCCAGGGCCTCGGCCCGCGCCCGCTCCGACAGGTAGACGTACTTGAGCCGCTCGGCCACCGGGGCAGCGGCGTCGACCGGCCGCGCGACGTCAGGGTAGGGGTTAACCCCCCGCGCCGCGTCGGCACTCCTCTCCGAACAACCGGCTTGCTTCAGCAGCCTCTCCAGGGCCTCCTCCGGGATCGGCGAGATGTTGCGCACCTGGTAGCAGTGCGGGGGACAGGGCGCCTCGGTCCGATCGGCGTCGGTGATGATGAGCCGCGGCCAGTAGTCGGCGGCGGGGCTGACGCTCAGACGCTCACGCACCCCCTCGCCCCGGATGAGCCCCCGTTCAGGGCGGATCTCGACCGAGAGTCGGAGCAGCTCCTTGTCCAGACGCTCGGGCAGATCCAGCACGGCATGGGCTGCGGTGATGGCGGTATCGAGGTACAGCTCCAAAAACTCCAGCTCGCTCACCATGAGGTCGGAGCCCGTGGCGTCGCCATACTGGCGGTTGGCCTCGCACACGCCGAGCACGACAGCGTCGATGGAGTCCGGCACGCTGATATAGGTCGTCGAATTCTGTCCGATGAGTAGGCTGGCGAGCTTGAGGCTACCGGGCCCCGCCGCGGCATCATTACCCGACCTCAGGTCGCGGCTATGCAGCAGCAGCCGCAGCACGCCTGCGCGCACGGTCTCGGTGAGCTGGGCGAGTCCAAGACTGTCGAATTCGCCCAGTCCGACGATCACGGCCCCCTTGCCGGTCCCTCGGCGCACATCCTCCCGGGTCTTGTGATTGAGCACCACGGCGCTGGTGCCGATCTCGCCGGCGTACACGCCCAGGCGCTCTCGCTGGCTCAGGGCGCCCCCCACCAGGCGGTCGATCACCCTCTCGGCCCCGGAGATCGGGTCCCCCAGGTAGTGGCCGCACAGCACCGGCAGCTGCGCATGGCTGAGGTCCATGGCGCGAACCCTGACCTTCACCACGCTGCGCCCGGCGCGGACGACGCGCCTGGCCTTGGCGCCATAGATGCTGCGGGCCAGATCGTCCGGCGTGGGATAGAGCACCGGCCCGGCATCGGCCAGCCGGGTCGGGGCGGGCAGTCCGCGGGAGACCGGCAGGCGCGCGAGCAGCGCGGTCGTGCCCTTCTCCAGCAGCTCGACGATGGCTCCGAAATGCTCCCGGGTGCGGGTGAGGTCGCCGTGGCTCTCGGGCATGTACCAGCAGCGGTCGCGCTGCGGGTCCTCGGGGAAATACAGGTTGTCCATCCGCCCGGAGGCCCAGGTCACCGAGCCGTCGCCCTCGGAGGTGAATTCGATCTTCAGGCGCGCAGCGTCGCCCTGCCCGACCACCTTCACCCCGCAAGGCGTGTCCTCGGACTGGCCGAACACGTAGGCCACGCGCTCTGGGTGGTCGATCTGGTTGTCGTGCAAGATGGCGCGCCAGATCGCAGACGCACCGTCCAGGCTTGGCTGCAACGGGGTGGCGACCATGCCGTCGCCGAACCAACGGTCCGTGGCTAGCGGCTTGTACTTTTCCCAGATGGCTTGCTGAAAATAGTCATCCTCGGTATTACCGCTGTCCTTGAATCCTGGTCGGGGCAGCAGCTGCAGCGCGCCGGGGAAGCCACCCACGATGTCCAAAACGCCCTGCAGGCGGTGCTTGACGTCCATGCGTGCCAACATGCGCACGGTGTCGGCCTTGCCGAGCAGGGTCTGCACCATGAGATGGGAGCCGTTGTTGGGCGTGCCCAGCATGATCAGCCGCCCACCCTCCCGGGCGACGACTTCCGCCCACAACCTCGGGTGCTTGCTGAGCATGGCGCGGACCACCAGACCGCCCATGCTGTGGGCGAGCAGGCGCACCGGCTGGTTGGGAAACCGACCCAGCTGGTCCTGCACCACCGCGGCGAGCTTGTCGGCGCTCACCTCGATCGGCAGACGCCAGTCGTAGTCGAGACGCACGACCCGGTGGCTGGCCTCCAGATGCCGGGCCAGCTCCCCGTAGAACATCTCGAACAGACCGTCCGGCTCCACCCCGTGGCTGCCAAAACGGATCTCGGCCAGCCCCCCGCGGATCAGGTCGAGGGGATCGAGCCAGATCCGATCACCGCCGACGAGGCCGGGCACCTTGAGATGGGAGCCCATGATGCCCGGCAGCAGGATGACGATCGGGCGGTCACCCGCCGCCTCGCCCCGCTGGGCCTCTCGGCCAGCGACCTCCGCTTCCACTTCCTGCACGCTCGGCTCGCGGAAAGACACCAGAGGCTGGAACCCCGGCAGCTTGTCGGGCTCCGGGTCGGTCAGCCAGTCGCGCACCGCCCGGCGGGTCCAGACGTTGAAGAAGTAGTGGAAATGGTTGACCTCCGGGCCGTCGTCGAACAGGCCCAGGGCGTCGCGCGAAGCCAAGCCGCCGTACATGGAGGAGGTGTCCACCACCAGATCATTCCTAGCGCTGTCGAAGAACATCCAGTCGGCGAGCATCACGCCGATGCGCTTGAGCAGGCCGGTCTCCATCTCGACGTCGCCGGCGATTACCGCCATGCGGATGCCCTGCTTGCGCGGCGCCAGGGCCAGCAAGGCCCCCATGGGCGAGTCGGCCAGCATGGCCTCGATGCCCGGCACCAGACGCGGGTCCACGC
>Ga0307440_1001000_pt1 | contig 13923 bp, 7 predicted proteins | sample SalMarWE160410MG_FD_202150 | JGI IMG/M metagenome (GOLD analysis project Ga0307440, IMG submission 202150) | Salt marsh sediment microbial communities from the Plum Island Ecosystem LTER, Massachusetts, United States - WE1604-10 | ecosystem: Environmental > Aquatic > Marine > Intertidal zone >... | reverse complement strand
GAACATGAAGCCCCGTCCGACGCCGCGCTCGATGTCTCGCCCCGCCCGCCTTCTCGCCTCCGCCGCCGTTCTCCTGGCCGCCACGGCCCGCTGCGCCCCGCCCCCTCCGAAAGGAGTCCGGCGGACATACTACATTGCGGCCGATCCGGTGCTGTGGGACTACGCGCCCACCGGGAAGGACCTGACGCTCGGCATGGGCAAGCCGCTGGCGAAGTCGGACTTCGCCATGGTGGACCCGTCCGGGAAGGTGCACGCCCAGGCCCGGGTGATGCTGAAGGCCATCTACCGCGCCTACACGGACTCGACCTTCACGAAGCTGAAGCCCCGACCGGCGAAGTGGAGGCACCTGGGCATCCTGGGGCCGGTCATCCGGGGCGCGGTCGGCGACACGATCGTCGTATGGTTCAAGAACAACACGGACTTCCCGGCCAGCGTGCACCCGCACGGTGTCTTCTACGACAAGCACAACGAGGGGGCGCTGTACGACGACGGCACGGGCACGGCGAACCACGTGGACGACTCGGTCCCGCCGGGCGGCACGTTTCGCTACGTGTGGCCGGTCCCGGAACGGGCGGGCCCGGGGCCCGACGACCCGAGCTCGGTCCTGTGGGTCTACCACTCGCACGTGGACGAGCCCGCCGACGTGAACGCGGGCCTCATCGGCCCGCTCATCATCACCCGCCGGGGCATGGCGCGCGCGGACGGCTCGCCCCTGGACGTGGACCGCGAGTTCGTCACCATGTTCGCGTCGCTGTGGGAGGGGCCGCGGGCGCTGGGGCCAGCTCCCTACGACGGGCCCGCGATGTCGCACTATTTCGGGGCGAACATGAAGCGCTACACGGGGGACACGACGGGGATGGGGCCCGGGGGCCCCATCCGGTGGCACAGCCAGACGGCGGAGCTCTTCCTGACCATCAACGGGCTCATGTACGGCAACCTCCCCGTCTCTTCCCTCACCATGAAGAAGGGCGAGCACGTGCGCTGGTACGTGTTCGCGGCCAGCGGCTTCGATGACAGCCACACGCCCCACTGGCACGGCAACACGGTCCTGGTTCACGGGACACGGAAGGACGTCGTCGACCTGGGCGGTCCCCTCACCATGGTGACGGCCGACATGGTGCCCGACGACATCGGCACGTGGCTCTACCACTGTCACATGGACCTGCATGCCGCGCTCGGCATGTCGGCCCGCTACCGGGTGCTGCCCGCGGACGGCGTGGTGCCGGCGGACACGGCGAAGGCGAGGACGGACGACCCGATGGCGGGGGTGGTTCGGGACCTGGCGGTGCAGGGAGACTCGGCGGCGAGCGCCACGGAGTAGGAGGGACGAGGACGGCGCCGAAGCCGGCCGGGCGACCGGCGGAGGTCCGGCCGCGCCCCGCCGTCCGCCGCGGGTCTTGACGAGGCCGGGGATCGCGTCCATCGTGCGCACTTCCGCCCCCGCCGGGGGCGCTCCCCCCCCTTCGCCGAAAGGCGTCCGCCATGAAGGGACTCTCGCTCCCGCGCGCGGGTGCGTCCGTCTGCGTCCCGCGTCCGACCCTCGTCGCCCCGACGCTCCTCACCCCGGCCCTCGCGCTCCTCGCCGTGGCCGCGACCGCCGTTCTCGGTTCGTGCGCCCCCGTTTCCCGAGAGGCCGCCCCGCAGGGCGTCACCCGCACCTACTACGTGGCCGCCGACGAGGTGGACTGGGACTACGCGCCGGCCGACAGCGACCTCACCATGGGGCGGCCGCTTCCGAAGGGGGACCTCGGCATCGCCAACGCTCCGCCCCTGATCGCCAAGGTGTTCCGCAAGGCCGTCTACCGGGAGTACACGGACTCGACTTTCGCGGCGCTCGAGCCCCGGCCGGACAGGTGGAAGCACCTGGGGATCCTGGGCCCGGCCCTGCGGGGGGCGGTGGGCGACACGATCGTGGTGGTGTTCCGCAACCACACGCACTTCCCGGCCAGCATGCACCCGCACGGGGTGTTCTACGACAAGGCGAACGAGGGCGCGCTGTACAGCGACGGCACGTCCGGCGCCGCCAAGGAGGACGACCAGGTGCCGCCCGGCGGCACGCACCGCTACGTGTGGCCCATCCCGGAGCGGGCCGGCCCGGCCGCCGGGGACCCGAGCTCGATCGTGTGGGTCTACCACTCCCACACGAAGGAGCTGAAGGACGTGCACTCCGGGCTCATCGGTCCCATCCTCGTGATCCGACGCGGCATGGCGCGTCCGGACGGTTCCCCGAAGGACGTGGACCGAGAGTTCGTCACCATGTTCGCGAGCTTCGACGAGAACACCACGCACTTCACGGCCGAGAACCTGAAGCGCTACACGGGGGACACGGTCCGGGTGGGCCCGAAGGGCCCGCGCCTGTTCAGGACCCGTTACAACCTGAATTACCAGACGATCAACGGCCTCATATACGGCAACCTCCCCCTCGCCTCCCTGACCATGCGGGAGGGGGAGCGCGTGCGCTGGTACGTGTTCACCGGGACCGGCTTCGACGACTTCCATAGCCCGCACTGGCACGGCAACACGCTGGTGGTGAGGGGACACCGGGAGGACGTGCTGGACATGGACGGTCCGCTGCTCATGGAGACCGCCGACATGGTGGCCGACAATCCGGGCATCTGGATCCTGCACTGCCACTTCGCCGATCACATGGTGGGCGGGATGTCGGCCCGCTACCGGGTGCTGCCGGCGGACTCGATCTGAGGGACTACTCCCCCGGGTGGTACACCCGCTCGGTGTGGCCCTCGAGCTGGGCCGGGTAGAAGTAGATGACCCGCAGGTTGCCGCTGGCGTAGCGGGCGGCCTCGTCGACGAAGTGGGGCGACTCGGGGTCGCCGCTCTCGCCGCCTGCCGTGATCCCGCGGGCCCGGACGCTGTCGCCGAACTCGATCGCGGCGATGAAGCTGTTCCCCGAGTTTCCGTACCACTTCTTCGTGTCGTACTGCCGCGCCCCGAACGAGGCCAGGGAGCCGGTGCGCGAGGAGGTGAAGGGGACCGGGATGGAGGGCTTCGAGTCGTCGAAGTGCGGCCGGATGGAGTCGTCGAGCCGCTGGAAGCGGTTGATGTCGCCCCACGGCATCTGCCAGGTGCCGAAGTCCGAGGTGAGCCGGTCCATGGCCGTCGACAGCGCGGCCAGCAGGGAGTCGGACGCCACGTCGTGGGCCACCCAGTCGCGCGGGGCCACGGTGTCGGGGCGCGCTCCCCCGTACATGGACCGCGCCAGCGCGTAGTACCAGTAGACCCCGAGCGAGGTCTGCACCGAGTTGATCCCCCACCGGTAGTCCCAGCTCCGGAGCAGCGTGATCGGCCGGGCCAGCTTCGTCTTGAGGGCGGCCGAGGCGGGCAGCGCGTCCCACGCCTTCACCAGCGAGGGGACCGTGACCGCCAGCCAGGGCTGGTAGCTGTCGAAGCCGGCCGCGGTCAGCGACTCGATGGTGTAGTGGTGCGGCTTCCCCTCCAGGAGCCGGAGGGCGTGCAGGCCGCGCGGGCTCTCGTAGCGGTCCCGGTCCACGTAGGTGGGGTAGTCCCCGCGCCTGGGGCTGTCCGGGCCGGCGGCCGACCACGGCCAGTTGTTGGAGTTGAACACCCACCCGTCGGCCGGGTCGATGGCGTTGGGGCTCTGGTCGATGGACAGGATGCCGTGGTAGGCGGTGGCCGTGTCGCTCCCGTCCACCGGCTTCCTCCAGTCGAACGTGTCGTTTCTGCGCGGGATGTAGTTGGAGTGGAAGTAGGCGATGTTCCCCTCGGCGTCGGCGAACACGGTGTTGTTGGAAGAGTTGGTGTGGTGCTCCATCGTCTTCCGGAAGTCGGCCAGGTCCTTCACCTTGGTGCGCGTCACGTCCTGGATGAGGGCCTCGATCGGCTTCTTCATGAGGCTGATCGAGATCCACCGGTCGCCCTGCCGCGCGATGACCGGCCCGTGGCGCGTGTAGTAGGCCGTGAACGTGCGGCTCTTCATCCCTTGGTCGGTGCGGTAGGGGACCGTGATGGTCCGGGTCCTGACCGGGTACCACTTCCCGCCGTACAGGTACTGCCAGCCATCGCCCCGCTTCCGGACCCTCTCCAGGAACTGGTCTATGTTGTCGACCTCGCTGGAGGTGTGCATCCAGCCCGCCGTGCGGTCGAAGCCCTGGTAGATGAAGAACTGGCCCCAGGTCACCGCGCCGTACGCGTTCCAGCCCGAGTCGCTGGACATCTGGAGCTCGGAGCGGAAGTAGAAGGAGGTGTGCGGGTTGATGTAGAGGAGCGCGTGCCCGTTCAGCGTGTTCTTCGGGGCGATGGCGATCCCGTTGGAGCCCGAGGGTTCCCGGCGCCACGATGGCGTCGCCATGGCGACCGTGGGGTCGCCGTAGAAGGCCGCCAGATCCCGGAGGTCCACGCCCATCTCGATGTCGCCCCCGATCGAGCCCTCGGTGAAGGTGAGGGCCATCCATGGCTCGAAGCGGTCGATGACGCGCGGGTGCACCCGTGGGTGCGTGTACAGGTAGTAGTTGAGCCCGTCGGCGAAGGCGTCCATGAGCGTCCTGAGCCACTCGGGGCTCCGCGCGTACTGGGCCCTGGCCGAGTCGGGGACGATGAACAGCTTCATGCGCAGGTCGCGCCACATCTGCGAGGCGCCCTCGGTCTCGGCCAGTCGGCCCATGGCGTTGATATAGTTGGTCTCGACCCGGTTGAAGTCGTCCTCGGCCTGGGCGTACTCCATGCCGAACACGGCGTCCGCGTCCGTCTTGCCGTGCACGTGGGCGATGCCCCAGTCGTCGCGGGTGATGGTGACGTCGGCCGCCTCCCGCTTCCACCGGGCCAGCTCTTGCGCGGAGGGGTGGCGGGCGTCGGCTTGGGCGGTGGCCGGCGCCGGCGCGAGCGCGAAGGTGGCCGTGGTGACCACGAGGACGCGGGCGAGCGTGTGCATGGCGACTCCCCTGGAGGACCGGAGCAAGGACCGACCGGAGAAGCAACATGCGACGGGGGGGAGTGGCGGGAAAGCCGGGCGCGGGGAGCGCCGGGCGCGCTCCCGCCCGGTCAGGTCACCGGCGGTGCTTCTCCGTGGCCGGCGACGGCGATCTGGCACCCGACACCCGCGCGCCGGCTCGCCTTGGCCCGGTACATGGCGTGGTCGGAGGCTCTCAGCAGCTCCTCGAAGTCGAGACCGTGATTCGGGTACACCGCCACGCCCATGTCGGCACAGACCTTGATCCAGGAGACGCCCACCGGGACGGGACTGTCGAGCTCGATCTCCACGCGGCGCGCGATCTCCACGGCGTCGTCCGCGGTCGAGATGTCGGGGAGAAGCACCAGGAACTCGTCGCCGCCGAGGCGGCAGGCGACGTCCGTCTCCCGGGCTCCGAGCTTCAGGCGGCGAGCCACCTCCCTGAGCACCTGGTCGCCCGCGGCATGGCCCAGGTGGTCGTTGATCTCCTTGAACCGCGTCAGGTCCAGATAGATCAGGCCCACGAGGCTGCTTCGTCGTCGCGCCAGGGCCAGGTATCGGTCGGCGATCTGGCCGACGGCGCGGCGATTCACCAGGTCGGTGAGCGGGTCCTCGAACGCGAGGTGCTCGAGCTCGTGCTCCAGCTGCTTGCGCTCGCTGATGTCCATGATGGTGCCGATCACGAATGGCTCGGCCGCGCCCGGCGGACGGACCAGGTGGGCTGCCAGGAGGCCGAACACGTCGTCGCCGTCCCGGGACGCCAGGCGTATCTCCACGTTGGTCAGGGACCGCTCCCTGCGTAGCGCCGCGAGCAGTCGGGCTCGGGTCCGACGGTCGGGGAGGAGCCGGGAAGCGGGCTGCCGCATCAGCGCCTGGCGCGAATCGTACCCCAGCATGCGGGCCAGCGCCTGGTTCGCGTCGTGGATCTCCCCCAACTCCGAAACTCGGAACGCTCCGGCCACGATGTCGTCGAACAGCCGCGGGTACCACTCCTGTTCGGCGCGGCTCGCGCCCGCTCGCCCGCTCGCCTGCTCGGTGACCTCGCGGGCGTCGACCACCAGTCGGACACTCGTCCGCCGGTTTCCTTTGCGTCGGTCCCCGATCCCCCTCTCGACCCGGTGCCCTCCGAAGCGCAGACGTCGCCACTCGCCCGATTCCGTCCGAAGGCGTCCCTCCACCTCGAGCAGCCCCTCGGGCTCGGCGAAAGCGCTCGCGATCGCCTCGCCCAGCCGCTCGTGGTCCTCGGCATGGGCCAGCTCCAGGAGGTCCCGGCCGATGACCATCTCCGGAGGCCAGCCCAGCACCTCCTGCACCGGCGGGTTCACGTAGTCCACGATGCCGGACCGGTCCAGGACGGCGACGATGTTGCGCTGGCGCTCCAGGATGCGCTCGAACCAGTCTTCGCGCTCGCGGTGCAGCTGCTCCGAACCCCAACGCTGAAGCGCGAGCTCGACGGCCGCCAACAGCTCGCGGTGTCCGAAGGGCTTGAGCACGTACCCGTACGGGGCCGTGAGCATGATGCGCCGCATCTCCTGGGGCGAGCTGATCCCGGTCACGAAGATGATCGGGATGTCGAAGAACCGATGGATGAGCCGCGCCGCGTCGCGGCCGTCCATGGCGCCCGGGAGGCGTACGTCCATGAGCACCAGGTCCGGGCGGAGCCGGCGGGCGGCCTCGACGCCCTGCTGACCCGTCAGGGCCTGACCGACGACCTCGTAGCTCAGCTCGGACAGGGCTCGCGCCGTGTCTTCGTTGAGCTCGGGCTCGTCCTCGACGATGAGGATTCGGGGCGGCGCGACGGTCGGCTCGATCATGACGGTCCCTCCCGGCGGGTCTCCGGCGCTGAAGTCCCCACCCCTCTCGCGGGTTAACTAAAAACAAAGAGCAAGTCCCGCGCCGGCGCGAAGCCGGACGGAACGGCGGCCGCAACCTGTTCCGGCCCACGCCGGTGACGGGTGATGGGGCCGCGGACCGCGCGCCGGCGGCGAGCGCAAGACAGTGGTCGGTCCGCGACAATCTGCGGGGAAGGGAGTGGCGGTGCCGCCACAGCCGCCCGCGGTGAAAGGGGCCCGCGACGTTGCACGGGGAGGCTCTGTGTGGCATTTCTAGCGTGGATTGGGACGTGTAGAAGCGTCCGGTCGGCCCATCTTCGACCCGGCCAGGAACGGTGTGAGATGTCGATGACGGAGTCCCAGGCGGCGGATGAGCCGGTGTTGGTGGCAGCCCTCGGCGCTTCGGCCGGCGGCCTGGAGGCGCTCGAGGACTTCTTCGACCACATGCAACCGGATACCGGCGTCTCCTTCCTGGTGGCCCAGCACCTGGACCCCAACCGAGAGTCCATCGGCCCCGACCTGCTGGGCCAGCACACGTCGATGCCAGTCCGACAGGCGGTGGATGGGGACATCCTCCGTCCCGATCACGTCTACGTGGCGCCGCCCGACGCGTGGATGACACTGGGGCAGGGGACGCTTCACATGGAGCCCCGACAGGGACGGGGCTCGCCCACCGTGGTGGACCGCCTGTTCCGGTCCATGGCCGCGGACGCGGGACCGGCCGCGGTCGCTATCCTGCTCTCGGGCGCCGGCTCGGATGGGGCGATCGGGATCGGGTGGGTGCGGGAGGCCGGGGGGCTGGCCATGGTCCAGGATCCCGCCACGGCCCGGTTCGACTCCATGCCGCGCCACGGGATCACGATCGGACGGGTCGCGGACATCCTGCCGCCGGCCGGCCTGGCGGCCCGCGTGGCCGAATACGCCGAGCAGGTGCGGCGGGGCGAGAGCGAGACGAGCACCGGGAGCTACGGGGACTCCGGGGCGGCGATCGAGAGGATCGTCACCCTGCTGCTCGGCTCCACCGGCCACGATTTCTCCCTGTACAAACCGGCGACGCTCCTCCGACGGGTGGCCAGGCGAGCGAAGCGCCGGAGCTGCGCGGGATTGGACCAGTACGCCGAGCTCCTCGAGGACGATCCACGGGAGATCCAGATCCTGTTCGAGGACCTCCTCATCGGGGTCACGAGCTTCTTCAGGGATCCCGAGGCCTTCGACACGATACGGCGACTGGTGATCCCCCGAATCGTCGACGAGCGCGACGCGGGAGGGTCTATCCGCGTGTGGGTGGCGGGATGCGGGACGGGCCAGGAGGCGTATTCCCTGGCCATGCTCTTCCGCGAGGCGCTCGCGGACCGCACGGAGGCGCCCGCGCTCAAGATCTTCGCCACCGACGCGAACGAGAACGCTCTGGCGGTGGCCCGGCGCGGACACTATCCGCAGGGGATCGTGGAGGAGGTGCCCGCCGACCTGATGAAGCGGTATTTCCGCTCCGAAGAGAGCGAGAAGCGGGTCACCGAGGAGCTCCGGGAGGCGTGCATCTTCGCGCGGCACGACCTCCTGTCCGACCCACCGTTCTCCTCCCTGGACCTGATCTCCTGCCGGAATGTGCTCATCTATCTGCGGCAAGAAGCACAGGACCGGCTGCTCCCGCTCTTCCACTACGCGCTGAAGCCGGGGGGCACGCTCTTCCTCGGCTCCTCGGAAGGCGTCACGGGCCACGCGAGGCTGTTTCGCGAGATCCAGGACGGCCACCACCTCTTCCAGCGCCGCGACACCGCGGTTCGACTTCCGCAGGCCTTCCCGGGGCACCGGATCGCGAGCCGCCCGGGCACGAGCCGGCTCCCGGCCGGCGGCCAGCCCGGGCCGAGGCCGGAGCGGACCTCCGCCCGCGCCACCTACACAGAGGAGCTGGAGCACCTCCTCCTGTCCAAGTACACGCCGCCGTGCGTGATCGTCGACGAGGACCGGACCATCATCTACATCCACGGCCGAACGGGGGAGTTCCTCGAGCCCTCCCCGGGACGCCCCAGCGACGACCTGATGGCCATGGCCCGGGTGGGTCTCCGTCCCCAGCTGCGGAGCGCCATGGTCGAGGCGGTGCGTACCAAGGAGACGGTGATGCGCGAAGGCGTGTCGTTGGGCGCGCGCGGAAGCTGGGATCGCGTAGATCTCACCGTCCACCCGTTGCGGGAGAGCCACGGGGCCGGCGACCTGTACCTGGTGCTGTTCCAGAAGCGCGCGGGGTGGGAGGTGCGCCGCGAGGCCGGCGAGGCCGGCGAGGCCACGGCGGGCCCGGAGGGTGACGGCGCCGACACGGACCGGATCATCGAGGAGCTCGAGAGGGAGCTCACCGAAACTCGCAGGCAGTTGCTGGCGAGCCTCAGAGAGCAGGAGAGCGCGAACGAGGAGCTGCGGGCGGCCAACGAGGAGCTCACCTCGATGAACGAGGAGCTCCAGTCGTCCAACGAGGAGCTCCAGACCGCCGACGAAGAGACCCAGTCGGTCAACGAGGAGCTCGAGACGGTCAACACCGAGCTGAACCAGAGGGTCCTGGAGCTGAAGCAAGCGCTCTCGGACCTGGACAACCTCTTCGCCAGCAACGAGATCGCCACGATCTTCCTGAACCGCCAGCTCCGGATCCAGCGGTTCACCCCGGCCGCCACCAGCATCTTCCGGCTGCAGGAGGCGGACATCGGGCGCCCGCTGAGTGACATCACGTCGCGAATCGTGGCGTACGGCGACGACATGGCGAACGAGGTCGCCGGTGTCCTGGACACGCTGGAGCCGCTGCAGCGGGAGATCCGAGTGGACCACGAAGGAGCGTGGTACGACATGCGGATCCACCCCTACCGCACGATCGACGACGAGATGGAGGGGGTGGTGCTCACCTTCGTGGACATCACCGAGATCAAGCGGCTGGAGCAGGTGCGCAGTCGCCTCGGGGCCATCGTCGAAGGGATGCACGACGCCGTCGTGGGCCACGACCTCAACGGTCTCATCACGAGCTGGAACGAGGCTGCGCGGCACCTGTTCGGTTACGATCCAGAGGAGGCGATCGGGCGCGACCTGTCCCTGATCGTGCCCGCCGATCACACGCACGAGGTGGACGCCGCGCTCGCGGAAGTGCTGCGGGGAGGATGGACGAGCCCGGTGGAGACCGTGCTCAAGACCCGCGAGGACCAGCGCGTCCACGTTTCGATCAATCTCTCCCCGATCCGCGACCACGCCGGACGGGTGGTGGAGATCGCCCAGACCGCCCGTGACATCAGCGCCCGGGTGGAGGCCGAGCAGACCGCGCGCGACGCGGACCTCCGGAAGAACGAGTTCCTGACCATGCTGGGCCACGAGCTCCGCAACCCTCTGGGCACGATCCGCAACTCGGTGGAGTTCCTGGCGCGGCGTGCCGCGACGGTCCCGGAGTTGGACGAAGAGGACCGGGAGCCCCTGGATGTCCTGGTGCGGCAGGTGGGCTATATGGCCAACCTCGTGAACGACCTCACCGACGCGGCCCGGATGTCCAACGGACGCTTCGATCTACACGAGGAGCGGATGGATCTCGCGGCGATCGTGCGCGAGGGGCTCGCCGACTATCGCGGATGGGCGGAGGATCTCGGGGTGACGCTGGAGGGCCAGGTTCCGGACGAGGCGCTGTGGATCGAGGGCGACCGCACGCGACTCGCCCAGGTCCTCGGGAACCTGATCCAGAACGCCTGCAAGTACAGCCTCGAAAAGGGTGTGGTGAGCGTGGCGATCCGGAGAGAGGAGCGATGGGCGCTCGTCTCGGTGCGCGACCGGGGCCCCGGCCTCGAAGCGGACGAGATCGAGCGGATCTTCGACCTCTTCGACCGGGGCTCCCGCAGCCTGGACGCGTCCTCCGGTCCCGGTGGCCTGGGCGTGGGTCTGCCCGTCGCCCGTCGCCTGGTGGAGCTCCACGGAGGGTCGCTGTGGGCGGCGAGCCCGGGGCGCGGTCAGGGCTCCACGTTCACCTTCCGCGTCCCGCTCGCCGACGAGCACGCGTCGACGACCTCCCGCCCAGGACCCGACGCCGGCGCCGCACCATCCCCCCGCCGGGTGCTGGTGGTGGAGGACGACCGGGACGCGGCGGACAGCATGAGAAGGCTGCTCGTGCTCATGGGCCACGAAGTTCGGGTCGCATACACGGCGGACGCGGCCCGGCAGCTCATCCTGGACGAGCCCCCCGACGTCGTACTGTGCGACATCCACCTGTCGGGCGAACTGGACGGGTACGAGCTGGCCCGCGCCCTCCGGGGGGAGCCGCGGTCGGCCGCGGTGCGGCTGGTGGCTCTCACCGGGTTCGGCCGCGACATTGACCGCGAGCAAGCCCGGGAGGCGGGCTTCGACCAGCATCTGACGAAGCCCGTGACGGCGGACGACCTGGAGCGCGCGCTCGGCGGCCGAGAATCGGCCGACTAGGTCCGCAGGCCCGAACCCTCGGCCGGGAGGACCAGCTGCACGGCCACGCCGGAGCGGCTCCCGGCCTCCACCCAGATCCGGCCTCCGAGGTCGGCCACGACCTCCGGGAGTGAAGGGGCGGGCTCCGGCGCCGGCGGCGCTCCCTCGTTTCCGGACCGCGCCGGAGGCGGAGCCTCGAGGCTCACGGTGATCCGGAGGCCCTGGTCGGACGTCCGCAGCTCCGGGCTACTCCCGCAGCGTCGGGTCAACTCGAGCAACTCCCGCATGGCGGGTTCCAACCGGCGGCCGTCGGCCCGAACGGGCGGGAGGTCGGCGTCCACGCCCAGGAGGTCCTGCAACCGCACCAGATCCTTCCGGCCCTGCCGCGCGCCGGGCGCCGCCGCCGCGCCGGACTCCGAGTCCTCGAGGACGTCGCGGATCTTGTCCGCCATGGCCAGCACCGCATCGTGGATCCCCCCGAGGTCGGCCTCCATTTGGGCCCGGTCCGCGTCGACCCCCGACCGGAGGAGCGACTCGGTCCGGAGGAGGGCCGAGTTGAGGTGCCCCCGGAGCCGGTGTGCCAGGCTGGCGCGGGCCCTGGCCGCCTCCCGGGTAGCCCGGAGCAGCTCGGACTCCAGCCGGTGGCGCTCCAGCAGCAGGCTGGCGCAGTGGATCACGGGTCCGAGGGCGTCCAGGCACGGCAGGGAGCCGTCGTCGTCCGCCTCGACCCAGAGCCGGACCTCCACCTTGCCGGTGGCATTCGGCCCGGGCACCGCCAGCCAGACGGCGTCGGAGTCCGACCCCGGCGCGGGACCGGCGCCCGGTGGCATGGGCCGCTCTCCGGCATGATGGTACGATCCCGGGAGCTCCACCCGGACCTGGCGGTCGCCGCACAGCTCCCTCGCCTCGAGGGCCAGGGAGCAGCAGCACCCCAGCGTCGTCGGGCCGAAGCGGCCGAGGTCCTCCGCGAGGTCCCTGGCGCACGTCTCGGTAGCGGAGCGGCTCGGGCTCCCTGGGATCCGCGTGGTCGAGTCGGATTTCATCGACAACAATTTACAGCCCCCGGGGAGAGACTGCGACCATCACGGGCGCGGCGCCGGCCCGGATCCTCCTCGATCCTGGACGAGCCTCCGCCGGCCGGCTAGGCTCGGGGCATGATCCTGTTCTACGACCTCGAGACCACGGGGCTCGACCCGGACAGCTCCCGCATCGTCGAGCTGGCGGCGGTGGAGGGGCCCGAGGCGCGTCCCGCGTACCTGGGCCGCTTCGACCCGGGCGTGCCGATCCCGCTCGAGGCGTCCCGCGTGCATGGGATCACGGACGAGGCCGTGCGAGGCGAGCGCCGCTTCGAGGAGGCCGCGGCCGAGCTCCAGCGGCTGTTCGAGGGGCGGGTCCTGTGCGGCTACAACATCCGGCGCTTCGACACGCCGCTCCTGGACGCCGAGCTCAGGCGGGCGGGCCAGCCGGGCTTCGACCTGGGGGAGGTGCTGGAGATCGACCTGTACCGGGTGTGGTCCGCGCTCGAGCCGGCCGGGTGGCCGGGCGGCATGACGCTGGGCGCGGCCGTGGTGCGCTTCCTGGGCCGGCCCCACCGGGAGGCGCACGCCTCGGAGGGAGACACGGCCGTGCTGCCCGCCCTGCTCGAGGCGCTGTGCGCCGAGCACGGGCTGGTCGACTCCGACCTCCTCGAGCTGAGCGCGCCTCCCTGGGAGGTGGACCGGGCCGGGAAGCTCCGCCGGACGGCGGAGGCGGTGGTGTTCGACTTCGGCCGCCACGCGGGCGAGCCGGTGGCGAAGCACCCGGACTACGTGGACTGGATGCTCCGCGCCGACTTCTCGGAGGAGACCAAGCGCATCCTGAGGGCGCTGCGCGAGGGAGGCTGAGCGGCGCGGGCGGCCCCGGTGGGCGGCCGACTTCAGGCCGTGCGGCGCTGCTCCTCGACCGGCATGCTCCTGGCGTACGTGGCGCCCCGGAGCCAGTGCTCCTCCAGGAGGCTCGCCGCCTTCTCGAGCTGGCCGTTGCGGAGCGCCTTCACGATGGCCGCGTGCTCCTCGAGGGCGCCCTCCTGGTCGGCCTCGTCCTGCAGGGAGGCGAGCTCGTAGCGCGCCGCGCGGTTCTTGAGGCGGTCGATCTCGCCGCGGTACACCTCGCCGATCCGCTCGATGGGAAGGAGGACGTCGTGCCACTCGTGGTCCAGCTCCATGCGGTGCACCGCGTCGCCGGTGTCGCGGCGCTCACGGTCGATCTCCTCCAGCCGCTTGAGCTCCGCCCCGGACGGAAGCCCGGCCCGCGCCAGCGCGCGGCGCTCGACGTGGCCGAGGAGCCCGAACAGGTCCTCGCCCTCCTCGCGGGTCACGGGCGCCACGAAGTAGCCCTCGTGGGGGTGGACGGCGACGAGGCCCTCCACGGCCAGGAGGAGCAGCGCCTCGCGGACGGGGGTGCGGCTCGAGCCCAGCTGGTCGCCGAGCTCACGCTCGTTGAGGCCCTCGCCGGGGGCCATGCGGCCGAACACGAGCCACCCGCGCAGGATGCTGCGGATCTGCTCGCGCAGCGGCGTCTTGTGGAGCTGCACGCCCGGCAGGACGCCGTGGCCGCCGTTCCCGTTGCCGCCGTTCCGCCCCGTCCCGTTCCCCAGCGTGTATCCCATCGTGACCGTCTCCGTGTGTGAGCGCGTGCATGATCCACATCTTCATCCAGCCCGGGCCCGCCGCGCCCGGTGCGCCAGCGTCCCCTCCGACCCGGGAGGCACGTTTC
>Ga0307440_1000999_pt1 | contig 13931 bp, 10 predicted proteins | sample SalMarWE160410MG_FD_202150 | JGI IMG/M metagenome (GOLD analysis project Ga0307440, IMG submission 202150) | Salt marsh sediment microbial communities from the Plum Island Ecosystem LTER, Massachusetts, United States - WE1604-10 | ecosystem: Environmental > Aquatic > Marine > Intertidal zone >... | reverse complement strand
CTCTGTTTCCTGTAGAATATCATTTAGCAGTTCCGGTTTTTCAATGAGTGGTATCCGCTGAATAAGTCTTAACCATCTCTGAGTCTCCCGAAGCTCCTTCAGAGAGATGCGGAGTTTATGGATGAAGCCTTTCGGTGACTCCGCTGCCTGGGCTTCACCGTGGTTCGGATAAGGTGAAGTTCCTGATCTTAACAACTGGCCCGCAACATGGATGCCCGCTCTGGTATTTGGCAGCTGTTCAACGATTGTTATGATTCGCACCGAATAGTCGAGCAGCCTTTCCTCCAGATCATATGTCTGTTTCCTCATCTTCCTCCATTCAAAATTCGATGTTGGACGTTCGATGTTCGATGTTCATCTTTTTATCGTTCGATGTTCTTTTTTTCCCATGCCTAAATGCCTCGAAGGCCTCTCTTACCAATTCCTCTCCCCGGCCTTCATACCGCGGCGAAAAATGAAAGGGGCGAAGCCGCTTCACTCCCGCCCTCTTGGCCAGGATCCCCGCCTGGCGTGCGGTCAGGTGGTATTTTTTTCGAGCAATGGCTCTATCCCGTTCAAGAAACGCCGCCTCAACAAAGAAGTGATCTGTGTTCCATGCCAGTTTGACAATTTTTTCCTCATTGCCTGCGGTGAAACCTGCGTCTGTGACATAGGTTATCTTCTGACCGGGTGAAACACGAGCGATCCGATCCGCCAGTTCACCAAGGCGAAATGTCTTCTCAACCGTCACTTTCGCTTCAGCGGGGGTGATTCGAAATAGGTCCCGTGGGTCCCTTCTTTCATACAGGTATTCCTTGAAACGGTTGAGCCAGGGTCCCACCGGGAGTCCCATTTCCCGTAATGCCTCCTTAATGATATTGACGGAAAAGCTTTCTTGAAGGGTGAGACCCATGCAGGGGATTCCGTGGTCGAGCAGGGTCCCTTTTATGGAGAAAGACGGCTCCGCGAGGAGTGTTCCGGAGAAAGGTTCCGCAAGGACTGTGCTTTTCGCCCGAAAGGCCTCGCGGCAGACATAGGTTTTTGTGACCTTCCGGCCCGGGCTGATTTCACTGGCACGGACCTGGAAATCCGTCTCGTATTCGTGCACCAGATTCCAGGTGTATCCGGCAAGCCTTCCCTCCACCTGTTGCAGAAAGCCCGGCGGGCCGAAGAGGTGGAGCGTCCTGTCCCTTCCAAGGAATATCCGGAGCAGGCTGTCAAAACCGACAAAATGGTCCATGTGGGTGTGGGTGACAAACACGTGAGTGATCTTGAGAAGATCCCTGGCGGAAAGATTTTCAAGGCTTCCCAAATCAAAGAGCAAGGCCCTTTTTTCGTATCGGAAAGGGACGAATAACCCGGGATCGGAAAAGGGGTCGTTGACAAGTTTGGGAAGAAAAGTTCGGTGCATATTTGATATATTCGCAAGAAGCTGGCTTATGTCACAGACGGCAACCTATCTGCAACGTAAAGGAATCGGATCTGACAATCTTTTTCAAATGCTTTCTAAACACTCCGGAGGGGATGGACGGCTATTTGGGGTTTAGCGCTACATCATAGAAGCGCGTGAGGTTTGGGAGGGTTAAACCCCAAATAGCCGTCCATGTTGGAGTTCGGTCCAAGTGCACTATGAGAAAGCACATGAAAAAGATTCTCAGATCCGTTTCCCTAGACATGTAGGATAAAGCGACTTCGTTAGAAGCCTGTCCGTGATCATGTTGATGACTTGCCGGCAAGTCATCATATTTGACAAATATTAGCAAATATGACATGTTTCGCCAAGAAAAAGAACCTTTTTGGGGAATTGAGCGATGACCTTGACCAAGTCCGATATCGCAAAACACGTGAGAGAAAACGTCCGCCTGAAAAAGCCCAAAAGAGACGCGCAGATATATCTCTTTCCTGAGATGGATTGCGTTTTTCTTTCCCAAAATCGGGCTGCAAGGATCGTGGGCAGCCTCATGGAGATCATCAAGGCTGCCCTGGTCAAAGGCCAGGATGTGCGCATTTTCGGCTTCGGAAAATTCCAGGTGAAATTCAAGTGGGCCAGGAGCGGGAGAAATCCCCGGACAGGTGAGAGGATTATTCTCCGGTCCAGACGGGTGGTTACGTTCCGGCCTTTCCGGAAACTCCGGGACCGCATCAACAGGCGAAGGTGAAACTGGAAACTATTCAAACACCAGCTTCCCGTCTTTCACATCAATTTTCACGTGGCTGCCTTCCCTGACATCACCTTCCAGAATCTTGACGGCCAGGGGATCCTGTATGAGGTGCTGGATGGTTCGTTTCAGGGGCCTCGCACCGTAAACGGGGTCAAAGCCGGCTTGGGCCAGGAACGCTTTTGCCTCTTCAGTCAGTTCCAACCCGATTTTCTTACCCTTCAACCTGTTTCCAAGGATAGCCACCTGGAGATCCACAATCTTCTTGATTTCTTCCTGCCCAAGGGAGTTGAAGATAACGATTTCATCGATTCGATTCAGGAATTCCGGCTTAAACGTATTGCGGAGGACTTCCATGATCCGATCGTTCGTACCGTCATCCTTTCTGCCTCCCTGTTCCTGGATCCACTGACTCCCCACATTGGAGGTCATGATCAGGACCGTATTCTTGAAATCAACCGTGCGGCCCTTCCCATCGGTCATCCTTCCGTCGTCCAGGATCTGAAGCAGGACGTTGAACACCTCCGGATGGGCCTTTTCGATCTCATCAAAAAGGACGACCGAATAGGGATGCCTTCGAATGGCTTCCGTCAGGTACCCGCCCTCTTCGTATCCCACATATCCCGGGGGGGCCCCTATCAGCCTGGCCACGGAGTGTTTCTCCATGTATTCCGACATGTCTATGCGCACCATGTACTGTTCATCGTCAAACAGGAACTGGGCAAGGGCCCTGGCAAGCTCCGTTTTGCCGACACCGGTCGGACCCATGAAGATGAAAGAGCCTATCGGCCTGTTGGGGTCCTGGAGTCCGGAGCGGGCACGACGCACGGCATTTGAAACGGCCCTGATGCCTTCCTCCTGACCCACCACGCGTTGGGAAAGCCGTTTCTCCATCTTCAAAAGTTTTTCCCTTTCTCCCTCCATCATCCGGGAGACGGGAATCCTGGTCCACCCGGCAACCACCTGGGCGATATCTTCACTGTCCACCTCTTCTTTCAGCATCTTCCAAGTCTGTTGCAGACCATCCAGTGCCTGTTTTTCCGCCTCCAGCCTTTTTTCCAGTTCAATCAATGTCCCGTATTTGAGTTCCGCCGCCCTGGTGAGATCACCCTTGCGCTCGGCCGTCTGAGCCTCCGACTTCGTTGCCTCAAGCTTCTCCTTTATTTCCCTTATCCTTGAAATACCTTCCTTTTCCTTTTTCCAGTGCGCCGTCATCTCATTCGTCTGGGTGTTCAGGAGGCCTAATTCGTCCTCAATGTTGTGGAGCCGATCTTTGGAGGCCGGGTCTTTTTCCTTCTTAAGGGCCTCGCGTTCTATTTCCAACTGGGTGATCTTTCTATGAATGTCGTCAAGCTCGGCCGGCATGCTGTCAATCTCTATGCGCAGCCTGGAGGTGGCCTCATCAACGAGGTCTATGGCCTTGTCAGGGAGAAACCGGTCGGTGATGTATCGATTGGAAAGGGTCGCAGCCGCCACGAGGGCTGAATCTTTGATCCGGACTCCGTGGTGGACCTCATATTTCTCTTTGAGGCCGCGAAGGATGGAGATGGTGTCTTCCACGGAGGGTTCATTCACCATGACGGGCTGGAAACGGCGTTCAAGGGCCGCATCCTTCTCAATATATTTTCGATACTCTTTAATGGTGGTGGCACCCACGCATCGGAGTTCACCCCTGGCCAGAGGCGGTTTGAGCATGTTTGAGGCGTCGATAGCACCTTCCGCGGCACCTGCTCCAACGAGGGTATGCATTTCATCGATAAAGAGGATGATCTGCCCCTGGGCATCGGTGACTTCCTTCAGCAGGGCCTTCAACCTTTCTTCAAATTCCCCTCGGTATTTGGCTCCCGCAATAAGGGCGCCCATATCAAGGGCCACCACCCGTTTGTCTTTCAGTGCCTCCGGCACGTCCCCATGGACGATCCTCTGGGCAAGTCCCTCTACGATGGCGGTCTTTCCAACGCCCGGTTCACCGATTAGAACGGGGTTGTTCTTTTTCCTTCTGGAAAGGACCTGGATAATTCTTCTGATCTCCTCATCCCTGCCGATCACGGGGTCCAGATCGTCCTTGGCAGCTATGGCCGTGAGGTCCCGGCTGAATCTCTCCAGTGCCTGGTATTTGTCCTCCGGGTTCTGATCGGTTATCCGCTGGCCCCCTCGGATATCCATCAAGGCCTTGAGGATGCTCTCCCTGGTGACGCCTGCCCCTGAAAAGATCCGGGCGGCCTCTCCCTCCTTTTCCCCGGCAATGGCCAGGAGAATGTGCTCCAGGCTGACGAATTCGTCTTTCATCTGCTGGGCCTCGGAGAAGGCCTTGTCGAGAATCGCTTTTGAGCGCGGTGAAATGGAGGCCTGGCTGAGGCCGGAACCGGATACCTTGGGGAGTCTGTCAAGGCCTTCCTGAAAGGCTCTCAGGAGCTGGTTCTGATCGGCGCCGATTTTCCCAAGGAGTGGTGGGATAACACCTTCTCTCTGGTCCAGAATGGACCTTCCCAGATGTTCGGGTTCTATCTGCTGGTGTCCGAGTTTTTCGGCCAGTTGTTGCGAAGCCTGAACGGTTTCCTGTGCCTTGATCGTGAATTTATCAAATCGCATGGTTTAGTTGCCTCCTGCGGCTATTTGTATGAAAACGGAAACTACCTCAAACGTAACGCACGTATCGGGGAACAGATGTGGTTGCCGTTTCTGTCACCCTCACTCGTGGCTGTGTATCTAATAAGAAATCATTAAGAAAATAAGCGCTGGTAAGGAAATGTCAATATTGGGGGAAGACTGCAGTAGTATCTCCATGGATAGATTTGAGCGAAGAAGGAACAGAAATCTTTCTGTAGGATACTATTCAATGTCAAATTTCAAAATCCAAATGTCAAATCAATGTCCAATGTCAAATGACCAAATCGAGGAAGATTTGCACTGTTGTGAGTCCCGGGGACGTCCTGGCTGCAGCAGACAGGCAGCAGGATATCTTTTGGCATTGAGGCATTCCCTCCCTTGGGCGACGCGACGATCGTAGAAAAGAAATAGGGCGGCAACAGTAGCGGCATGGGGATCTTTTTTTGAAGATGGTCCGATGCGCCTGTCGGGTGCATCACTAACGAGATTGCTGCTCTTAAGGAACTGCGGCGTCCCTGATAGTCCCTTTCGGAAACGAATCCACAGCCCCTCCCTTATTGCTGCAACGAAGTCTGCAAGTGATAGGTGGGTTGAGTAAGGACGGACATGAAAGGTCACATGTTCGGGAACGCATTTCGGGTCAAATGCCGAAGAGATGTTCTTTGATCAGGTGTTTTTCTTCTTCATTTGGAAGGTAGGGATAGTTCCACTGTTTCACGTCCGGAAGACAATTGCCGAAAGGACGATTGCAGGCCACCGTGCCGTCTGATCCCAGGCAACCGGTTGTCATAAAGGGTATCCCGAGTTTGAGGATGCCTTCCAGTTGTTCCGGTTCCGTCCCAAAATCCACAATCCTGCCGCGGATGTCAAAGGACATGTCCCGGTGGCCGGCTATACCCTCTTCGATGAGGTGACGGGCAAGTTGTATCCTGAGGTAGACGGGCCAGTCCGGATGGGGCCGGTCCGCCAGGCTTGACCCGTCCTCGGCGAAAAAGGAGAAGAGATGGTTCAAAACACCCATTTGCCACAGGCGGTCCATGAGGGACACCATCTCCTCCTCGGTTTCTCCCATGCCGACCATGAGATGGGCCCCCACATGTTGATGCCCGAATACTTCGAGGCTTTGCTCCAGGATCTGCCAGTAGTGTTCCCACCGGTGCGGGCCGGAGACCCCCTTGCCGCGAAAACGGTCAAAGAGTTCGGGCGTGGCAAGATCAATGGCCACGCCTATCTTGTCAGCGCCGCTGTCTTTCATGGCCTGGAGGTCGGTCTTCTTGAGGATGGTGGGACTGATGAGCACGGAAACCGGCACGTTTGTTTCTTCTGCCAAACGTTTTATCATCTCGACAGTATGGGCGCGGCATTTGCCGTTGGTGATCATTGAAATGCAGGTGCGCCGGACGTATGCGGGGGCAAGGTTGATGGCCTGGACAATCTCCGTCATGGAATAGAGGGGCCAGTCCACATGGATAAAACTCTTTTCACTATAGGTCCCCGGGCGTTTCTTGGCAAGGCCGCAATAGGCGCAGTTGGCCGAACATCCCTCCGGGTAGTGGACCAGCAGATTCACGCACCTGTTGACCGCTCCCCGGTACATCTTTCCACCGGTCAGTCCCAGGGAAATGGCTGAGGCGCGGCTCATCTTGGCATATTCAGGGCTCTGTTCTCCTGATTTCACAACCTCACCTGGTTCTCTTTTGCCTTGAGGATGGCCGCTGTCAGTGTCGGAACATCCAGACCGTAGATCATTTCATCTTCCCACACGGAGGAAAGGCTTTCTTCAATACGTTCCTTCCTTGCGGAGGTCCACTTGAGGGCGTTTTCAAGCCTGTTGACGTGCTCCGGGGTGGAAAAAAAATCGCCGGTGATGACGACATTTTCAATGGCGCCGCCGGCCAGGGACAAATAGATTTCCAGAAGACCGGCGCGGGTTTTCAACTGCCCGATTCCCATGCGCGTCCTAGGGTGTTTGTGTGAGAAGATCCACGAGTCCCTGGTGTATCGCTCCCGGACAAAATGATCGATGGTGTCATTTTCCCATGGATCGGGGGTATCTTCCTGAAACGTGACGTGAAATCCTTCTTCAAAGGCCTCCTGTATGGCCCCCATGACCTTTTCAACGCCCACATCCCGATGGAGTTCTTCCCGAATTGTAGTCATACGCTGGCTGAAGCAGTTGTATCCCTTGTCCCTGACCTTGATCAAGGGTGTATTCATGATGTCCATCATCAGGGGAATATCAAAATCCACCAGAAGACTGGTGTGAAAGAGGAGGCTCTTGCCGGTCTCGGAGGCGGCGGAGAGACCGGCGATCTTTTTCCCTCCAACCTCCAGGTCGTTTTTTGGCTGAAAGCAGGCATTGACGCCGATTTTCCCCAATGCGTTGAGGAGGACACGGCTCATGGTCTCAAAAAGACCACCTACCCCTCTTTTGAGGCCGGGATAGTCCACATTGATTCCGAAACCCAGGGCTACGATTTCGGGGCCCATGATGACCGTGCCGCCGCCAGTGCTCCTCCTGTTGAATTCAATTCCCCTGGCCCGGCAGCGGTCGAGTTTGAGGGCCGCCTCAATGTCCTGATACTTCCCCACAATGACCGAGGGAACGAACGTGTAGAGGTGAAGCAGGGGAGGTGACCCGTTGAGGGCCACGGATTGGGGAAGGGTGTCGTCTATGGCCAGTCCCCGGGCCGTGGATTGGGGATCCGTCACGTTCTTGAAAAGGCGCCAATTGTCAGTCATGTTGGTCAGATATTCAAAGGATAATTTTTATTGATTCAAGTCTATTCAATCCAATTGATCTGATAAAATGTCAAATGACAAAGTCCAAATGACAAATCAATGCCCAATGCCAAATGACAAACTGACCAAGAGCTGATGAACGAGTTGGAATTCCATTTGGCATTTGGGCTTTGGATTTTGGGTTTCCAGGTCTGCCCGTTTCCCGCGGACAGATCCGGCCTAGGCCTTGGCCTTTTCCTCCGCGGCCTTACGGATTTCACTTTCTATGAATTCAGAAACGGCATCACCGTGCAGGAGGTTCGCCAGATCGTCATCCAGTTCGCTTGCCTCCAGCACCAGCACCCAGCCTTTGCCGTAAGGGTCCGAGTTGATCAGGCTGGTATCCTCTTCCAGATCTTCATTGATTTCAAGAATTTCACCGGACACGGGGGCAACCAGTTTACCAATCCACTTGCGGGATTGGATCTTTCCACAGACTTCCCCCTGCTCCACTTCATCTTCTTCCTCGGGCAGATCAATAAAAACAACATCACCGGCCTCTTTTTGAAAAAAGTCCGTCATGCCGACGGTTACCTTGTCACCATCCACCCGGGCCCAGCTGTGTTCCTTGTGGTAATAGAGATCATCGGGCATGTCATAACCTTTGATATCAGCCATTTTTCCTATTCCTCCTTTTCATGGTGAAATAATTTTTCGTCAGATGACGTTTAATGACATTATAGGAAGTCCGGGGACGGACTTCCAAAGAAGTCGTGACTCCCAAGAGCCAGGCAAACGGCATATTCCAGAAGCTACGCTCCCTCCGTCGTCCATGACTCCTCGCTCAGGGATTTCGGCCCTTCCACTGTCCTGCTATTCAAACCGGGCCTTGACGGTCCTGGCGTGGATGGGCAACCCCTCTGCCTCGGCGAGGGTGATTACCACGTCCTTCAGCCCGGCCAACCCCTTTTTGCTCAGGTACTGGAAAGTGGGCTTCTTGATGAAGTCATCCACGGACAATCCTGAAAACATCCTGGCGCACTGCCCCGTGGGGAGGACGTGATTGGTCCCCGAGGCATAATCCCCCACCGGTACCGGGGCATAAGGCCCCAGAAAAATGGATCCTGCGTGCTTGATCCTGTTGAGGGTGATGAATGGGTCCTTGGTCATGATCTGCAGATGTTCGGCGGCATACTCATTGGTGAATGCAATGGCCTGGTCCATATCTCCTGCAATCAGCACATGGGAGTGTTTGGAAAGGGAGACCTCTAGGATGTCCTTGCGGGCAAGATTTTCAAATTCCCCTTGGATGATGCTGCAGACGGCTTCCGCAAGGGGTTCGGATGTGGTGACCAGGACCGCCGCGGAATCGGGGTCGTGCTCCACCTGGGACAGGAAGTCCAGGGCGATCCACTCGGGATCCCCGCTTTCATCCGCGAGGATCAGGGCTTCACTGGGCCCGGCGGGTGAATCGATGTCCACCTGCCCGTAGACCAGCATCTTGGCGGCAGTGACGTACTTGTTGCCGGGACCGACAATCTTGTCCACTCTCGGCATGGCCTCCGTTCCGTAAGCCAGACCGGCAACACCCCAGGGGCCGCCTACTTTGAATATACGGTCGCATCCGGAGATATCGGCCGCGACCAGGGTTGCCGGGTTCGCAACCATCCCGGGGGACGGCGGCGTGACGGCCACAACCTGGTCGACGCCTGCGACCTTGGCGGGAAGGACCGTCATCAGGATGGTGCTGGGATAGACGGCGGTGCCCCCCGGGATGTAACAGCCGACGATATCCATGGGCCTTGTGATTCGACCGGCCAGGATACCTTCCGTCACCTCGATGGACCACATCTCACGCTCGATCTGGGCCTGGTGAAACCGCCTGATGTTGACGGCGGCCGCTTTGAGACAGTCCACCACCTTGGGATCAACCTGCCGGTATGCGTCCTCGATTTCTCCGGGGGTGACCTCCAGGTCGGCGCCCGTGATATCGTCCTTGTGTTTGCGATAGTGTTCAAGGGCCACCGCATCTCCGCGGTTCTTGATGTCTGATACAATCTTGCGAATATCCTCAAGAATATTGGAGATATCCTCCATGGATCTTTCCATGACGGCTTTACGTTTCTTAGGGGTTAACCCATCTATCCTCTCGGGTCTGATTTTCATGCGCCTTTCCACTCCTTTTCGTTTTTTGTTCTGAGCCAGTTTCAAAACATCCCCTTTTGCCCGATATCTGCGTCAGGCTCGAATTTTAGTCCTCGAAATACCTCAATGTATTCCTGTGGCCAAAATTTTCGCCTTTCTTAATCTCGAACAAAATTGAACATTTTGAAACTGGCTCACCTGAAATAATCCTTCAGTGCATCCGTGGTGCTCTGGAAGGCAAGACGGTCCCAGGGGATATCCCTTGGTTCGAAAAACCTTGCCTCAAGTGTCTCATCACCCGCCACAATGTCTCCGGAGACGTATTGGGCGGTATAAACGACCACCACCTGGGTATTCCCAGGATAGGAATAGACTCCAAGGAGTCGCTTTACACGGACCATTAGGCCGCATTCTTCCTCTGTTTCCCTCAAGGCAGCAGCTCTTATCTCTTCCCCGCGATCCACGAATCCGCCGGGCATCACCCAGCGCCCTTTTTGGGGTTGCATTGCCCTCTTCAAGAGGACAATCCGGTCGTCCTGCTCTACCACAGTGCAGGCTACCACCTTGGGATCCATGTAAAGGACAAATCGGCAGGCCGAACACACCAGCCTTGCAGGTTCTATTTCCTTCAAAACGACCTGGTTCAATTTGCCGCCGCACACGGGACAATAATGAAATTCAGGTTGGTGGTGGCCCATTTCTGTTTCCTGGGTTTTCTAAGATGCTAGGGGATCTTTCATTGGGTAAACCAGATATAGTCCGCTGCATCCTTTTTCAGCTCTTTTTGGCTTCCTATAGCATAAAGCACGACTATGGCCATGCAGACGGGAAGACGTCTCGAGACCCTGTTCGGGATGCCGTAGCGGTTCAGAATGTGCCCGTTTCCGGCAAAAACGATCAACTTCCTCTCTTGGCTTACCAGGTATTTTGCAATATTTTCCGCCATGGTGTCTTCCCAGGCACACTGGGCCTGGTAGAAATAATCAAAGTTCTTGAGACTTCCATGCGCATGCATTTTATAGATTTCGTGAACAAACGCAAGATGTTCTGCATCAGTCAGGTCGATATTCTCTGCAAGTTGAGTGCGCTCTTCCGGTTTCAGACCCGCCAGACCTCCCCTGGCAATGTGCTTTATGATCCCTCTCGGGGCATTAATTGCAAGGAGCCTTCGGTTCCTGTCCTTTGTGGCCTGTATGAGTGAACGATAGAACCGATAAGGGAATCCCCACGTTTTGGACCATTGGGCCTCTTCCAGAAATTGTGGTTCGTCTGTCCGGCCATCAAAGTAACGGTCTATGGCCTGTTGTTGGTCGACCTGGAAAAACTCCATGGCCGTGTCCATTCCGGGTTCACGAAACAACAGGGCTTGGAGAATCTGCACCTGGAGGAGATGGTGCTCACGGTTGTCATGCGCCTCCCCCACGAAAACGAGACGTTTTGAACGCAACTCGTTTAAAAGGGCATCAAAAGTCAGGACACGTCCTTTTGGCAAGGCAATAATCTGCCCTGGGTAGAAATGGCCCTTAAGGCCTTGAACCCGGGCCAACGGCATCCGCAGAGGCTTGTCGACCGCGCATCCAAAAAGCGCGAAAATGGAAAAAACCAATGACAATATCAAAATGGATTTTGAAAAAGGAAGCACCCTTTGTCTCCCCCGATCCCAAGTCTCACGACAACCCCCTTGACTCGATTAAACCTATCACTTACCTTTGACCTATGCAACCTACATCTCTTCTGATGCACCATCAAGACATCATCTGCTGCGTTTCCTTCGTTCGCTCCGCCCTGCGGCGTATTACAGGATACGCCTCGGTTGTCGCTACTCGGCGCCTTGCATCTAATGTCTTGCTGATGTTCAGAAATCATCCCAAATCAATTGGTTTCATCAACATAGTTGGAACTGGACGGTGAATTTGGGATCTCCAAACAAAGACCACCACGCAAGGGAAAATCTCGTGGCGAATGCGGATGAAAGCGTCCAATTCGCAGTAAGGCCTGGGAAGACCCCTCGAGGCGTGCCCCAGGGCCCGGGAGTCTACCTTTTCAAGGATGCCGCCGGACAGGTCATCTATATCGGCAAAGCCAAAAACCTCAAGAAACGCGTGCAGTCCTATTTCAGATCACCTGCCGATATGTTTCGTAAAACGGCTCTCATGATGAACAAGGCCAGAGGTTTGGATTGCATCCTGACCGCCAGCGAAAATGAGGCCTTTATCCTGGAAAGCACACTGATCAGGAAGTTCATGCCGCGCTACAATATCGTCCTTCGGGATGACAAACGGTATCCCAGCCTTCGCATGGATCTCAAGGAACCCTATCCACGCCTTCGCATCGTAAGGAAAATAAGAAAAGACGGCGCCCTCTATTTTGGACCCTTTTCTTCCGCCCAGTCCGTAAGAAGCACTCTGAAAATGATCGACCGTATCTTCCGGCTTCGAAAATGCAAAGACCGCCGAATGCCGAAACGCAGCAGGCCCTGCCTCAATTATCAAATGGATCGCTGCCTGGGGCCATGTACGAGAGAAGTCAGTACGGTCATATATCAGGGTATCGTAGATAGGGTGCGTCTGTTTCTAGAGGGACGGAACCGAGAACTGATCGATCAACTGAAGAAAGAGATGGATGGTGCAGCCGGGCATCTGGAATTTGAACGCGCAGCGGAAATCAGAGATCAGATCAGGGCCATCGATCGCACGGTGGAAAAGCAGCATGTCGTTTCACCTCACTTGGAGGATAGGGACGTTATCGGGGTCGCAAAAAAGGAGAGCCTCGTTCAGGTGGCCATCCTGCATATCAGAGGCGGGTATCTGGCTGGGAGCCGGAATTTTCTTTTCAGGGATCAAGCCTCCGTCGACCCGGCGGAGGTTGTGGAGGCCTTTCTGAAACAATATTATGCCGAAGAGGCCTTTATCCCAAAAGAGATCCTGACGTCGACAGATTGTGAAGATCTGCCGGCTATCGGGGCTTGGCTGTCGAATCTTTCGGGCAGAAAGGTGTTTTTACACAGGCCGTTAAAAGGGGGGAAACTTAGGCTGGTGCAAATGGCCGACGCCAACGCCGAGAGTGTCCTTGCCGGACAGGAAGAGGCATCCGGGAGAGTACTTATGGAAAATCTTCAGAGGGCTCTGAAACTGGAAAGGGCCCCTGATACGCTCGAGGGACTCGATATCAGCAATTTCTATGGGGATCAGGCGGTAGGCACAGTAGTCCGTTTTAAGGACGGAAACCCCCAGCGATCCGGCTACAGAAACTTCCGCATCAAGGGGGTGGATGGTATCGATGACTATGGAATGATGGCGGAGGTGGTCAGAAGGAGGATGGCCGGAGGAACACCGCCGGACCTTTTTGTGGTGGACGGAGGCCGAGGGCATCTGAATGTGGTGAAAAAGGTGCTCGCACAGGCGGAAGCCCCCTGGTTGCCTGAAGCCGTTGCCATAGCCAAACCTGATGAAAACAGGGGAGAAACGCAGGATAAGATATACATCCACGGCAGAAAAAACCCTGTCAGGTTGGAAGCAAAAGACCCGGTCCTCCTGTTTCTGATGCGCGTTCGCGATGAAGCCCACCGAAGGGCCGTCCGTTATCACAGGAGACTGAGGGAAAAGGCCTTGACCGTATCTGATGTGGAACAAATCCATGGCCTTGGAAAAAAGAGGAAAAAACAGTTGCTTACGCATTTTAAAAGCATGAATGCCCTGGCTCTGGCCGGTCTGGAGGAGGTGGCGGGGGTACCCGGCATCGGCATGGCACTGGCAAAAAGGATTGTTCAGTTTTTCGAGCAGGATGCCGATGAAAATGTGTGAGGCCGGCTGAACCGGGAAGATAACAGGTTCCCTTGTGGCATATGTATTGCAAAGTTTTTTGATACCTGGTTATCCGCCCTTCGCTCAGGCGGATAGCAAGGACATCAAGGACCTGCCGCAAGGGAAGCCTGGTAAAGAGATGGCGAAGTAACTCCGGGATTGACGACATACGCTTACATCTAAAGGCCATTCTTTGAAAACGCGGAACGGCTTGACAAGAAGTGAACAGGTGTGATAAAAAAGGCACTAATGTTTCGGTATGTATTGATTAATCCATTGATTTTATAGATAATATTAGAAGTGTTAAACCTGTTTTCAAACCCAGAGAGATAATAATTTGGCTCTCAAAAAAATGAACATAGTCTTCGTTCCGGAAGGGACGGGAGAGACCAGGCAAATCAGGTTATCAAGAATGCTCTTGTATCTGATATGCCTATGCCTGGTTTCGGGAGGAGTCTACTTTGCCTGGGTCTTTCACGGATACCTGGATTTAAAGGCAAAGATGCCCAGGCTC
>Ga0307440_1000998_pt1 | contig 13933 bp, 13 predicted proteins | sample SalMarWE160410MG_FD_202150 | JGI IMG/M metagenome (GOLD analysis project Ga0307440, IMG submission 202150) | Salt marsh sediment microbial communities from the Plum Island Ecosystem LTER, Massachusetts, United States - WE1604-10 | ecosystem: Environmental > Aquatic > Marine > Intertidal zone >... | reverse complement strand
ATCAAGGCCGTGCATCCATCATCTGGGTACACGAACGCCCGTGCATACCACATCTTGTATGCACGGGCGTTCCGTTGGGGATCCCTGCCTCGACCGGCGCCGTTCGGTGGGGCGTCCCCCGGCCGGCCCCACACCGGCGTCACGACCAGCCTACCCCCATCGGGCGCCTGAGGTCGGCGTCAGTGCTTGAAGTGTCGCTCTCCCGTCAGCACCATGGCCATGCCGCGCTCGTCGGCCGCCTCGATCACCTGCTCGTCGCGGATCGAGCCCCCCGGCTGGATCACCGCCGCCACCCCCGCGTCGGCCGCGGCATCGACCCCGTCGCGGAACGGGAAGAAGGCATCGCTCGCACAGGCGCCGCCCCGGGCCCGGCCTGCCGCCTTCTTGGCCGCGATCTCGACGGCATCGACGCGGCTCTGCTGGCCCGCCCCCACCGCGACCGCGCTGCCGCCGGCAGCGAAGACGATGGCGTTCGAAGACGTGAACGCGCACACCCGGTAGGCGAGCTCCAGATCGCGCCACTGCTGCTCGGTCGGCTGCGCCCGGGTCACGACCTTCCATTCGCTGCGCTCGACCCGTACCGGGTCGGGTTGCTGCACCAGGAAGCCGCCGTCGATGCGGCGCAGCTCGAGCCCGCGCTCGCCCGGCGGTCCGGCCTCCAGCACGCGCATGTTCTTGCGCTTGCGGGCGAACAGCTCGAGCGCCTCGGACGCGAAGCCGCGCGCGATGAGCACATCCGCTTTGGGGTTGGCGACGACGGCCCGCGCCAGCTCGGCGTCCACCGTGCCCGGCAGCGCCACGACCCCGCCGAAGGCCGATTTCGGGTCCGCTTCGAACGCCGCGGCGTAGGCCGTCGTGAGGTCGCCTGCCAACGCCGCCCCGCACGGGTTGGCGTGCTTGGCGATGACGGCGGCGCGCCCCGCTCCGAGCTCGAAGGCGAGCCGCCAGGCGGCGTCGGCGTCGAACAGGTTGAGGTAGGACAGCGCCATGCCCGAATGCTGCACCACCGAGTCCCACCACCCGCGCGAGCCGACCTCGCGGTAGCGGGCGCCGTGTTGATGCGGGTTCTCGCCGTAGCGGAGGACCTCGGCGCGCTCCAGAGCCAGGTTGAGGTGCTCCGGCAAGGCCTCGTCGCGCTCCATCCACGCCACGATGGCGGCGTCGTAGGCCGCGCTGTGGGCGAAGGCCTTGCGGGCCAGTGAGCGCCGCAGGGCCTCATCGGGGCCCGCACGCACGGCCTCGAGCACGGCCGGGTAGTCGTCGGGATCGACGACCACCAGCACGGACGGATGGTTCTTGGCCGCCGCACGCAACATGCTGGGGCCGCCGATGTCGATGGTCTCCAGCGCCTCCGCCCAACCGACACCGGGACGCGCCACGGTCTCACGGAAGGGGTAAAGGTTGACGGCCACCAGATCGATCGGGGTGATGTCGTGCTCGCGCAGCTCCGAGAGGTGAGCCTCCTCGCGTCGCGCCAGAAGGCCGCCGTGGATGCGCGGGTGCAGCGTCTTGACCCGACCGTCGAGGATCTCCGGGAAGCCGGTGACGTCCGCCACGGCGACGGCGGGCACCCCGGCATCGCGCAGCGTCTGCAGGGTACCGCCGGTCGACACGATCTCGTAGCCGAGACTGCTCAGGCCACGCGCGAAGTCTGCCAGACCGCGCTTGTCCGAAACGCTCAGGAGGGCTCGGGGCATGACGGAACCACCTCCGCTGGTGCGGTCGGCGGGCGCTCCGAGGAGCGCCCGCCGTCTGGAACTAGTTGCCGCTGCCGGTCTTGCCGGACCCCGACGAGCCGTTGGCGGGGCTGGCGGCCGGTGGCGTGGTCGACGATCCGCTGGACGTCGTTCCGGAGGAGCCCGTCGAACCCGAGCTGCTGGAACCGGAGCTCGAGCCCGAACTGGAGCCGGAGCTCGAGCCCGGGCCGGTCGATCCGGCGCCCGTGCCCGTCGTGCCGCCGCTGCCGGATGACGGCTGCTGGAGCTTGGCCAGGTCGTTCTCGACCTTGATCTGCTTCTTCAGCTTGTCGAGCCAGTCGGTGCGGAGCTGCTGCTGCTGGTTCGAGAGCACCGCTGCGCGAACCTGGTCCTTGACCTCGTTGAACGTACGTGTGCGCTGAGGCGTGCGAACGGCCAGCAGGACCACGTAGGTGTCCACCGTCTTGGGCGGCGACGCGTTGCTCCCCGCGGCCGCGCCGCTGGAGGTCGAACTGCTGGTCGAACTGCTGCTCGAGCTGCTGGTCTTCGCCGGCTGCGACAGCACCAGCACGTCGGAGATCCCCTGTTTGCTGCTCGGGAGCGGGCTGAAGGCGTCGGTCTTGAACAGCGCGGTGTCGAGCTCGGTCACCAGGTCGCCGGGCTTCACCGTGCCGAGGTCCTTGACGGTTCCGCTGTCGGCCTTGGCGGTGGCATCGAGGGGCTTGCCCTGCAGCATCGCCGATCGGAAGGCCTCCGCCCCGGCCTTGCTGGTGAAGTCGACACGCGTAGCCTCGGCCTCCGCCGCGATGGTGAAGCTCGAGGTGTTGCTGTCGTAGTACTTCTGCATCGCGTCCGGCGTGGCCTTGGCGTCACGCGACACGTAGTTGAGTGCCGCCTGTGCGACCATCTGCCGGGTCCCGACCAGTTGGAGCTTCAGCGACTGCGCGCCCTGATACGCCACGTAGGTGTCGATGAGCTGTCCCAGCACCGCCGGCTTGAAGAACTGGGTGACCAGGGAAGCACTCTGAGGCGAAAGCGCCTGCTGGATCTGCGGGTTCGTGTACGTGGCACGATCGAGCTCGGCGGCCTTGATGCTGGCGTCGCCGACCTTGGCCACCGTGGGGTTGTCGTAGGTGAGCTCGCTGCCCGTGGGGACCGTGACCTTCGCGTCGCTCATGAGCTGCTCGATCTTCTGCTCCACCACGCCCGTCTGCTTGGCCTTGAGGGCGTCCGCTTTGACCTGGTCCTGGACCTTGTCGAACGCCTTCGCCGCGGCCGGCAGGTAGGACTCGACCTTGACGATGTAGTAGCGCCCCGCGGCACTGACGACATCGGTGATGCCCGGACCCTGCAAACCGAAGGCGGCGTCCGCCACCGCGGTAGGGAGCGCCGGCTTGCCGACCGGCTGCGGCGTGCTCTCCCCCTTGGCCGCACCGAGCGCGCCGCCGCGATCGGCAAGCTCCTTGCTGTTGGCCTTGGCGAGCGCGGCGAAGTCGGCGCCGGCGACCGCCTTCTTCTGCAGCTCGATGGCGAGGGCGGCATCGTCGACGACGATCTCGCGGGCCACGATCTGCGGGTCGCTCTGATAGCTGGTGGGGTGCGTGTCGTACCAGTCCTTCACCTCGGCGTCGCTCACCTTGACATCCTTGGTGAGCTGCGTCTCCCACTTGGTCTGCCGCAACGACTCGCGCACGTAGTCGCGGAAGGTGGCGTCGGTGAAGCCGGCGTTGCCGATGAGGTTGAGATAGGCCTGATCGTTGCCGCGACCCGCGACGCCGCGCGATTTCCGGAAGTCGTCGACCGACTTGTTGACCTCGCCGCCGGAAACGCGGATCTTGGCCGAGGCCTGCGACAGCACGGCGTTCTGGATCAGGTTGTCGACGAGCAACAGCTGCAGGTCGTTGGCCACTTCGCCCTGCGACACCGCGCTGTACAGCGGGTTCTGGCGCGCGCGGGCCACCGCGTCCTGGTAGATGGGTTGCCCGTTGACCTGCAGCTCGACCGAGCCGTGGCTCGCGCCGCCGCCACCCCCGCCGAGGCGCCCGAGCGTCGGCGTGAAGGTGATGATCATGCCGAGCAGCAACCCGATGGAGATGATCCACAGGATGATCGTGTTGGTGCGACGGTTGAACTTCATTCCCTTGACTTCCTCCCAGAGCCTCTGATAGCTTTCTTAATTGACTTCGCGCGCCCGTAGCTCAGCCGGATAGAGCGTTCGCCTCCGGAGCGAAAGGTCACAGGTTCGAATCCTGTCGGGCGCACCACACGATCTTCCTCGTGCACAGCGGAAACCGATCTGGTGATGCGTTCGGGGCTCAAAGCAGAGGAAGTGTACCACGGGCTTTCCATGAGAGTTCCTAGACGGGAGACCGCTCCAAAGGTGGCCGCGCTCCCGTCCTGGAGGCGTTCGCGCGCCGTCCGGGGGCGCTCCCGGGGCGACGCCCCGCGAAGCGCGGGCGATGGCTCAGAACAGCCGGCCGGGATCGAATGGCAGGTTCTCGAGGAGCGCCCGGGCGGCCGCCAGCGGGGCGTCGTAGCCGCGCGCCAGCCCCTCCAAGCTGACCTGCGCCGTGACCGCGGGGATGACGCCGCCGTCGAAGGCGCGTCCGTCGATCCCCTCCAGGTTGGCGACCGCCACCATCACCACGCTGCCATCGGGCAAGGTGAAGCCTTGCACGGCCTCGACGTTGCCGTGGGTGCGCTCGCCCACCACCCGAGCCCGTCCGAGGTCCTGCAGCACCAGCGGTCCCACCTCCCCGGCCGAGCTGTTCTCACCGTCGACCAGCACGATCAGCGGCCCGTCGAAGCGCACCGGCCGCGCCAGCCGGTCCTCCTCCACCACCGTGCCATCGCCGGCCACCAGGGTCGAAACGCCCTCACCGTCCACGACCGCGTAACGCCCCTGCCACACCACCGCACCACGGCTGACCGCCTGGCCCCAGGCGCCCTGGATGAACGCGCCCAGCACCAGCCCGAGCTGGCCCAGGCGCCCACCGTAGTTGCCGCGCATGTCCAGGATCAGCGAGCGAGCGCCCTGCCGCTCGAGCTCCCCCAGGATCTCGTGGAAGCGCGCGCCGGTGGTGGGCAGGTTGAGGCTGGGGAGGTAGATGTAGCCGGTGGCGCCGTCCAGCATCCGGCCGACAGGCTGCTCGGCCAGGCTGCGCTGCGCCAACAGCGCGGGGTGCAGGATACGATCGAACGCCTCGTAGCCGCGACGCAGGCCGAGCGCGACGTCGCCGCGTTGCACCGCCCGGCTCAGCACCGTGCCTGCATCCCAGCGAGCGGCGCCGTCGAGCGCTTCGCTCCCGACCCTGGTGATGACGTCGCCGCGACGCAGGCCGGCGTCCTCCGCAGGCGAGCCGGGCAGCACCCGGGTGACGACCAGCCCCGAACCCTGTAGGTAGGCGGTCTCGACGCCGATGGTGGGCGTCGCCTGGGGAGCCGTGCTACCTCCCTGGTACGAGGCCAGACCCAGCCAGCTCGAGTGGTCGTCGTGGACGCCATCGACCATCTGCCTCATGACGCTGTCGAAGCTGGAACGCGTGACCGCCCCGTCGGCCGCCGTGCGGAAGCGGTCGGCCCATGCCTGCCAGTCCATCCAGCCGGGATCCCAGTAGCGGTCCCGGAACACGTCGACCAGTGCCTGGAACACCCTGTCCCTGCCCTGGCTCGACGCCCACAAGGGTGCCGCCGCCAGCCCCGGCGCTGTGAGCGTCAACGCGCACACGACCGTCAGGGTCAGCCGCACCCAGCGGCGCCCATCGGCTCGGACGCGGCCGCCCGTCACCGCTCCGTCACCGGCGCCGACTCCCGTGCCTCGGCCCAGGAGGGAGGATGCGCCGGGTCGTTCATCGGTTGCATGCTGGCGCGCCCGCCCTCATCACCACACCGGCCGCTCGGGGAAAGCGGCGCGACGCCAGGGACTGGCGACCTCGATCCCTTCGCCCGAGAACGTCGTCACCCGTCGCCCCTCGATCTCGAGCACCACGCCCTTGACGTCCGTCGGCCGGGTCAACGTGTAGTAGAGCTGGTTGAGGCGTCCGACCATCATGGCGCTGCCCCCTCCGCGCTCGAAGCCGGCGGACAGGTCGATCGTCAGGATGCCGCCGGCCAGCTTCGCGCTCCGTACCCGCGTGTCGGCGGGCACCGCGCTGCTCAGCCCCCGCGCGGCCTCGTCCGGGGTGGGGCCTGCAGCCAGCGCAGCCACGGCGCGCTCGGCCCGGGCCGCGGCGTCGCCGCGGCCGCCGCGCCGGTAGGCCTGCGTCAGGTGGAAGCTCGTGCCGTCCGAGGCGATGAAGTAGACGACGGTATCGGGCAGCCGTTGCAGGGTGCGTGCGGTGATGACGGCGACCAACGCCAGCAGAAGTAGCAGTGCCAGCGCAGCCACGCGCAGCACCACCGTACGCACCGGATCAGCGCCTTCGGATGGGGAGGTAACGCGCCTCCCACATCGCTTCGTCGATGCGCGCGCTCAGGTCGTCGCCCAGCTCCGCACGCGCCACGCCGGCACTCACCGCTTCCTGCGCTACGGCAGTGGCCACGTAGCGGCTCACCCGGCGCATGGCACTCACCCGTGGGTAGACCGCGCCCTGCAGGATGCGGCCCTGGTCGGTGTAGTCCGCGAGGGCCTCGGCCGCCGCGCTGAGCATGCCCGGCGTCACGGACTTCGCTCGGGCCACCTTCACGCCGAGGCCCAGGCCCGGGAAGATGAAGGCGTTGTTGCCCTGGCCCACGCTGTAGCGCACGCCCTTCCAGGTGACCTCGGGGAAGGGGCTGCCGGTAGCGACGATGGCGCGCCCGTCGGTCCAGCGGTAGATGTCCTCCGGGATCGCTTCCGAGTAGTCGGTCGGGTTCGACAGCGGGAACACGATGGGCGACGGGGTGTTGGCCGCCACCGCCTCGACGATGCCCTGGTCGAAGCCGCCGCGTTGACCCGAGAGGCCGATGAGGGCCGTGACGTTGCCCTGACGGACCGTCTCGAGCAGCGTCGGGATGGAACCCGCCACCTGCCAGCCCGCCACGCGCGAAGGGTCTTGCGCCAGGTCGGCCTTGTAGGCGTCCAGTCCCGGGCGATCGCTCAACACCAGGCCACGCGAGTCCACCACGAAGATCCGCTCGGAGGCCTGGCGCCGGTCGAGCCCCTGACGGATCAGGCCGTCGCGGATCTGGCTGGCGACACCCACCCCGCCGGCGCCTGCACCGTAGACCAGGAACACCTCGTCGGTGAGCGGCCTGCGCGACTTGCGAGCCGCCGCCAGCAGACCGGCGAGCACGACCGCACCGGTGCCCTGGATGTCGTCGTTGAAGCTGGGGAGGACGTCCTGATAGCGTTCGAGAACGCTGAAGGCCTTCTGCTTGGAGAAGTCCTCCCACTGCAGCACGGCGTCCGGGAAGCGCTTCTTGAACGCCGTCACGAAACGCTCCATGAAGTCGTCGTACGCCTGACCCGTCAGCCGCTCGTGCCGCACGCCCAGGTAGAGGGGGTCGTCGAGCAGGTCCTGCCGGTTGGTGCCGACGTCGAGCTCGATCGGCAGGGTGGTGGCCGGATCGATCCCCGCCGCGGCCGTGTAGATCGAGAGCTTGCCGATGCAGATGGCCATGCCGCCGTAGCCCTGATCACCGATGCCGAGGATGCCCTCGGAGTCGGTGGCGACCACCAGCCGCACGTCCGGGATGGGGGTGTTCTCGAACACCTCGTCGACGCGATCGATGTTCTCCGTGCTGACCACCAAACCGCGCGGCCAGCGGTAGATGAGGCTGAACTTCTGGACCGCCTCGGCCACGGTGGGGGTGTAGATGATCGGCAGCATCTCCTCGAGATGCCGCTGGATCAGGGCGTAGAACAGGACCTCGTTGCGGTCCTGCAGGACCCGCAGGTAGATGTGCTTGTCGAGATTGGTGGTGAAGCGCTGGAAGTTGGCGTAGGTACGCTGTACCTGTTCCCCGAGCGTCGACACGTGCGGCGGGAACAACCCTTCCAGTCCGAGCTCCTTGCGCTCCTCCAGGCTGAACGCCGTGCTCTTGTTCAGCAGCGGGAGGCGCGTCAGCACCAGCCCGGGTAGGTCGGTCGCCAGATAAGGCGTTCCTGAATCGTCGGTGAGGCGGTCGTACTGCTTCATGCCGAGCTCCTGCCTTCTACACCGCGAGGGGTCACTGACCCGCGAGGCGTTTGGATTCCCGTTCGAAGTAGGCGTAGTTCTGATCGTCGGGCTTCAGCTTCAGGGCATGCGCAAATGCATCGGCGGCATCGGCGTAGCGCTGCTGCTGGAAGTAGAGCCGTCCGAGTGTGCCCCAGGCCGAGGGGAAGGCGGGGTTCGCCTGGATGGCGGCCTTGAGGTCCTTCTCGGCGGCGTCGAACTGGCCCGACTGATACTCCTGGACCCCGGCAACGTACGCCTTGCCGGCGTCGGGGCCGTAGTCGAGCTGTTGCTTGGCCTGATCGAGGAAGTACGTGGCCCGGCTATCGCCGGGCGAGCGCTGTAGCACGCCCTGCCAGTACAGGATGGCATCACCGTAGTTGCCGAGTTCCTGGCTGGTGCGGGCGGCCCACACCCACGCCTCGAGGTAGGCGTTGTTGGCCCGCAACGCCGTGACGAAGGCGTTGTTGGCGGCCTGGACCTGCCCCTTCTGGTACAGCGATTGCCCCTCGTAGAAGGCCTCCCCGGCGGCCGTCCCCCAGGTCGCCTCGGCCTGCGCGAGCTGGAGGAAGTAGGCGGCGCCCTTATCGCTGGGACGGGCCTGGGTGACCCGCTTCCAGTAGCCCACGGCGGTCTCCGGCCGGCCCAGGTCGAGCGCGGTCCGGCCCGCCCATACCGCCGCATCGGTGAAGTCGGGGTTCGCCGACAGGGCCTGCTCGAACAGGCTCAGCGCCTGCTGCTTCGATCCCTTGTCGTACAGGTCGAGGCCGCGCTGATAGGCGTCGCTGGCGTTCACGCCCACACGGAGCTGCTCCTGCGTGCGCTGCAGGTAGTAGCGTGCGGCCTGGTCGTCGGGTTTCACGCCGACCAACGCCTGCCAGTACGGCAGCGCCTTCTGCGGGTCGCCCTGCTCGTAGTAGATCCTCCCCAGCCAGCGCAGCGCCAGCGGGTCGTCGGGCAAGATCTCGTGCACCTTCTGGTAGTAGCTCAGCGCCGCCGCCTTGTCGCCGGCCTGGTAGCGCAGGAACCCGAGCTGCGTGCCGGCCTCCTCGAACATCGCGGTGTTGCTCACGGCGTCCGCCGCCAGGCCGCTCATGTCGCCGAGCGAACCACCGTCATCGAGGTAGGCGAGCCACATATTGTAGGCACGCACGTACCAGTTGAGCGTGCTGTACGTGCGCGCCAGGAACCGCTCGATGGCGGTGTCGTGGGGCGCGGCCTGCAGCGCCTGCTCACCCGTCCGCCAGGCCAGGCTCCAGTGCGGCTGGTCGGGGTGCGGCGGCTCGCTCAGGGAGATGGCCTGCTGCTGCGCCTGCTGCGCCTGCTTGAAGAGCTGGTCGGCGTTCGCCGGTCGCTGGGCAGCCGCGGCCGCGAACAGGCCGAGCGCCAGCAAGGCGCACAGCAGGACGCCGGGGCGCACGCCCGGCCGGCCCGTCATTTCGATCGTGCGGTGAGCCATACGACCTCCTGTGACGTTCGGATCACGTACAGCAGGCGTTCCCCGTCGTTCCCCTGGAACACGATGTGGGTGCGGTCCTCGGCACCGACCGTCTGCTCGGTGCGGTCGGACTGGAAGTAGCCGTCGACAGCGAACGCCGTCTCGATGTTGTGGACGTAACCGGCCTGCAGGCTCTTGAGGAGCCCGCTGGCCTCGTAGACTTCCCAGTCGGTCCAGCGGTCCCGATCGGGTACCCGCGCGATCACCGCCTCCGTCCCCTTTCCGACAGCCCGCAAGGTACCGCGGGGCAGGCTCAGCGAGGGGTCGAACTTCGCGGAGATGGCGGTGCTCACCATCACGTCCGCCAACAGCTGGGCGTGCGCCGCCGGAGCCAGCACACCCACCCCGCACAGCACCGCCAGCGCCAACGCGCGCCCGAGAACGCCGTGCAGGGAACGGTTGTGCCGTGGGATCGCCATGTGCCGAGTCTACCACCGGCAGTTGAACGCGCCATGAAGCCGCTGGGAGTCCAGGTAAACGGCAGAGCCCGGCGCGCCCGGTAGCGCTGCCGCCACGGACGGCGCCGGGGCGCACGGTAGAATGCGAGCCCATGTTCCAGAGCCTCGGCGACCGACTGCAAAGCGTGTTCGACGGCCTGCGCGGCAGGGGCCGCCTGAGCGAGGCCGATGTCAAGGCGGCCCTGCGCGAGGTGCGCATCGCCCTGCTGGAGGCCGACGTCAACCTCGAGGTCGCCCGCGACTTCACCAAGCGCGTCCAGGAGAAGGCCATCGGCTCCGACACGCTGATGTCGCTCAACCCCGATCAGCGCGTCATCGCCATCGTGCAGGAGGAACTGGTCGAGGTCCTCGGCGGCAAGGCCGTGCAGCCCACGCTCGCCAACGACCGCAACGTCTGGATGCTCATGGGCCTGCAGGGCGCCGGCAAGACCACCACCGCCGGTAAGCTGGCCTACAAGTACAAAGGCCAGGGCCGCCGCCCACTGCTGGTGGCCGCCGACACCCAGCGCCCGGCCGCGCGCGAGCAGCTCAAGGTGCTGGGAAGGCAGATCGGGGTGCCGGTCTTCGAGGTGCAGGACGACGAGGCGCCCGCGAGCATCGCCCGGCGCCTGGAGGCGCACCTGCGGCAGGACTTCCGCGACCTGGTGATCGTCGACACGGCCGGCCGCCTGCAGATCGACGACGCCCTGATGGAGCAGCTGGTGCAGCTCCGCGATCAGATCGGCCCGAGCGAGCGCATCCTGGTGGTCGACGCCATGACAGGGCAACAGTCGCTGCCGGTGGCCAACACCTTCGACGAGCGCGTCGGCGTCACCGGCCTGGTGATGACCAAGCTCGACGGTGACGCCCGCGGCGGTGCGGCGCTGTCGGCCCGGCACGTGACCGGCAAGCCCGTCTACTTCGCCGGCATGAGCGAGAAGATCGATGGGCTGGAGCCGTTCCATCCGGACCGTATCGCGGGACGCATCCTGGGGATGGGCGACGTGCTCACCCTCATCGAGAAGGCCCGGGCGCTAGAGGGCGACGAGGACGAGCTGGACTCCAGGAGCCTATCGGACTTCAGCCTGCAGGACATGCTCACGCAGATGCGCCGGATCAAGCAGATGGGCTCGTTCGGCGACGTGCTGAAGATGATCCCGGGCGCGTCCAAGGTACTGCCGGCCGAAGGGGTCGACGAGCGCGAGATCTTGAGGGTCGAAGCGATCATCTCGAGCATGACCGAGCAGGAACGCCTCAAGCCGCGCTTGCTCAACGCCAGCCGCCGCAAGCGCATCGCGCGCGGATCGGGAACGACGGTGCAGGACGTGAACCGCCTCATGCGCAACTACGAGGAGATGCGCAAGATGATGAAGCGCATGGGCCGCCGTACGCCGGGCAAGCGCATGCCCCCGGGCTTCCGGGGCTGATGCCCGGTGCCCGCGGCCGCGTCGGCCGCGGGCACCGGCCGGCGGCTTTGCGCCGGCGCCGGGGAACCGTGTAGACTGGACCACTGCGACGGCTGCGGCGTAAGGTCCGCGTGCCCGACCGACGGAGGAAGCATGGTCAAGATCCGCCTGACGCGCATGGGCTCCAAGCGCAACCCCCACTACCGGATGGTCGTGGTGGACGCGCGCAAGAAGCGCAGCGCCGACTACATCGAACAGATCGGCTACTACGATCCGCGCGAGACGACCCCCAACGCTTTGCGGGTCGAAGCTGAGCGCGCCAGCTACTGGCTCGAGCAGGGTGCTCAACCCACCGATACCGTGGTCCGCCTGCTGGAGAAGGCCGGCGTGAGCGTGCCGGGCGTACAGGCCAAGAAGCGGGCCGACTACGTACGCCGCGCGGAGGCTCGAGCCTAGGCCGGGCCTAGGCGAGGCGCGCGATGCCCCTCGAGCTCGTCACCTACATCGTCCAGAACCTCGTTGCCGAACCCGAGCAGCTCGGCATCACGGCGCAGCGCGGCGACAAGGGTCTGCGCATCGAGATCCGTTGCGCGCCCGACGACGCCGGGCGAGTGATCGGTCGCGGCGGCCGCGTGATCAACGCCATCCGCACGCTGGCGCGGGCGGCTGCCGACGGCCGGCAGCGCGTCGAGGTCCAGCTGATCGACTAGGGCGCGGGGCCCGCTTCCGGCCCGGGAGAGGGCGCGTGCCCGGAGACCCCACAGCCACCATCCCCCCCGAAGGGTTCATCAAGATCGGCGTTCTGGGACGGGCGTTCCAGCTCGACGGCGGAGTCCGGCTCCATCCCGTGCCGGCCGCAGGCCCGCTCGCGCTCGACCGGGCGGAACGCGTCTTCGTGATGGGATACGGTCCGGCATCGATCCGACAGGTTCGCAGGCACGGCGACGCCATCCTGCTCTACCTGCAGGGCGTGCGTGATCGCGACGACGCCCAGCGGCTCACGGGAGCGGAGGTGTTCGCACCGTCGTCGGTCCTGCCCGCCGACACGGACGACGTCTCGTCGCTGACGGGCGCCGAGGTGGTGCAGCTGGGGCACGCCGTGGGACACGTGCGCGAGGTCCGCCACGACGCGGTCAACCCGTTGCTGGTGATCCTCACCGCCGGCGGCGATGTGCTGGTGCCGTTGAATGCCCCCTACGTGGTGGTGCAGGCCGGCCGGGTCGAGCTCGTCGACCCCCCCGAGGGGCTGCTCGATCCCACGTGAAGGTCACCGTCTACACCCTGTTCCCGCAACTCGTCACACCCTATCTGCAGGAAGCGCTGCTCGGCCGCGCCATCGAGCGGGGCCTGCTCTCGGTCGAGACACGCGACCTGCGGCGCTTCGCCGGCAACCGCACCGGACGCGTCGACGACGCACCCTACGGCGGTGGCGCCGGCATGGTCATCCGCGTCGACGTCGCCGCGGCGGCCGTGCGCGAAGCCCAGCGCGACGCGCCGCCCCCCGACGAGACGGTGCTCCTCTCCCCCGCCGGTAGGTCGCTCGACCAGGCACTCGTCGAGCACTTGGCGGGCCTGCAACACCTGGTGTTGATCGCCGGCCGCTACGAGGGCTTCGACGCCCGCGCCGAAGCGCTGGTGACCCGCGAGGTATCCGTCGGCGATTTCGTGCTCATGGGCGGTGAGCTGCCCGCGCTGTGCATCCTGGAAGCGGTGGCGCGGCTGCTGCCCGGGGCGCTGGGCGACGCCGAGAGCCATCGCCAGGACTCCTTCACCACCGGGCTCCTGGACTACCCGGAGTACACCCGCCCGCTGGTCTTCGAGGACGCGGAAGTGCCCGAGGTGCTGCGGTCGGGCCACCACGCCCGCATCGACGCATGGCGCCGGCGCGAGGCCCTGAAGCGCACCCTGGCCCGGCGTCCCGACCTGCTCGAGCGTGCCCCGCTCGACGACGACGACCTGGCCGTGCTGGCGGCACTGCGCGCCGAGCGCGAGGCTTGAACGCCGCCCCCTCGCCGGGGGCGCCGCGCTCCCGAGGAGCCCAACGACACGGCCCCGCCGCGCTTGCTTCGCGGCGGGGCCGACCGTTCCCAGCGCCCTGGAGCGTCCGGCTACGGTCCGGACGAGCCTCCCGGTGCGCTCTAGCCGCCGGAGGCCGGAATGGCGCCGTCCTTCTTCATCTGGTCGATGACCTGCGGCGTGATGTCGAGGTTCTGGTCGGCGTAGACGACCAGGCCGCTGCCGCCGCTGCCCGCGGCGCGCGAGTCCAGCACGATGGTGTAGCCGTCCTGCTGGGCGACCTCCTTGATCGCCGTGTTCACCGCGGCGACCGCCGGCTGCGCGGCGTTCTGGATGTCGGTCTGGTAGCGCTTCTGAACGGCGTTGAGCGTCGTGACCAGGGTCTGGTAGCGTTCGCTCTCCTGCGGCGTGAGCTGCTGCCCCTGCTGCTGCTTCTGCGACAGGGCGTCGATCTTGGAACGGATACCGTCGATCTCGGTCTGCGCCTGCTGCTTGAGCTGGTCGGCCTTCTTGCCCGCTGGGTGGGCATTGATGGCGGCCTGCGAATCGACGAACGCGATGTGGGCGGGCTGGTTCTGCACGCTCGGGCTGGCCGCCACCAAGGCGACGAGCAGCACGGCGGCGAGTGCGGCGAGGGTGAGTCTCTTCATAGCGCGGCTAGTCTACCACCAGCATGATGAGAAGCTAGGTCTCGCGAGGTTACGTCTGTGTCACGATCTCTCCCATGTTCTCGCCCCGGGCC
>Ga0307440_1000996_pt1 | contig 13935 bp, 14 predicted proteins | sample SalMarWE160410MG_FD_202150 | JGI IMG/M metagenome (GOLD analysis project Ga0307440, IMG submission 202150) | Salt marsh sediment microbial communities from the Plum Island Ecosystem LTER, Massachusetts, United States - WE1604-10 | ecosystem: Environmental > Aquatic > Marine > Intertidal zone >... | reverse complement strand
TGTCCCAGGTGGCCGCGGTCATGTACCCGGTCTACTTCATCCACCTGGTCTTGATTTTTGCTCTCTTCTTGTACGCGCCGTATTCCAAGTTCGCCCACCTGCTCTACCGCACGGTAGCGCTGGCGGCGGCGGGGAAGCGGCCTTGAGATAGGAAACGAGCGGTACGTCCCGAGTGGGCGGCCGCCTGTATGGCGTAGCGCCGGCCGGCAGCACCGAGCTTCGGCGGGCGCGATTGACGGGGATTCACAGGAGGACAAATATGGCGGATGAAAAGGTCCAAACCAAGCTTCTGGACGAGCTCGAGAAGGGACCGTGGCCGAGTTTCGTCACGGAACTCAAACGCGGCGCCAAGACCAGCCCTGTCTGCAATGGCCTGCTCGGCCAGCTGGAGCTCTCCTACGAGGAGAAGATCAGCCACTGGAAACACGGCGGCATCGTGGGCGTCATGGGCTACGGCGGCGGTGTCATCGGCCGCTACAGCGACGTGCCCGAGAAGTTCCCCGACGTGGCGCACTTCCACACCCTGCGCGTCAACCAGCCTTCCGGGTGGTTCTACACGAGCAACGCGCTGAGGACGATCTGCGACATCTGGGACAAGCACGGTTCGGGCGTCACGAACATGCACGGCTCCACGGGCGACATCATCCTGCTCGGCACCACGACCGATGAACTGGAACCCACCTTCGCAGAACTGACCAAGAACGGGTTCGACCTCGGCGGTTCCGGCTCCGACGTCAGAACGCCGTCATGCTGCGTGGGCCAGGCGCGCTGCGAGTGGGCCTGTTACGACACCATGAAGATGTGCAACGACATCACGCACGAGTTCCAGGACGAACTCCATCGTCCGGCCTTTCCCTACAAGTTCAAGTTCAAGTTCTCCGGCTGCGCCAATGACTGCGTGTGCGCCAAGGCGCGGTCCGACCTCTCCATCATCGGCACCTGGAAAGACGACATCCAGCAGGACGACGCCGAGGTGGCCAACTACGCGGCCAAGGGCCTGGACATCCAGGCGGACGTCTGCGATCACTGCCCCACCAAGTGCATGAAGTGGGACGGCAAAAAGCTCGCCATCAACAACCGCGAATGCGTCCACTGTATGCACTGCATCAACGTGATGCCCAAGGCCCTGCGGCCCGGCAAGGAGCGCGGCGCGACGCTTCTCATGGGCGCCAAGGCGCCAATCGTTCAGGGTGCCCTGCTCTCTTCCGTCCTGGTGCCTTTCGTGCCCGCAGAGGAACTGATGGACACCATCAAGGAACTCGTGGACCGCGTATGGGACTTCTGGTGCGATAACGGCAAGAACCGCGAACGCGTGGGCGAACTGATCCAGCGCGTGGGTATGGGGAACTTCCTCGACGCAATCGGTCTGGACGCCGTGCCCGAGATGGTCAGCGCTCCCAGAGACAACCCCTTCGTCTTCATGGAGATTGACGGCGACAAGTAGCCGCCACCTTGCGGGGAAGCGTGAGAGATAGAGAACGAAGCAATTGAGGAGTGAAAAAATGGCCGAACAGCCTGTCAAGAGAGTTACCGATATCGGGCCGCCGAACTTCGATCAGTTCCTGCATCCGATCATCAAGAAGAACTATGGACAGTGGAAGTTCCACGAGTCCATGGCACCGGGCGTATATTTCCACGAGGCCGAATCCGGCGACAGGATATACACCGTCCGCGCGGGATCGCCGCGGTTGCTCAGCACGGAGACGATCCGGAAGTTCGCCGACCTGGCGGAGAAATACTGCGGCGGATACCTGCGCTTCACGAGCCGCAACAACGTGGAGTTCCTGCTCGACAATCCGGACAATATCGAGCCGCTGAAAAAGGACCTCCACGACTACGGGTACCCCGTGGGCGGTACGAACAACTCCATCAGCAACATCGTCCACACCCAGGGATGGGTGCACTGCCACTCGTCGGCGACGGACGCATCGGGCATCGTCAAATCCGTCATGGACGCCCTCTACGACCGCTTCACCCACGAGGACCTGCCCGCCAAGCTGCGCATCGCTCTCGCGTGCTGCCTGAACATGTGCGGCGCCGTTCACTGTTCGGATATCGCCATCCTGGGCGTTCACAGGACACCGCCGAGGATCCAGCACGATAGCCTGCACAAAGTCTGCGAGATTCCGAACCTGGTCGCTTCGTGCCCCACGGGCGCGATCCGGCCCGCGGAGACCGCGGACGGCAAGAAGACCGTCGAGGTTATCGAAGAGCAGTGCATGTTCTGCGCCAACTGCTTTTCGGTATGTCCCGCCATGCAGCTCAACGATCCCGTCAATGACGGTATTTCCATCTGGGTGGGCGGAAAGGTGAGCGACGCGCGTTCACAGCCCCGGTTCTCCAAGCTGGCCATCCCCTTCATCCCCAACGATCCGCCCAGGTGGCCCGGCGTGGTCGACGCCGTCGTGAACATCGTGGATGTGTACGCGAAGAACGCCAAGAAATATGAGCGCATGGGCGAGTGGATCGACCGGATCGGCTGGCCCAGGTTCTTCCAGCTGACAGGCATCGAATTCACCAAGTACCACATCGATGATTTCCGCTTTGCAGGCACCACCTTCGCCCGGTCGGCTCAGGTTCGTTTGTAGGAGGTGCACGATGGCCGTTTCAATCGATGAACTGGCCGAAGCCATGTACAAGATGGTGGCTGACACCATGGGCAAGAAGAACCTCAAGGCGACCGACCTCATCAAGGAAATGATCGCCAAGTACGGCGAGGACAACTGCGACAAGAAGATGTGCAAGGAAGCCATTCGCTCGCTCATGGATTCAGGTCGCTGCGTGTACAGCTACTTTGGCGGTAGCTACATTACGTTGCCACACAAGGAGGGAGCCGCGCCGGATTAATCACCGGCCAAGCCCGTGGGCGGGGGCCTCGGCCCCCGCCCGCACCTCATGGTTGACCGAAGAACGGACAGGGAGGTTAGTACCATGCCCGAGAAGAAAGCGGAGAACCTGGAAGAGCTCGTGGCCACGCTGAAACGCTGGCAGGAAATCGAGACCGCGTCCGTTGCGCAGACGTCGGCCATCATGGAAAAAACCAAGAACCCCCTCATCCGGCTGGTCATGGAGATCATACGGCAGGATTCGGCCATGCACCGCCGGGTCCAGCAGACGATCCTCGACAGCCTGGAAAAGGAGGCCTTCAGCCTGACGCCCGAAGAACTGGGCGATGTCTGGGAGATGATAGAGGCTCACGCCGAAATGGAAAAGGAGACCATCACGCTGGCCGAGAAGGCCCGAAAGAACTGCCGTCTCTTCATCCAGCGGCACCTGCTTACCTATCTTATCGAGGACGAACAGAAACACGACCGTCTCCTTGCACAGCTCGAGGACTTCAAGCGGCAGATCTACCCATACGCGTAGATTGTCACCCATAGAGAGAAAGAGGGCCGAACCATGGGTCTTTTCAAAGAAGTGAAAAAACCGGTCATCAGGTCGGGGTCGGGCGGCGCTAGCGAGATCAGTCCCCTCCGTCCCAGGTACGTTCCAAAGACGCCGCCCTGCATCGGGAACTGCCCGAACGGCGTCGATATCCGCGGGTGGCTGACGACCATCGCACAGGCCGAAGCCTACGGCCGCACCAACGAGCAGGCTTACGAGATCGCCTGGCAGATGATCACCGAGCGCAATCCCTTCCCGTCCGTGTGCGGAAGGGTCTGTCCCCATCCCTGCGAGGAAGCGTGCAACCGGGGTGAGAAGGAGGGACCCGTCGCCGTCAACGCCCTCGAGCGCTTCATCGGCGATTTCGGGATTTCCAAGGGCTTCGCCCTCTCCAAACTCTCGGAGGACAAGCGCTCAGAAAAAGTAGCCGTTGTGGGTTCGGGCCCCGCGGGTCTTTCCTGTGCCTACCAGCTGGCCAGGCGCGGTTATCCCGTGACGGTGTTCGAAGCATTCAGCAAGCCCGGCGGCATGCTTCGCTACGGCATCCCGTCCTACCGCCTGCCCGAAGACGTGCTGGACGCCGAGATCCAGCGGATCCTGGACCTGGGCGTGGACCTGAAGTGCGATTTCATCGTCGGCAAGGACGCGACGATGGACGATCTCCGGAAGGACTACAAGGCGATCTTCGTCGGCATCGGCGCCCACAAAGGCATCCAGCTGCGCGTGCCGGGCGAGGACGCGCCCAACGTATTCACCGGAACAGAGTTCCTCAACCGGGTCAACAGCGGAGAGAAGGTTGAAATCGGTAACAAGGTCATCGTCATCGGAGGCGGTGACACCGCCATCGACGCGGCGAGGGTCAGCAAACGCCTCGGCGCCGACGTGACCATTCTCTACCGCCGGACCAGGGACGAGATGCCCGCCATAGCGCCCGAAATAGACGGGGCGTTGGAAGAGGGGGTGGATATCCAGTTCCTGGCCGCGCCCGTCGAGATCATCGTCAAAGACGGCAAAGCCGTCGGTATGAAGTGCATCAGGATGGAGCTGGGCGAGCCAGACGCGTCAGGCCGGCCGCGCCCCGTGCCCAAGGAGGGCTCGGAGTTCGACATCGAGGCCACCACGATCATCGCCGCCATCAGCCAGGCGCCCCATTTTGAAGGCTTCGACGATCTGCACGAGGGCAAGGACTGGATCAAGATCGACGACTGGGGCCACACGAAAGTCGACGACGTCTACGCAGGCGGCGACGACGTGGAACTCGGCCTGGCCACCATCGCCATCTCCCAGGGACGGTTTGCCGCAGACGCCATCGACGCCCGGTTCAACGGGAAGACGCTGGAAATGCCGGAACCGGCACCACCGATTCCCGCGGACAAAATGAAGCTCGGCTGGTACGAGGAGGCCTTCCGTAGCGAAAGGGACCACGTGCCCGTCGACCAGCGGGACATGGACACGGAGATCGAGAAGGGGCTGACTGAAGAACAGGCCCTGAACGAAGTGAAGCGCTGCATGTCCTGCGGCATGTGCATGGACTGCGAAACGTGCTGGATGTACTGCACGAACAGCTGCTTCGCCAAACTGCCCAAGGGGGAACATTACAAGATCAAGATGGAGTTGTGCAACGGTTGCAAGAAGTGTGCTGAAGAGTGCCCGTGCGGGTACATAGAAATGGTTTAAAGGAGGATCTGACCGTGCCTAACATCGACCTTAACGGACGTACATACGAGGTAGACGAAGACGGATTCCTGGAAGATCCCACGATCTGGAACGAAGATGTCGCCAAGGACTTCGCTTCCACCGAGGGCGTCGACGCGCTGACCGAGAACCATTGGAAGGTCATCAACTACCTGAGAAACTACTACCTCCAGTTCGGCATTGCTCCCATGGTCCGGAAGCTCTGCAAGGAAACCGGCTTCAAGCTGAACGAGATCTACGAGATGTTCCCGTCGGGCCCCGCGAAGGGCGCCTGCAAGCTGGCGGGACTGCCCAAACCGACGGGATGCGTCTAAGCAACCGTTTGAGGAAGGGCGGGGGCGGACGCACCGAGCCGCCGGTGCCGTAAGGCCGGTAGCCTCGACGGATCGATGCTGCTCGCCATTCCCCTTCCATCCGAGCGCCACGGACCGTCCGGACGCCGCGGGGGGGCGGCGCCCGGACGGGGCCCCGGCCCCGCGGGTGGACCGGGAATGGCGCGTACCGGCCCGTGAGCGAGGGGGGTCGATTTTGGGGGGATCCTCATGGCTGTCGAATCCATCCCGGAGATCCTGCGCCGCCGGAGAGTGTCCATAATAGGAAACTGGCTCCAGCAAACCGTACAGACCTATCCGGAACAGATATCGCGTTTCCTCCAACAGGAGAAAGACCCTTTTCGCAATCCCGTCGGGCATGCCCTCAAAGAGGGGATGCCCGTTCTCTTCGAACAGCTCGTCGGGGACATGGACCAGGCGAAAATGACCGCCCCTCTTCACGACATCGTGAGGGTCCGGGCGGTACAGGACTTCACCGCATCGGAGGCGGTGGCGTTCGTTTTTCTTCTCAAGCCCGTTCTCCGGCGCGAGATTTCGGAGTCCGGGGGCGCCCCCGCTCCGCAGGATATGGCGAAAGTCGAGGATCGTATCGACAGGATGGCCCTCCTCGCCTTCGACCTGTTCATGCAGTGCCGGGAGAAGATCTACGAAATCAAGGCCGACGAGGCCAAGCGCAGGGTTTACCTGCTGGAAAGAGCGCACGCCATGTCCGACGGCCCGGAGCAGGAGGGGGAATGAAGGCCCTTCACCGCGGGCGGTCCGACCGGAAGCGAGGTGAAACTTAATGAACGTCCTCTTATCGCTTGTTACGGTGTTATTGCTCGTCGCGCTTGCGTTCCTGGGGGGGCGCGTGGCCGACCTGCGGACCCTGTTCGGGGTGGTGATACCGTACGCGGCCATCGCCACCTTCCTCGTGGGGGTGGCCTACCGCGTCATCCGTTGGGCGCTGTCCCCGGTGCCCTTCAGAATCCCCACCACGTGCGGGCAACAGAAATCCCTTCCCTGGATCAAGGCGGGGTGGCTCGAAGCACCCTCTTCAAAGCTGGGCGTCTTCTTCAGGATGGCCCTGGAGGTGCTCCTTTTCCGCTCCCTGTTCCGAAACACGAAGGCGGAGCTGAGGGGAGGGCCCAGGCTCGTCTACGGGGAGAACAAGTGGCTGTGGCTGGGAGCCCTCGCCTTCCACTGGTCCTTCCTCATTATCTTCCTCCGGCATCTCCGGTTCTTCATGGAGCCGGTTCCGGCCTTCGTGAATATCCTCGGTGCGGTGGACGGATTCCTGCAGATAGGGGCGCCCGGTCTTTACCTCACCGACGTGTTCGTCATCGCCGCTCTCTGCTATCTCTTGTACAGGCGCCTGCAGAATGCACAGGTCAGGTATTTCTCCCTGTTCACCGACTACTTCGCGCTCTTCCTGCTTCTAGGACTGACGATTTCGGGGGTCCTCATGCGGTACTTCACGCGGATCGACACCGTGAGCGTCAAGCAGCTGGCGCTGGGGCTGGTAACCTTCTCGCCCGTAGTGCCTGCCAACGTCGGGGCCCTCTTTTTCGTGCATATTTTCCTGTTGAGCGTCCTCCTGGCCTACTTCCCGTTCAGCAAGCTCATGCACATGGGGGGGGTCTTCCTCAGCCCGACGCGGAACATGGCCAACAACAACCGCTCGAAGAGACACGTCAATCCGTGGAGCTACCCCGTGAAGGTCCATACCTACGAGGAATGGGAAGAGGAGTTCCACGACAAGATGAAGGCCGCCGGCCTGCCGCTGGAGAAGGAATAGACCATGGCTGATGAAACCCCAAGACCGGAAGAGGTCGCGCGGATCGACTACACGCCTCCCGGGAAGAAGTGGATGGACCCCTCCGTCGAATTTCGCAAGGGAACCTTCTGCTACAGCGCCGCCGCGAAAAACCTCAAGTACCTCGACATGCCCAATCCGCGGGATTGGCAGCCCTTCGACAAGGACTGGAAGCTTCCGCCCGACTGGAAAAATATCATTCTGAACGGCATGAAGGAAAGGCTCGACAAGTACCGCTCCTTCCGGCTGTTCATGGACATCTGTGTGCGCTGCGGGGCGTGTGCGGACAAATGCCACTTCTACATCGGATCGGGCGACCCCAAGAACATGCCCGTGCTCCGGGCCGAACTCCTACGCTCCATCTACAGGCGTTACTTCACGCCGGCGGGAAAGGCGTTCGGCAAGCTGGCGGGCGGCCGTGAGCTCACCGAAGACGTGATCAAGGAGTGGTTCTACTACTTCTACCAGTGCACGGAATGCCGGCGATGTTCGGTCTTCTGCCCCTACGGCATAGACCAGGCCGAGATCACCATGATCGGCCGGGAACTGCTGAACCTCATCGGCTGCAACATCAACTGGGTGATCGAGCCGGACGCCAACTGTTTTCGTACCGGCAACCACCTCGGGATCCAGCCCCACGGGTTTGCGGACAGCATCGAGTTCGCCGTGGATGAACTGGAGGATATGACGGGCATCCGGGTGGAGGCGCCCATCATGAAGAAGGGCGCGGAGATCCTGTTCGTCATGCCCTCCGCCGACTACTTCGCCTCGCCTCACTACTACACGCTCCTGGGCTACCTCATGCTCTTCCACGAGATCGGCCTGGACTATACGCTCAGCGCCTTCGCCGGAGAGGGAGGGAACTTCGGCCTCTTCACATCGCACGAGATGATGAAGCGGCTCAACGCCAAGATCTACCAGGAGGCCAAGCGCCTGAAGGTCAAGTGGATCCTGGGCGGAGAGTGCGGCCACATGTGGCGGGTCGCCCACCAGTACATGGACACGCTCAACGGTCCGGCGGACTTCCTGGAGGTCCCCAAATCGCCCATCACGGGCACCCGCTTCGACAATGCCCGCTCTACCAAAATGACGCACATCTGTGAATTCACCTCGGACCTCATCCACAACGGCAAACTCAAGCTGGACAAGAGCCGGAACGATCACTGGAACGTCACGCACCACGACCCCTGCAACGTGGCCCGGGGCATGGGCCTCCTGGAGGAGCCGAGATACGTAATCAACAGCGTGTGCAACCACTTCCACGAGATGCCCGAAAACACGATTCGCGAACAGACGTTCTGTTGCGGGAGCGGCGCCGGCCTGGGCACGGACGAGAACCTCGAGATGAGGATGAGGGGCGGCCTGCCCCGGGGCAATGCCGTCAAGTACGTCAAGGACAAGCACGGCGTCAATCTCCTGACGACCATATGCGCCATCGACAAGGCCACCCTGCCCGCCGTCGTGGACTACTGGGTCGGCGGCGTGGAGGTGGGCGGCATCCACGAACTCGTGGGCAACGCACTGGTCATGAAAGGCGAGAAGGAGAGGACCACCGACTTGAGGGGCGAGCCTCTCAAGGGAAAGGAGGAACCAGCCGATGCGTGACAGAGGCATGATCATCGCCGGTCTCCTGGTGTTTCTCGCGCTGGTCACCTTCCCGGTCTGGTACGACCTCGCCGCCGGGACGACATCCAAGGGGCCCGATCCCAAGCTGCCCACCCAGGAAAAAGACTGCGTGGCGCCCGTCGAATATATGAGGACGTCCCACATGGATCTCCTCATGACGTGGCGCCAGGATGTGGTGCGTGAAGGCATGAGAGACTACGTTGCCTTTGACGGCAAGACCTACACCATGGGCCTCACCAAGACCTGCCTGAAGTGCCACGACAAAAAGGAATTCTGCGACCGTTGTCACAACTACGCGGGCGTCACGCCCTACTGCTGGGAGTGCCACGTCGACCCCAAGCTTGCCCAAAGGAGCAAAGGATGAGCATCAGCAGAAGGAAGTTCTTAGGCGTCGCGGGGGCGGCTTCGGCGTTGGCGATCGCGGGGAAGACGTCCATCGACGCCCTTGCGAGCGGTTCGAGCACGAAGGCCGGAGGCGGCGCCGCGGCGGCAACCCGATGGGCTATCGTCATCGACTCCTCCAAGTGCCTGAAGAAAGAGGGGTGCAAGGACTGCATCCTGGCGTGCGACAAGGCGCACAACATCCCCCGGTTCGACGACCCCAAGCACGAGGTCAAGTGGATCTGGAAAGAACCCTACGAGGACGCCTTCCCCGAGCAGCAGAACCCGTACGACGACGCGAACCTCAAGGGCGAGCCCTTCATCCTCCTGTGCAACCACTGCGACAAGCCGCCCTGTGTGCGGGTCTGCCCCACGCAGGCGACGTGGAAGCGGGAGGACGGGATCGTCATGATGGACTGGCACCGCTGCATCGGCTGCCGGTACTGCATGGCCGCATGCCCATACGGCTCGCGCAGTTTCAACTGGTTCGATCCGCGCCCCCACATCAAGGACCTCAATCCCGACTTTCCGACACGCACGAAGGGCGTGGTCGAAAAGTGCGACCTGTGCGAGGAACTCCTGGCCCAGGGCAAGCCGCCGGCCTGCGTCGCGGCCTGCCCCGAAAAGGCCATGGTCTTCGGCAACCTGGACGATCCCGAGTCCGAAGTGAGGGAACTGCTGAGGAAGCACTACACCATCCGGCGGAAACCCGAACTGGGTACCCATCCAGAAATCTACTATATCGTGTGAGGTGCCGCTCATGTTCATGTTCGAAAAAGCCGTTCAGGGCAGCCGGAGGTACTGGATCTGGGTGGGAAGCCTGCTCGTCGTCATCTCGGTAGCCTTCCTCTTCTACCTCTACCAGCTGCAAAATGGCCTGGGTGTGACGGGTATGAGCCGGGACGTGAGCTGGGGCCTCTACATCGCCCAGTTCACCTTCTTCGTCGGCGTGGCCGCCTCGGCGGTCATGGTCGTCCTGCCTTATTACCTGCACAACTACAAGGCCTTCTCCAAGATCACCATACTCGGCGAGTTCCTCGCGGTGTCGTCGGTTACCATGTGCATGCTCTTCATCTTCGTGGACATGGGCCAACCCATGCGGGTGATGAACATAATCCTGCACCCGACGCCCAACTCCATGATGTTCTGGGACATGATCTCGCTCAGCGGCTACCTTTTTCTCAACGCCGTGATCTCGCTGATCATGCTGAGCTCGGAACGAAAGGGCGTTGCGCCGCCGCACTGGATAAAGCCGGTCATCATCCTCTCCATCCCGTGGGCGGTCAGCATCCACACGGTCACGGCCTTCCTGTACAACGGCCTCCCCGGCAGGTCTTTCTGGCTCACGGCCATCCTGGCACCCCGGTTTTTGGCCTCGGCCTTCGCCGCGGGTCCCGCCCTGCTGATTCTCCTGGCCATGATCATGCGGAAGCTGACGTGGTTCGACGCCGGCAAGGAGGCCATCCAGAAGCTCGCGCTGATCGTGACCTACGCCATGATCATCAACGTGTTCTTCATCCTCATGGAAGTTTTCACCGCCCTCTACAGCAACATCCCGGAGGACGCCGCCCACCTGAAGTTCCTCTTCGTGGGGCTCGAGGGCAACACCGAACTCGTGCCGTGGATGTGGGCCTCGGTCCTCATGGCGGCACTCTCCCTGGTTTTGCTGATCGTACCGCGCTACCGCCGGAACGAAAAGCTGCTGGCCTTCACCTGCGTCATCGTTTTCCTCTCGCTCTGGATCGACAAGGGCATAGGTCTCATCATCGCCGGCTTCGTGCCGTCGCCGCTCGAGGCGGTTACGAGTTACATTCCGACGCTGACGGAGATCTCCATAGTAGCGGGCATCTGGGCAATCGGAATGCTCATGATCACCGTCTTCTACAAGATCACGCTGTCCGTCAGGGAAAACCTGATGGCTTAGCTGCACGATTCGGTCTCATTTCCACAAGTCCTTGAAATCCTCACCTGTATCCCCGGCCGCAAGGCCGGGGCTCTTTTTGTTCCGCCGGCGGTTTCCGGGAAAGGCACGATGTGCGCTAAGCTTGTCCGGGAGGCGGGCGGACCATGCGATTTCTCGTAACGGCAGCAAAGGGACTGGAAAAGACGGTCGCGGACGAACTGAGGGGCCTGGGCCTCACCGTGCTCGACGTGTCGCCGGGGATCGTGGCGTTCAAGGGGCGCAGGGAAGAAGCCTGGCGGGCCAACCTGTGGCTCAGGGCCGGGCGGCGCGTCCTGCTGCCCATCGGATCGTTCCAGGCGGGGAACGCCGAATCTCTCTATGAAGGTGCACGGGCGCTGCCCTGGACGGACGTCCTTTCGGTGGACCGGACCTTCGCCGTAGAGGCCACGGCGAAGAATTCCCCCTTCAACCATTCGGGCTTCGTGGCCCTGAAGGTCAAGGACGCGGTTGCCGACGCCTTCCGGAAACGCTTCAACAAGAGGCCCGACGTGGACCGGCGGGATCCCGACGTGGGCATCGTCGTCCACGTGGCCGGGCGGACGTGCACGGTGAGCCTGGACGTGTCCGGGGGGCCGCTCCACAAGCGGGGCTACCGGGTGAAGAGCGTATCCGCGCCCCTCAACGAAACCCTGGCGGCGGGTATGCTGCTCATGGCCGGGTACGACGGTCGACGGCCCTTCGCGGACCCCTTCTGCGGCTCGGGGACGATCCTGATCGAGGCGGCGCTCATCGCGTCGTCCAAAGCGCCCGGCCTCTTGCGCCCGGTGCCGTTCGGCTTTCAGCGCTGGCCGGACTTCGACGAGAGGGCCTGGAACAAGATCCGTTCGGAGGCGGAGAGGGGTGTCCGCAGGCCGCGCTTCCCTGTTTTCGGTACGGACCGGTCCAAGGGCGCGGTAGTAGCGGCCACCGCCAACGCGGCCGCGGCGGGTGTGGACCGGTGGGCGCGGGTGGAGCGGCACGACGTGGGGGATTTCGAGCCGGAGGGACATGAAGGCCTTATCGTGACAAACCCGCCCTACGGCGACCATGCGGGGACGGACGAAGACCTCGCTTCCCTCTACGGTTCCCTGGGCGACGTTCTTAAGCAGCGCTGCCGGGGCTGGACGGCCTGCGTTCTCACCGGCAATCCGGCGCTGGGAAAGTGCGTGGGACTGCACGCGAAGCGAAAGGTGCGGCTCTTCAACGGTCCCATGGAGTGCAGGATGCTCGTCTACGAGATGTACGAGGGAAGCCGGAAGCCGTCGCGCCGGGATCGGGAACCGGAAGACTGAGATCCCGACGGGGGCGGCCGGAAATTTCTGCCCCACGAACTCGGTCGGACCGCGGAAATCGTGTATAATTAAGCTCCGGACGCGTTCAGGCAACGCCGCGCCGTCCCGGTCAGGAGAGGCCCTTCCGATGACAACCTTCAGAATTTCAAAACTTGCGCAACTGGTGGGCGGCTGGGGCAAGACCTCGCTGGTTCGCTCCGTCACCGAAGATCTCATCGCCCAGCTCGAGAAGAGCAAGCAGCCCTTCGCGGGAGCTTCTCTGCCCACGGAGTTTACCAAGGGCCGCCTGCCGCCCGGAATCCGGAGCGCCTGGATCTTCGTCATCAAACCAAAGGCCAAACCGCCCCTGCACAGGCACCCCAACTCCATCCAGCACATGGCGGTTCTGTCCGGAGGCGGGCACTACACCATCGGTCGAAGGAACGACGTCCTTCAGCCCTTCGATCCGGCATTTCCCGAGAGGAGCCTCTACGTCATCCCGGAGAACATGCCCCACACCTTCGAGCCGGCCAACGAGCACCTCGTGGTCATGTCCTTCCACACGGCCGCGGACGACGAACTCGTGGAAGAAGAGGTCGAGAGCGGGAGCCGGCGAAAGTACCGCTGATTTACCTTTCTCACAACGCTTCGCGCGAGGGTTAACGTCCCACAAACACCCGCAAGCCGTCCGATTACGGCCGCACCGGCGCCAGGGGCACCGGACGGCAGGTCAAGGCGCGGTATGCAGTGAAGCAGACTTCGGGAGGTCCGCCGAAAGTGGCTTCCCTGATGTCCGCGCCCATGACCTGTCCGCGCTTCGCGCCGCGGCCTTATGCCGAAGTGTTCGGACGGATTCCCCCCCACAATTTAGAAGAAGCGCCGACGGGAGCGGACCATCCGCTGTGTCGGTCTGCGATGCCCACATCCTCGACGTACACAGGTACGCCTGTGGTGTGGTCATCTTGCCCTTCGTGCGGCTGGCCCACTCGCGTCGGGACGCGGCTTCCGATGCACAACATCGGAAGCCACCTGGTGCGGACTGCTGGCAACAGCTTCCATAGCGGGTAGTGATGTTAGCGAGAAGGACAGCGCCTCGCGCGAGGGTTAACGTCCCACAAACACCCGAAAGCCGTCCGATTCGGCCGCACCGGCGCCAGGGGCACCGGACGGCAGGTCAAGGCGCGGCATGCAGTGAAGCAGACTTCGGGAGGTCCGCCGTGAGGACCCAATTTGGGACTCGGAACTTGAAATTCCAGATTGGGAGTACGCCCGGGGGCGGGTCTTCGAAGGCCTTCCCCAGCTTTACCCTTTACCCTTTACCCTTTACCCTTAACCCCTTCACCGCCGACGGGCGCTTTAACCACGGAAACGCGGAGGCGCGGGGAAGCCTGGGCGCTCGCCTTCCAAGGCTTGCCCGAGAACTAATCACCAGACACCAAACACTAAACAAGAGACCCCAGACACAAGGCGCCTTCAGCGCCGAAGGTAGACCTCCAGGGGGGCGGCGGT
>Ga0307440_1000995_pt1 | contig 13935 bp, 14 predicted proteins | sample SalMarWE160410MG_FD_202150 | JGI IMG/M metagenome (GOLD analysis project Ga0307440, IMG submission 202150) | Salt marsh sediment microbial communities from the Plum Island Ecosystem LTER, Massachusetts, United States - WE1604-10 | ecosystem: Environmental > Aquatic > Marine > Intertidal zone >... | reverse complement strand
CACGAGCTGGCATGATCCCGAACAAGCACCGAATTGACCTCTCCAGGTATCCCCGCCGCGCCCTGCTCGAGGCCTTCAAGGACCGCGAGCTGCCCTGCTTCAGCGTCACCTGCAATGTGGAGATCGGTGCCCTGCGCCAACGCCTCGCCCTCACCGGCCACCGCTTCTTCGTCACCATGAGCTGGATCCTCTCGGTGGCCGCGAACCGCATCCCGGAACTCCGCCATCGCCTGATCCACGGCGAGCTCTACGAATTCGAGCGGGTCGATCCGGGCTATACGGTACTGCTGGACGACCATACATTCTCATTCTGCGATTCGGTGCATCGCGAGGACTTCGATGTCTATTATGCGGACGCCGAGTGCCGCATTGCTGCCGCCCGCGCCGGCCCGGACCGTTCCACCGGCGACAAGCACCACATGATCTTCATCACCAACATCCCCTGGCTCAGCTTCACCGCGGTCACCCATCCCTTCAGCGCCCAATACGCCAGCATCCCGATCCTCACCCTGGGCAAATTCTTCACCCAAGGGGCGCAGGTGGTCCTGCCCCTCGCCGTCCAGGTCCACCACGGCTTGGCGGACGGCTGGCACGTCGGCCGCTTTTACGACGAGGTGCAGCGCCTGGTTGCCGAACCAAGCTTCCTCAGGCCGAATCCAGGTCTCCCGGGCCGCCTTCGGGAACGCTGACCTAAGAGGCTGTCTGAACAAGCGCTACCTTCAACAATATCGGCTCTCTTACGTTTGGTGTGTGCAAGGGGCCAGACCCGTTTGATTCACGCGCAGGCCGTTGCGCCCGCTTGGAGTTTGAACGGAGAGCCTGGCAGATGCGTGAGCTTGCCGGCGACCAGGTAAGCGATGGTGATCAGATGCCGGGTGGTACCGTAGCCGCGGGCCTTGGCCTTGGCGGCCTGGATGATCGCATTGACGGCTTCGACCCGGCCGTTGGTGAGCCTGGAGTCGAAGGCGTTGAGGATTCCCTCCCAGTAATCCTTGAGGGTCTTGGCGACCCGCTTGAGGGGTTCGAGGCGGCAGCGGCGCGCCCACTGGTACCAGCGCTCGAGCAGCGGCTCCGCTGCCTCCCGATCGGGAGCGGTGCGGAAGATCTCACGCAACGCCTCTTTGATCCGAAAGGGAGACCGTTCAAAACCTGGGGGTCGACCGTCAAAGTCCAGTTCTCAGTGAACCTACCAAGCGTTCGCGATTTCAGAATCAGCGCAGAGGGTGGGTGATTATGGCGTGGGTCGTTCAGCTCGAGGAAGTGATCGATGGGAAGCTGGTCAGCCGAACGGAAGTCGCAACCCTGGATCGTCCCGGGCACTTGGAAAGCCTGGGGGATCTTGGGCTACGGTTGGCAGATGCCAAGCCGATGTTGGCAAGTATCCTGACAGCGATCGTCACCCATCAGATTAGACAGGACGCCGAGCGACAATCCAGCTGTCCCGATTGCGGCAAGGGGCGCCAGGTGAAGGACTATCGTATCCGTCGCTTCGATACCCTGTTTGGTCGCACCGAAGTGCGCGTCCCGCGTTTTGTCTGTCCTACGCCTGGATGCGCCGGTGCCATTCCAGAAAAAACGGCAAATAACAGCCGGTTACTCTTCCGGTCTGCTCCGGCGCCCGGCCCTGCCGGTGCCCTCTGCCCTGCCCTCCTGGTCCTGCAAGGTCTTCAATACGGGCAAGTATGTCATATTTGGGCTTGATATATGAACATATGTGCGCATTATGTGAACAGATGCCACGGATAACAAGCCGAGCCCTATCGTGAGAGACCGTCGGCGGCGTGCCCGCTGCATTGGCTTCGACCCGATCCATCTCTGCTTCAAGCCCTGCGGCGTGCGCGGACGAGGCTTGGAAACCATCGAGCTGCAGGCCGACGAGCTCGAGGCGTTGCGCTTGATGGATTTCGAGGGGTTGTACCAGGAAGAGTGCGCCGAGCGCATGGGAATCTCGCGGACGACCCTGTCGCGGACACTGGCGGAGGCGCGGCGGAAAGTCGCCGACGCATTGCTGCACGGCAAGCGCTTGGTGATCACTCGCGCGCCGGCGATGTCTTCGCGCGAGAGCCAGGTTGCCAATGCGTCGCAATCCCGGACCGCCGCTGATTCGGCCAACCCACAAAGCGAGCCAATTCGAGAGGAGCAACGCATGAAAACGATTGTCTTTGCGGCGAATGACGACCGGGGCCTGGAAGGTGAGATGGCCCAGCACTTCGGGCGCTGCCCATACTACGTTGTGGTTCGTGTGAACGGCGATCAGGTGGTGGAGCAGATTAACGTCGAGGCAAACCCGCATGCCCAGCAACACGACCCGGGCGAGGTTCCAAGGTTTGTCCACTCCCTGGGGGCCGACGTGATCGTCGCACCCGGCATGGGGCAGAAGGCGATTGCCTGGTTCGATCGCCTGAGTGTCGAGGTGGCGACAGGCACGCGCGGACAGGTCGGCGCGACCCTGCAGGCCTACCTGGATGGGGCGATCAGGGGTGCCACCGGCTGCAAGGGAGAGTGATCCAAGCCGGCTGCTCTACCGCGAGTCTCGAAGCCGAACAAAGGAGGAGAGCAAAGATGAAGATCGCAATCACTTCTACTGGAACCACCTTGGAATCGCCGGTGGATCCGCGGTTCGGACGCAGTCCGTATATTGCCTTCGTGGATCTTCACACGGGTCAGCTGGAGGCTCTGGCGAACCCCTTCGCGGATGCAAGTGGCGGTGCCGGTATCCAATCCGCCCAGTTCGTGCTCGGCCATAGTGCAGAAGCACTGCTGACGGGCCATTGCGGACCCAAGGCATCCAGCGTGCTAAGCGATGCGGGCGTGCAGGTGGTCAACGGCATCTCGGGCACCGTCCGTGAGGCGATGGAGAGCTATCGCCAGACGAAGAAGGGTTCCGCCGACGCCGCCGCACCTGAAGCGCGTGCGGAGACTACGCTGCCGGGAAGAGGGCCCGGAGGCGGCTTTGGACGTGGACCCGGACGAGGCGCCGGCGACGGCGGAGGTCGCCGTCGGGGGCCGGGCAGCCGGTTCGGCGGCGGACGCGGAGGTGGGCGTGGACCAGGGGGCGGCGGTGGACCTGGCCGTACCGCCTGATCCTCTGCAAGCCCTTAGCTCAAAAATGAGGTCAAAATGATCATCGCCGTGGCCAGTGGCAAAGGCGGCACAGGCAAAACAACGGTGGCCACCAACCTGGCCCTGTCAATCGAGGGCTCCCAATACATCGACTGCGATGTCGAGGAGCCCAACGGCAATCTCTTTCTGCACGCCGAGATAGAAACGCGACGCGGGGCCGGCATTCCCATGCCTGTCATCGACGAAGAGCGTTGCACCCTGTGCGGCGATTGCGCCGAGGCCTGCGCGTTCAATGCCCTGGCCGTATCGAGGGAGCGGGTGCTCTTGTTCTCCGATCTGTGCCATGGCTGCGGCGTTTGCAGCTATGTCTGCCCGGAGTCCGGCGCCGTCACCGAGCGGTTACGGAGGCTCGGTGAGATCGAGATGGGCCGGGCGCAAGGGACGAGTGGTCGGGCGAATGACGGGGCGGATGGCAGCGAAATCGCCTACACCGGAGCCCATCTCGACGTGGGTGCGCTGCTGGTGACACCGCTGATCAAGGAGGTCAAGAAGACCGCAGATTCCGAGCGCACGGTGATCCTGGATGCACCGCCTGGAACCTCCTGTCCCGTGGTGGAGACGCTCCGCGGCTCCGACTACTGCCTGCTGGTCACCGAGCCCACGCCCTTCGGACTCAATGACCTGCAGCTGGCCGTCGGCGTCGTGCGGGAGCTTGGAATCCCTTTCGGTGTGATCCTCAATCAGAGCGACAGCGGTGACGACCAAGTCATGGATTATTCCCGGCAGGAAAGGATCCCCGTGCTGCTGGAAATCCCCTTCAGCCGAGAGCTGGCGGTCGCCTACTCGAAGGGTGTCGCCATCTGCGAGCAAGACGCCGGCTATCGTGCGCGCTTCCAGCGCCTGTTCCGGGATATTCAGGCAGAGGTCGCTAGGTGAAAGAGATCGTCATCATTAGCGGTAAGGGGGGAACCGGCAAGACGACCCTGTGTGCCGCCTTCGCGTCCCTGGCGCGCGATCCCGTCATTGCCGATTGCGACGTGGATGCTGCCGATCTGCATCTGCTCCTCCCTCCGCGCGTCCTGCAAGAGGCGGACTTCATCGGCGGCCGCACACCCGTGATCGATAGCGAGCTGTGCTCTGAGTGCGGAGAGTGCCGGGCCTGGTGCCGCTTCGATGCCATCGATCTGGATTACGACGCCGGCTACCTCATCGATCCGCTCGCCTGCGAGCACTGCGGCCTGTGCGCCCACGTCTGTCCCGAGGAAGCCATCTCCATGCAGAGCTCGGTGAACGGCCGTTGGTTTGTCTCCGAAACGGCCCACGGCAAGCTGGTGCACGCAAGGTTGGCGCCGGGCGAGGACAACTCGGGCAAGCTGGTGACGCTGGTCAGACGCGAGGCAAGACGCCTGGCGGAGGAAGCAGGCGCGGCATGGATTCTCGATGACGGTCCACCGGGCGTCGGTTGTCCCGTAACCGCTGCCATCACTGGAGCGGACATGGCGCTGATCGTCACCGAGTCGACGCTGTCCGGGATTCATGACATGCAGCGGATCGAGGCGCTGTGCCGCCATTTCGAGGTACCGGCCATGGTCTGTATCAACAAGTACGATATCAACCTCGAGAACACCCGCACAATCAGGGACTATTGCCTGGGCAACGACGTGCCGATCATCGGTGAAATCCCCTTCTCGCCGGCAGTCAGGCATTCCCTGGTCGCCGGCAAGAGCCCGGTCGACATTGATTGCGGCGCGGTGAGCGGGATTGTCAAGCGGATGTGGCTCCAGATAGAAGGGACAGACGGACCCTGATGCGGTTGGAGTTGACGTTTGTCGGAGCAGGACGTTCGGCAAACACGCTCCAATGGGATCGGGGATGATCGAGAGCACCGAGCCCAGGCCGCTGCCGCGCCGCGAGATGCAGCAGATCTACTTCGGCACGCCGGCTGCGCCGGGCGTGGTGGTCGGAAGGCTGTATTGGCCATCCTCGGATGTCGACCCCAAAGCCGTGCCCGATCGGGCGTCCGCGGACGCCGATCTGGACATCAGCGACTTCCAGGATGCGTTGAGCGCCGTTCGCGCCGAGCTGCGGGGTGGTGGCGGGGAAGGCGGGAAATCGGTGCCCGAAGACCTGATGGCGCTCTATCAGGTCTATGAGATGATTCTCGGCGATCCAAACCTGGTCGACACTGTCATCGCGCGCATTCGTTCAGGGCAATGGGCACCGGCGGCAGTACGGGATACCACCCGTGAGCTGACCGCCCGATTCGAGGCGATGGACGATGCTTACTTGCGGGCCCGGGCCGAGGACATTCGCAGCGTTGGTCGGCGCATCCTCTATCACCTGCAATCCCAAGCGAATACCTTGGAGGACTTCCCCGAGCGAACGGTGCTCGTCGGGAAAAGCATTGGTCTCACCTGCATCACCGGGGTCCCCGCCGACCGCCTCGCCGGTCTCGTGTTTACCGGAAGCTCTCCCCTCTCGCACGGGGTGATCGTTGCGCGTGCCCTCCGGATTCCTGCGGTCATCGATGCGGCAGGTCTGATTTCGGACCACTGCAACGGACGCGAGATCATCCTGGACGGATACCGCGGACGGATCGTCCTCGATCCCACTTCCGAGGTACGTGCAGAGTTCCAGCGCTTCGAGCACGAGGAATCCGAGCTGAAGATCAGGCTTGATGGACTGCGCGATCTTCCTTCTCGAACGCCCGACGGCAGACACGTCTCCTTGGAGGCCAATATCACGCTGTTGGATGAAATACGGTCGGCGAAGAAGCAAGGCGCAGCCGGCGTTGGCTTGTATCGCTCCGAGTTCCCATTTCTGTTGCGCGATACCCTTCCGGGTGAGGACACGCAATACGCAATCTACAGGGAGCTGCTGGCGGCGTTTCACCCCCTCCCTGTCACCATTCGAACACTCGATGCGGGAGGCGATAAGGTCCTGCCTTATCTTCGGTTCTCGGAGGACAATCCGGCGTTGGGACAACGCGGTATCCGTTTGTGCCTCGAGCACCCGGAGATTTTTCTCACACAGCTCCGAGCCCTGCTGCGTGCGAATGCGGGGCTCGGCAACCTGCGTCTTCTGCTGCCCATGCTGACCCTGAAATCCGAGCTGCAGGAGGCCAGGGTGCTCATCGAGCGTGCCCGGAACGGCTTGGAGGAAGAGGGCCAGCCGGCAAGTCTTCCGCCCCTTGGGATCATGGTGGAGGTGCCCGCCGCTGTCTTCCGCATCGACGAGCTTGCGGGGGAGGTGGATTTCGTCTCCGTCGGGACCAACGATCTGACCCAGTACGTGCTCGCCACCGACCGAGGAAATCCATATGTGGGCAAGATGTACGATTCATTGACACCCGCCGTCTTGGATGCGATCGGCATGGTCGCAGAAGGGGCTCGAAGGCGGGGTAGACCTGTCAGTGTCGGTGGGGAGCTGGCGGGAGACCCCGCCGGCGCCCTCCTCTTGCTCGGTCTCGGTGTGGATGCGCTGAGTATGACACCCGGCAGCATTGGGCGTGTCAAGCAGGTGATCCGTACCTTCTCGGCCGATCAGGCCGGCGACCTGTGGGGGGACGCCTTGAAGGAAGACAGCGCCGATCGCGTGCGGGAAAGGCTGGAGCAGGCGTTGGAGGAAAAGGGGATCGGCAGTTTAGTCGGACCCGGTCGGTAAACGGGAGCAAGGCCGGGGATTACCCGGCCTTGCTGGGTGGTATTGGCCTTCTGAGCTTCAGACCGCCTTCTTGCAGAAGTACCAGTCGGAGCACTCGTAGCCTTCGTTCATCCGCGCGGCTGCTGCTTCGGCGGTGGCGGGCGGGGGAACGATCACCTTATCGCCCGGCTGCCAATTCTCGGGCGTAGCAACCTTGTGCTCGTCGGAAGTTTGCATGGCCTTGACCAGACGGAAAAACTCGTCGATCGAGCGGCCGTTGCTCATCGGATAGTACACCATGGCCCGAAGGATGCCCTCCGGGTCGATGATGAAGGTGGCGCGAACGGCCGAAGTGTCGCTGGCACCGGGCTGAATCATGCCGTATGCCTTGGCCACCTGCATCGAGAGATCAGCGATGATCGGAAAGCCGATATCGACGCCGAATTTCTCCTTGATATTGCGCTCCCAGGCGATGTGCGAGTAATGGCTGTCGATGGACAGGCCGAGCAGCTCGCAGTTGATCGCCTGGAAGTCGGCATGACGCTTGGCGAAAGCGATGAATTCCGTGGTGCACACTGGCGTGAAGTCCGCCGGGTGCGAGAAGAGCACCAGCCACTTGCCGCGGTAATCCTCCAGTTTCTTTACACCATGTGTCGTCGGGGCTTCGAAGGCTGGGGCGGGCTCATTAAGGCGGGGCATGGAAGGGGTTGTCTGTGTCGTAGTTTCCATCGCGTGTTTCCTCGAATTTCAATTGCTTTCCTGTTACAGGCAAGGTGCCCTGATGTGCTAAGCATCTTAGTATTTTAGTAAGTTATTGACTAATTGCTATTCTTGATCAGTCACATAGGGCCCGACTATTGCGATTTCTCAATGCCGGCCTGCCTCCTGGCCACACGAGATTCCGGTAGGAGAGGAAAGGCGAATGATCGGAGTGTCGCGTTTCTCCTCGTGAAACCCGACGGGTACGTCCTATGCCGCCGGGGACTCGGGGAATGGCGACAACCTTGTTTGTGCCGCGGCCGCCCTGCGGTCGCAGCGGGGCCTCGACAAAACACCTGCCGAGCCCCACGGCGCCCACAAATGGCTGGACGGGGTGTCGGATGCGAGAGCACCAAAAACCGGGCGCACGAGACTCAGCCGGGGTAGGTCGCGATGTTGACGGCAGGGTTGTCGGCGGCGCTAGCCTCCGGTCGCCAAAACCGCAACTTGCGCCTGTATGGCTCACGAGATGCCTCTCAAGTAGCTTTAAATCGAACCCCCGTGGAAAACTCCGGTTAAGTGGAGACCCCAGATGCGTCAAATGCGCTAGCGTAAATTTCTGCACGCTCGCTGCCGATGACCCGGATTGAGGCACCGGCAGGAGCGAAAGCCGCCGGCAACAGCTACTCCCCGGAACCTGTGGTTCCGCGCCAGTCGTCGACTCTACCGGTTTAGGCCGAAAACCCCATTCAGGTGCCGCTCATGCAGATCCCGTCCACGGCTGTCCTGCAGTCTGGGCAGACGCCATCGCGGGTGCGGTTCTGGCGTACGAAGAAGCCGAAGCGCTCGATCAGCAGGGCGGCGCACTGGTGGCAATAGGTGTTCTCGCCGCCTTCGCCCGGCACGTTGCCCTCGTAGACATAGCGCAGGCCCGCCTTTCGTCCGATGTCGCAAGCCCGGCGCAGGGTTTCGACGGGAGTCGGCGGATGCTCATGCATCCGGTAGGCGGGGTAGTACTGGCTCAGATGCCAGGGGATCGCTGGATCCAGATCGCACAGGAACTGCGCGATACCGCTGAGCTCTTCGTCGCTGTCGTTCAGGCCGGGGATCAGCAGCGTAGTGACCTCGACCCAGACCCCGAGCTCATGGTAGAGCCGGATGGCGTCGAGCACAGGTTGCAGCCGGGCACGGCTGATACGCCGGTAGGACTCGTCGCGGAAGAACTTGAGGTCGATGTTGATCGCGTCCAGTACGGACGCGATCTGCCGCAGCGGCGCCTCGCTGATGAAGCCGTTGCTGACGAAGCTGTTCTTCAGTCCCTGCTCGCGGGCAAGCAGCGCAGTGTCGTAGGCGAGCTCATAGAAGATGGTGGGCTCTGTAAACGTATAGGAGACAGACTGACAGCCCGTCCGCTTGGCGGCGCGCACGATCTCTGCCGGCGTGATCGGCTCGCCGGGGACTTTCGCATCGAGAACCTCCAACTGGGGACAAACCGGCTCGGGCGTGTCCTCGGCCCGTTTGTCGAGCTTCTTGGGCAGATGGTCCTTTGGCCATTGCGAGATCTGCCAGTTCTGGCAGTAGGAACAACGCAAATTACATCCGACGGTCGAGATCGAGTAGGCGTAGGACCCCGGGTGGAAGTGGAACAGGGGCTTCTTCTCGATGGGGTTGACCTCGCGCGCCACGACCTTGTCGTACACGAGCGTATAGAGCTTGCCGTCGCGGTTGTAGCGCACGCTGCAGGCGCCGCGCCCGTTGTTGGGGATGCGGCAATCGTGCGGGCATAAGGTGCAGAGCACTTTCTTGTCCGCCAGAGGCTCGTAGAAGAGGGCTTCGTGGACGTCCATCATGACCCCCAACTCTGGCACGTGGCATTGAAGGATCTGCCGGCAGCCGGGCGGCCCCGACTGTTAGCGGGGTTTTGGCTGTAACCGCCTCGGTACCATTTCTTTGACCGTTCCGATTCGATTGTGCTGCTTGTCTCGTAAGCCATCAAAGTACGTTTCGATACTCGCGGCGCCCCGAGCGTAGCGCTCGTGCCACTTGGACGGAACCGGCATGTCTGCGTAGAGCTGCTCCCGCTGCGCCTCAAGTAGTCGCCTCGGCTTACCCATGAAATCGGCCGCACAGTACACGCGTTTACCGGCCGCCCTTGAGAGGTCATCCAGCCACGCCGGAGCCCGGGCATCCCGCATCAGGTGGTGATCAAGGACGATGGCGTTGACGCTCTCAACTAGGCGCAGCGCATTCTGCCAGGCGCATCGCCGTTCCGTTGCTCCCAAGCGATCGAGATAGAGCGGCGGGCCGGCAGCGAGCACGGTTGTCGGGCGCCAGTCGATGATGGCAGCGACCGCAGCGTCGTTTAGGAGCTGGATATCGGAGGCGTGCACGAAGACATGACCGCCACTCTCGATCCGAGTCATCATGACCGTGCCGAGCGCGCTCCTGGGGACCCCGTGCGGTACCGCCTGAGAGAAGGAAAGTGGCCCGTGCGAGCAACCCTCTGCTGCATGGATACCGTTCACGAAATACGTCAGGAGATCGGCTCGACGCTTGCGCATGGCCTCGGAAAGGTCGTCATCGGACTTGCTCCAACAGCGTGGCCTTCGGCGGCGGTGCGGCAGATCCCGCATGGAGAGCTGGTACGGATTCGCGTCTGCTAGCGGCAAGTGGTCGCCGTGGAAATGACTGATCACCACATCGGTGGCGGCGTTAAGCGCATGGAGGATCCGCATACGGGTCGTCCGCCCGACGACCACTTGTAGCGGATGGGGCAACAGTCCATGGCGCACATAACCCAGTGATAATCCTGGGTCGATCAAAATGCATCGGTCTCGCGTAGTCACGAGAGAGCACAGGCTTCGCACACCCAGGGATTCCGCGCCGATGATCTCGATACGCAAGGCGCTACAAGCCCATGTCCAATCGGCATTCGTCCCCCTCTGGCGCAATTCTTTCGAGGCTTTGAACGAGGAGATCCGCCTCTGCCGGCACCGCCTGCGGATTGAGCGCTCTTCCGGCTAAAGAGGCGCGCACCAAGCCTGGATCATAGGGTAGCGCCCCGATCACTCTGCTGGACAGATCCCCCAGCAGGCCCGCCATTTGGTCAGCCATGTCCTGCGATTCCGTTTTATTCAACACAAGCCAGAGTCTTGGCACACCTATCGCCGCAGCAAACCCACTGACCCGCCTGGCAATGGACACGGACTCCCGCGTGCAATCGAGTACGCCGAGAAGGATGTCCATCCGGTCGGGTATCCGCCGGCCGAAATGCTCGATCCCAGCCTTCTCGTCGATCAGGCTGACGAAGTCTCCCGCGATCACGAAGTCCCGCACGACCTTCTCGAGCGGTCCGTCGCAGCCCTGGCCGTAGCTCTCGATCTTGCCGGCCTGCAGCAGCCGCAGGTTTCCTTTCTCGAGGTAGTACTCGGGGCCGATCTCCTCGCGCAGCCTGATGGGCTTTGCCGGAACCGGCTCCGTATCGCCGATCCGCGTGAGCGGCATGGGGTCATCCACCGGACAGGTGACGCGCTGGATGCCGCCGAAGAACTCAGCGAGTGCCTTGGGCTCCTCATGAACGCCCAGGCCGAACAACAGACGGACGAGCCCCTCCGGGTTTGAGGCATCGCCGTCGAGGACCATGATTCGGTAGCCCTTGCGCTGCAGGACGCTCGCCACTAGTGCGAGCAGGGTACTTTTCCCGCTGCCCCCCTTTCCAAAAAAGAGGATGCGCTTTCCCTCGAGCGGTCTCGATCCGATTGGCTCAGGTCGAAGATTCTCAACCGCCGTCATCTACGATCCCTCTCTCAGTTTGTGAAGGCGCTGCCGCAAGGGCGCGCCTGCGGTTGGCCATCTGTCCGTTGCCTCATCGAGCTTGGCTCGGACCCCGCATGCACTTAGTTCTAGCTTGCGCAATCATGGCACCAGATATAAACCGACACCGCCGAGCAGCAAACCGAAGGCGATGTTGACCAGCTTCAGCCAAAGGAAAGCTTCGCGAGACACCGCCAGGAGTGGAAGCGTGCCATGCCCATCCTGGACGATGGAGTTGGCCAACAGGACCGAGAAGGGAAGTGCGCCCTGCGCGAACAGGGTGACGAAGACCAAGTGGGGACCGGATTCCGGAATGACTCCGACCAAGACAGCGATGATCAGCACGAGGAGAAGGTTGGCGTGGATCCAAGCCTGGACGTCGATATAGGCGTCGAGGTAGTGGACGGCCAAGAGCACGCCAAACGTCCACAAGAAGATTCGCACGAGGTGGCGCTTGATCACATGTTCCCAGAGGTGCCGTTCCAAGAAGTGATCTGGCACGGTGAGGATGACGAACAGTGCGAACATGGCTCCGCCAGTGAAGGTGATCTTCTTCCAGTCCAAGCCGGGCCCGCCAAGCAGTCCGGTTAGCAGCATGAACAGCAGCCCGCCGAAGATCCCGATGAGCAAGGCCCTGGGGAAGGTGATTGCACGTAGCTGTGGGACGATGGCGGCGGCTGAGAAGCAATAGCAGGCATCCTCGTCGTGCAGCTCAAGCTCGTGGTCTTCGCGTTCGAGGAAGCGGTCTTGGCGCTTGAATAGACTGTCTGTGGACCAGCCTGCAACTAGGGCGACGAGAAAGAGGATGACCGTCAGCAAGACCGCCTGCGCCGGAACCATCGAGAACAGGACGAAGGCCTCGTCGCCGGTGGTCGCGATCATGGTGGCGACCAGGGCACCGAAGCTCAAGGATCGATGGGAATAGAGAGAGACCGCCGTGAAGGCGCCGAGACAGCCGGGCGTGGCGCCAAGGAGGGCGCCCAGCAGGATCTGACCGCTGCGGCTCTGGCGCAGGACCCGCTGCCAGATGCCCCGCGTCTGTACGTTGATGTACTCGATCAGCAGCATCATGATGACCACGAAGCTGGTGATCAACAAGGCTTGTTTGAGAACAACGATCATCCGTTTGTTCGCTGGCGCGCTGCATCTTCGGGTGCTTTGAGAACGATATCTCCCTGCTTTACGCCCAACTCGCCCGCGATAACGCTGCACTTGGCCTGCAGGAGAAAGAAGATCGGCGCCGCGGACCCGCTGAGCGTTTCGTAGTTGGCTTGGCCCTTCGCGATGATCAGCGTCGCTCGATCAAAGCGTTCGCGGAACACCTCGGAGCAGCGCGCCAGCAGGGTCCCAGGGGCGGACGAGCCGTTGTCGATGATCTCTTCTGCCTCACCCAGTCCGGCGGCAAGGGCGTCGTCACGTGTGGCGTCGTTGATGATCGGCCCGGCTTTGACGACGTAAGTGACCGGTCGGGCGAGCGTTTCGATCAAGACGCGGTCAAAGATCGTCTCGCCCGCGTTGTCGGCGAGGTAGAGGACGGAGTCGGCCTTGGCCAGTCCTTCCCGAAGCGCGGTCAGCCCGTCGATGGCGAATGGCTGTGCGAGCACCCGCGCCAGCGTCGCCTCCAGCTCAAAGCTTTCGGCCACCCCATGGTCGATGATGTTGCCGGCAATTGCGATGCGCACGGCAGTGTCCAGGGGGTCGAGACCCGTGCGGACCTGTCCGCGCAGAAGAGGAAGCAGCACAAGGGCCTGGTCAGTGGCCTCTTTCTTTACTTGGCGGTACGGGTCGGGATTCTTCGTCCAAGTGCGGACCAGCCGATGGATGGTCTCCGCCATTTCCGGCGGCGTGGCATCTGCCGGTAATGCGCGAAGCTGATCCATCGTTTCCAACAAGATTCGGCGTTGCTGCTCCGCCGAGGCGCCGGCACGTCGAGCGGCGCTCAACGCCTGCCGCAGGAGACAAGGGTAGCAGTCCAGGTAAGTCTTCATAGCGGGGCAGGGACAGGCAGCACGGCGCCTCAAGGCGCTAACCGTCTCACCCGACCAGTTTGATTTCGCGGCCGACGCCACCCTCGACACATCGATTGCCGTATGCCCGCTCGAAAGCGGCCTTCGCCGTGTCGCCGGTGCAGTGGGTCGGGACCACGTAGCCGACGCCGAGGCGGCGTAGCGCGCGGATCGACTCTTCGATGCCGGTGGCGTCCGCGTCCATCAGGTGGAAGCCACCGATCGCCCAGTCGATCTTCTTGCCCAGGAAGCCATTTGTGCGCTCGACGATCCGCTCCATGCCAGGATGGGCGCAGCCGCTGATCACGGCTGTCACCTTACCGGCATCGACAACGATAGCTTGCTCGCCAGGCTGGCTGTCGAGCATACCGGTGGAGAACAAGCCCGGCGCGATCTCTTGCGGGTCGGCGCCGACAACGACAACCGCGGCGCAGAGGTCATGGAGGTCATGAATCAGGTGCTTGGAGAAACCCTCGTGGACCACGACCGTTGCCTGCGGGCTTACCTCCAAGACGGAGTCCAAGCCGCCCAAGTGGTCCCAGTGCGCATGGGAGAGAAAGACCAGATCCACAGACTCTGGCATGCGTCCGAGCGCGGCCATGTTATTGAGAAGCACCCGCCCGTTGCTACCCGTATCGAACAGGATCGTTTGGCCTGGCACCCGGATGAGCGCCGCGAACCCCCACAGGCTTGTGAGCTCAGGAAGTCCGGG
>Ga0307440_1000993_pt1 | contig 13946 bp, 10 predicted proteins | sample SalMarWE160410MG_FD_202150 | JGI IMG/M metagenome (GOLD analysis project Ga0307440, IMG submission 202150) | Salt marsh sediment microbial communities from the Plum Island Ecosystem LTER, Massachusetts, United States - WE1604-10 | ecosystem: Environmental > Aquatic > Marine > Intertidal zone >... | reverse complement strand
TTTTGCGCTTTTCGGATCAAGCCCCACCATCGGTTCATCAACGATGATCAGCGGCTGGTTAAGCATAAAGATGGAGGCCATAATCAATTTTTGGCGCATACCATGCGAATAGCCTTCTATGAGGTTGTGCCGCCAGGAGGCCAGATCAAAGAGTTCGAGATAGTTACCGGCCTGGGACAGGACACCCCCAATATCTTTTTTGGTATAGAGGCTGGCTATAAATCGCAGATACTCATCCCCGGTAAGCTTTTCATAGAGAAAGGGGCGATCGGGAATATAACCGGTCAACCGTTTGCCCTCCATCGGAAAGCGGGCAAGATCGAAACCCTTTATGGTAACCCGGCCGCTGGTCGGCATCAAGAGTCCGGCCAACATCTTGATGGTAGTGGTCTTCCCCGCACCGTTGGGGCCGAGGAAACCATAGATTTCCCCAGCCTCAACCGTCAGTGAAACGTCATCCACGGCACTGAAATTGCCAAATTTCTTTGTAAGATGATCAATTTGCAGAACAGTATCGCTCATAACGTGATTTTTTATATAAAGGTCTTTTTTAAAAGCAGCTCAATTTCCCGAAGAAAGCCCTCCATTTCTTCCTTCAGTCCTTTCCCGCATGCTTGCCATCTCCTGCTGGTTGAACAACAGGCTCGATCGACAGGTGTCCGAGAAGAGCGCCGATACGCATCTGCTCCCTGATGCCTCCTTCAACAAATTTTATGTGGCCAAGATCCGCCGGAACCTGTCCGGTTGTCGTATCCACACTGAGCCATTTTCCAGAGATACGGACCTCATTCCAGGCATGATAATAAAATGCCCCCTTGAAAAAGACGACCCCGGCAACCATTCGGGTCTGGATTCCCTCTGCCCGAGCCAGCGCGGTGAAGAGGACCGTGTGTTCATTGCAATCTCCCCTGCCCGTCTTCAAGACGGTCAATGCGTCGGGAAAGCCCAGGACCGGCCGTTTCTCAAGATGTCCATTGACATAATCGGCAATAGCCTTGACCTTGCTCAGGTCTTCAACCTTGCCGGCAACGAGTTTCGAGGCAAGCTTGCGAATGGCAGGAGCCCTCGACTGCACCGAGGGGGTTGGTGCCAAATATGAACTATTTTCTTGATCGGCAACTTTGGCGATAGGTTTAAAATCCGCCAGGGATTCGAGGCGCACGGTCAAAAGTCCGTCAGCATAACTCTGTCTTCCGGAATTGAGTTGAAAATTGCCATTGTCGGGAAAGCTCAAACGATACTCCATTCGCGTACGCCCCTTAAAAGACGGCATCTTACCAACCAGCTTTGCAGATACGGCGGACAACAACTCAGGTCCTTTGCCAGATCCCGACATGGCTTTGAACTTCGGTTCCTTTATAAAAACGAAACCTGCCGGAGATTCTTCTTTTATCACCTCTCCCTTGTCATCTAGCCAGGAATTTACTCTAGTTCCGGAAAACGTCTCAACGAAATGATGGAGGTTGTAGACCCGCCCATGAATAAAGGTTCGTTCCTTGCCGTAATACTCAACAATGGAATTCTCCCCAGAGAGTGACACAGGATCAAACCTGGGAATTTTGAACTTATCTCCCTTTTCCATTCCCTTTTTCAGGAGATAGGCCCGCCGCGATGTTAAAAGCATGGGGGGCGCCTGCAACTCCAGTTTATCGTGAATTGTGGCACTGCCTGTAAAGAGCGTATAATTAATGTTTTCCCCTCTTGCCGAACCGGTGGCATTCATCTTGTAGAAAGGCGATTGAAAGGAAAATGAGAATTTTTCAAGCTGTCCTCTTTCATCCATAGAGGCGTTCAGATGCAACACAATGGGATTGGATTGCCCCAAAACGTTCAATCTCATATGCGCCAGTTGCTCGACCTGCACCGAGCCATCCTTCCGAGGGTGGTAAAAATCCGCGGCATACCCGATCTTTTGCCTTTTGAAATATATTCCCTGGTAGTCTTCATGTTCCGCCTGCTGGATAGCTGCAGACTCCCGGAGGTCTAGAACATGTATAAAGACATCCCGTTTCAAGACAAGCCCAATGAGTACAAGCCAGATCAGGAAAATGGCAACCTTCAACAATGCTGCCGGATGTTTAATTACCGATGATTCCATCTTCCTATTATACTTCCTGTCCCGCTGAAATCAGAAATTTTCTCTTCGAAAACGATTGCACCGATAATTTTTCTGTTGACAATATATTAATATTTAATATAGGTAAATATTAACTACTATAAAAAATTAACACGATCCGACAATCAAGAAATGTGTCGGCATTGACCAACACCTGCTGAACTGCATGAATATAGGCACCTTGCTCAGGCGATACCGGAAACGACAGAAGTTGACGTTAAAAGCCGTTGCCGAAAAGGCATCCATCTCCGAAGGGTTTCTCAGCCAGGTGGAAAACGACGTCAACTCACCCTCCGTTGACACCTTGATGCGCATTTGCAAGTCCATAGGAGTAAACGCAGGGGATCTCATCTCCCAGGCCAGCAAGCAGGAAAATATCGTTCTGATCAAGAGATCGGAATGGGACGATATTGAACTTTCCCATACCGGTTTTGTCACTCGAAGGTTTTTTCCACCGGAATACAGGAGTGCCATCGACTCGGCGATCCTGGTCCTTAAGCCCGGCAAATCCATTCCGGCACGAAAAAATCTCAAAAACGGCCAGGAAGTGCTCTGTGTCTTAAAAGGATCGGTTGAGCTTGCCCACAATGCCGAAACCTTCATTCTCGAGGAGGGTGACTCGGTGCATTTCCTGTCGAATCCGGAAAATCAAAGAATCACCAATACCAGTTCCACCACCGGTTTTATTCTCTGGGTAGGAACGCTTTGAAAAGTTGGAAATATTTTTTATGTGTCAGGGATAATTATTTCATTTTAAAAACCCGCATCCCCTTTGAAGAAGACTTCGAAAAATCCCGCTCTTTCAAATGAGGTCGGCACATCTTGGCAACCTGTAAACCCTAAACCATAAGGAGACCGAGCTATGATCACCTTCAGCAAACAACAGCTGAAAATTCCCAAGCTGCAGCGCCCCGTATATCTGGTCACGGCTGGACAGTCCAAATTCGATCGCGCCTTTCCAGGCAAAAGAACCGAAGAACTGTGTGTCGACGCCTTTACCATGGCAGCCGGATTGCTCGATATCTCTCCGGCCGAGTTGAAGCGATCAATACATAGTTGCTACTATGGCCATTTTGCCGATCACTTCGGCGATCAACTCCTGGGAGAGTCAGTGATCCATGACAGGCTCGGACTCGATCCCCTGGGAAATGTCGGCGTCAAGACCGGTGGTGCCACCGGCGGTTCGACTCTCTGGGAGGCCATGAAGGCCGTGGCCTCTGGCTATTCTGACTGCGTTTTGGCCATGGGCTGGGAGCGAATGGACGAAGTCCCCACCGATGAGGGCAACTTCCTGATCTCCTGCGCGGCAGACAAGGACTGGGAATCGCCGCTAGGCCATATTTATACCGGCTATTACGCGGTCATGGCCCAACGCTATTGGCAGATCTTCGGCAAGGCGGAAGATTCCTTCAGGAAGACCTTGGCAGAGATCTCTGTTAAACACCACGGCTATGCACGTTTCAACCCGTTTGCCCAGTCGCCGATGAAGATCACCGTCGATGATGTTCTGAAATCTCCGGTGGTTGCCTTCCCTCTCCGGGCGCTTGACTGCTGCCTGATGAGTGTCGGCGCAGCCTGTGCCATCCTTTGCGATGAAGATACCGCAATCAAACTGACCGGAAACTCCAAGAATAAGCCGCTGCGCATCTGGGTTGGAGCCGGTTCCCATACGCTTCGTCCTGCGGATCGCCGTCATATGGATATCCCGCTGCTCCCCCATGAGAAGGCAGACCTCTATGCCGATCTGGAAGAAAAATTCCCCGGCGGAGGACGGTATCCGGGATTCACCGGATTTCTTGCCGCCAGAATGGCAGCCTACTACGGCTACGGCATGGCAGGAATTACCGATCCGATGGAAGACCTCGATGTGATCGAGCTCCACGATGCGTTCACCATCAGTGACGTTCAAACCTATGAAGACATCGGACTGAGGCCCTATGGCTACGGAAGGGACTACGTCGAGTCCGGTGACTGTTATCACACCAACCCCCATACCGGCAAACCGGGGAAACTTCCCTCGAACCTCTCGGGCGGACTGATCGGCTGCATGCATGCGGTCGGCGCCACCGGCATCATGCAGACCTTTGAGATCGCAACCCACATCTGGAACCGCTGGGCCGAAATTCACGGCGATGAAAAACTCTGGAAAGAATTTGATCGTAAGAAGCCGGCCGACTGGACGAATCTCCAGGTGGAAGGCGCCAAAAGAGGGCTGGCCATCAGCCATGCCGGGGTCGGTTCCCATGTGACGGCAACGATCCTGAACGACCCGGATCATCTGCTGAAGAAAGACGCATAAAGGAGATCTATCATGACTATGTACGGACAGGTTTATGTCAAAAACAATCACTATCGTCTGAAAGGCGCCTTTCATCATCTGACGCCGAATACTCCGATCCGCAACGCCGACGACGAATGGAAACTCATGGGAGTAACCAACCCGAGAGATATGACCTATATCCATTCTTACGGAGGCGAAGCGGTGTTTTTCGAATCCCTGAGCAAAGGGAAACTGATGGCCACCCGTTGCGATAATTCTGACTGCGAGACCAAGGGCACTATCCATATCCCGTTTCGGATCCATTGTCCGGACTGCCTTGGCAAAAATACGGCCATCGACCTTACCGATCTTGCCAAGAAGACTGCTAAGATCCATACCTTCATGGTCTGCGAGCGCTCCGGAGCCTTTAATGTCCTCGACAAGCCTATAAAATTCATCAACATCGAGTTTGACGGGGTTGCAACCATACTCATGAGCTATCTTGCCATAGGAGATCCTGTATTCGGGATGAGGGTGGTCCCGATTTTCAAGACCTCGGGACCGACTTTTACGATCCTGGATCTGTCTTGGGTCCCGGCAGGAACCGCACCGGAGCTTCTGCCGGAGGGTTTCAGCTTCTAAGCCATGGAGTACCGGACGAAAAAGGCCCAACAACAGGGCCTTTTTCATCCTGATGTTTTGATTGGACTCGGGAGGAGGTCAAAACGCGGGAGCGCTCCGGACGGGCTTATAAAGAGACGCTATTAAGGCCTGCGCCGAATGTTTTGCCATCACAAAATCTGACAACGTACCATCACTTTTAAAGAATAGGGAAAGAAATGAAAAAACCTGACATTAAAGTGGGAAAGACGACCATCGGCGGACTTGTGGATATGCTGGCTGACAGCTTCGGAGACAATATCGGCCTCGAATACCATTCCATGGGTATCAGACAAAACTTCAGACAGTTGCGAGAGACCTTCGACAGTGTTGCCAAAGGACTTATGGCCCTGGGCATTGCCAGGGGGGAAAAGGTGGCTATCTGGGCAAACAATCTTCCCGAGTGGGTCTACACCCAGTACGGCAGCGCCAGGATGGGGGCAGTCCTGGTAACGGTCAATACCAACTACCGGGCCAAGGAGCTTGAATACCTCCTGGAGCAATCCGACGCCACAACCCTTATTCTGACCGGTGGCGTGAGAGAGGCGGACGAGTACCTCAAGGTCCTGGATCAGGTATGCCCGGCAATCAAAGACAGCCAAGCCGGTAACATCTCCTGCGAAAAACTCCCCTTTTTGAAAAATATCGTCTACCTTGGCCGCGAAAAGATGGCCGGGATGTTCACCTGGGACGAAATGCTCACCCTGGGTGACCAGATCACCGACCTGCAGCTCAAGGAGCGCCTTGACTCTCTGGCCCCTGATGATGTAATTAATATGCAGTACACATCCGGTACCACAGGTTTTCCCAAGGGGGTCATGCTCTCCCACACCAACCTGATCGGCAATGCCTTGAGCATGGCTGGATGCATGAAGCTGACCCCCGATGATGCAATGTGCATCCCGGTCCCTTTTTTCCACTGTTTCGGCTGTGTCATAGGGACCTTGTGCTGCATGGTTTCCGGAACTACCATGGCGCCGGTAGTCTCCTTTACCGCAGAGAGTGTTCTCAAAACCGTCGAGGCCTCCAAATGCAATGCCCTGCTCGGCGTACCGACCATGTTTATTGCCGAATTCGAAGAGATGGACAAGACTCCTTACGATACTTCGAGCCTGCGTACCGGCGTAATGGCTGGCTCGACATGCCCGGTCGAGGTTATGAAACGGGTCATCAAGGATATGGGAGCGAATGAAATGACCATCGTCTACGGTCAGACCGAGGCTTCACCCGGTATCACCCAGACCCGCGACCGCGATTCCCTGGAGCTGAAGACGAGCACTGTGGGCCGGGCCTTGCCCAACGTCGAAGTGAAGATCGTCGACCCGGTGACCGGAGACGAGATGCCCGTCGGTACCCAGGGGGAACTCTGCACCAGAGGCTATCATGTGATGAAGGGATACTACAAGATGCCCGAGGCAACCGCCAAGGCCATCGACAGCGACAACTGGCTGCACACCGGAGATCTCGCCGTGATGGATGAAAACGGCTATTGCATGATTACAGGCAGGATAAAGGATATGATCATCCGTGGCGGAGAGAATATTTATCCCCGCGAAATTGAAGAATTTCTCTATACTCATCCCAAAATCAAGGATGTCCAGGTCGTCGGTGTCCCCAGTGAACGTTACGGAGAGGAGGTTGCCGCCTTTATCCAGTTAAAAGCCGGTCAGCAGGCAAGCGGGGATGAGATTAGTGCCTTTTGCAAGGATCAGATCTCCTTTCACAAAAACCCCAAATATATCTTTTTTGTCGATAACTACCCCACAACCGCCAGTGGCAAAATCCAAAAATACAAACTACGGGAGATGGCTACCAAAGAACTGCAATAGGCCCGGTTACATCCCGCACACACTGTAAATCCTGGAATCACCGGAGAGGAAAATCATGAAAAAAGCCCTTTGGAAACCTTCGGAGGCAAGGATCAAAAACTCCAACATGTACAGGTTCATGCAGCAGGTGAACCGCAGCCTGGAAATGGATCTTGTCGACTATGACTCCCTGTATCAATGGTCTGTGGACAATTTAGAGACTTTCTGGGCCGAAATGTGGCGATTTTCTGATATCAGGGCCTCAAAAAAGTGGGAATCCGTGATCGACGATCCCGCCAAGATGCCTGGCGCACACTGGTTTACCGGCAGTCAGTTAAATTTTGCCGAAAACCTGTTGCGCTACCGTGATGACAAAACCGCCTTGATATTCCGAGGTGAAGACTCGGTCCGCCGGACGATGAGCTATAAAGAGCTCTACAGTGCCGTGGCCAAAGTTTCCGCAGCCCTGAAGGAATCGGGGATTGGTCCCGGTGACCGTGTCGTGGGTTTTATACCCAACATGCCCGAAGCAATGATTGCCATGCTGGCAGCAACCAGTCTCGGTGCGATCTGGTCGTCCTGCTCACCCGATTTCGGCATCAAGGGTGTGCTCGACCGCTTCGGTCAAACCCGCCCCAAGGTCCTTTTCACCGCCGATGGATACTTCTTTAAGGGAAAACCGCTGGACTGCCTGGAAAAGATAGCGGGCATCATCAAAAAGCTGCCATCCATCGAGAAGATCGTGGTTATCCCCTACACCAATCCGGATCCCGATCTGGCTGGTCTTCCTAAGGCTGTTCATTACCGCGATTTTACAGACAATGAGGCCTGCGAAATCAGCTTTGCCCAGCTTCCCTTCGAGCACCCTCTCTATATCATGTATTCATCGGGGACGACGGGGCTGCCAAAATGCATGGTCCAGAGTGCCGGCGGTGTCCTTCTCCACCAGCTCAAGGAACTGATCCTGCATACCGACCTGAAACGGGAGGATACCATCTTCTACTTCACCACCTGCGGCTGGATGATGTGGAACTGGTTTACCACATCCCTGGCAGTCGGGGCAACCCTTGTCCTCTATGACGGCAACCCTTTCCATCCCGGGCCGGATGCTTTGTGGCGTATGGCCCAGGATGAAAAAATCACCGTCTTCGGCACCAGCGCAGGCTACATTGCCGCCTTGAAGAACGCCGGGGTACTGCCCGGCAGGCAGTTCGATCTCAGTCCGATGAGGGCCCTGCTCTCCACCGGCTCACCACTTTCCAAGGAGGATTTTCATTTCATCTATGACGAGATCAAAAAAGACCTGCAGCTGGCCTCGATCTCCGGGGGCTCGGATCTCAACGGCTGCTTTGCCCTGGGCAATCCCATGGGAGCTGTCTACGAGGGCGAACTCCAGTGCCGGGGACTGGCGATGAAGGTTTTTGCCTACAATGAAGACGGCCAACCGATTGTGGGCCAACAGGGAGAGCTGGTCTGCACCGCACCATTTCCTTCCATGCCTATTTATTTCTGGGACGACCCCGATGGTGCCAAATACCAGGCTGCCTATTTCGCCAGGTTTCCTGGTGTATGGACCCATGGCGATTTTATCGAGGTAACCGAGCGGGGAGGCCTGATCATGTATGGACGTTCCGACGCCACCCTGAATCCCGGCGGCGTCAGGATCGGCACAGCCGAGATCTATAGAGTCATCGAGCAGATGGAGGAAATCGAGGACAGTGTCGTGGTGGGCCAAAGCTGGAAAAACGATATCCGTGTCGTCCTCTTTGTTAAAATGGGTACAGACGGCGTTTTAAGCGATGACCTGAAGGACAGAATCAAAAAGAAAATCCGAGCAGGGGCGTCCCCCCGTCACGTCCCGGCCAAAATAGTCAGTATCCCCGACATCCCGTACACCCTGAACATGAAAAAGGTTGAGCTTGCAGTCCGCAAGGTCATCCATGGTCAGGAGGTCACAAATAAAGACGCCTTGAAGAACCCGGAAGCACTGAACTATTACGCAAATCTTGATGAACTCAAAACGTGATTGGGCCAGTCCTACCGGCCCTGTGTTGTAACCTGTCTGTTTTCTATTACCGGGAGAACGCGCCATGACATTTCCACACTTGAACTTTGGATTGGGAGAGACCGCAAATCTGCTGCGGGAATCGATACATGACTTCGTCGCCGACGAAATAGCGCCGCTGGCAGCCGATATTGACCGCAACGATCAGTTCCCGCCGGAGCTCTGGCGTAAAATGGGAGACCTGGGGCTTTTGGGCATCACCGTTCCTGAGCAGTACGGAGGTGCGGATATGGGCTATCTCGGACATGTGATTGCCATGGAGGAAATAAGCCGGGGCTCAGCCTCGGTGGGGCTGGCCTACGGTGCCCACTCCAACCTCTGTATCAACCAGATAAAGCTCAACGCCACCGATGCCCAGAAAGAGCGCTACCTGCCGAAACTGGTAAGCGGTCACCACATCGGGGCACTCGCCATGAGTGAGGCCGGCGCAGGCTCTGATGTTGTCGGCATGCGGCTTTCGGCCAAAAAGGACGGGGATGCCTATATTCTGAACGGCACCAAGATGTGGATCACCAATGGTCCCTATGCCGACGTCCTGGTCGTGTATGCCAAGACGTCTCCGGAGAAGCATCAAAAGGGCATTACCGCTTTTCTGGTGGAAAAGACAATGGAAGGATTTTCCACCAGCCCAAAGCTTGATAAACTTGGAATGCGCGGCTCCCCCACCTGTGAGTTGGTCTTCGACAACTGCATGGTTCCGGCCGAAAATATTCTCGGCAAGCTGGATCACGGGGTCGAAGTCCTGATGAACGGCCTGAACTACGAACGCCTGGTCCTGTCCGGTGGCCCCCTGGGGATCATGACCGCCTGCATGGATGTGGTCCTGCCCTATATCCACCACCGACAGCAGTTCGGTCGTCCTATCGGAGAATTCGAGTTGATGCAGGGCAAACTGGCCGACATGTATGCCACCTGGAACGCCTGCAGATCCTATACCTATACCGTGGCCAAGGCCGCCGACCAGGGCTCCAATATCCGCAAGGATGCGGCTGCCGTCATCCTCTATGTGGCTGAACGGGCCACCTGGATGGCCCTGGAGGCAATCCAGTGCCTGGGCGGCAACGGTTATATCAACGAGTTCCCCACCGGCAGGCTCCTGCGAGATGCCAAACTCTATGAGATTGGTGCCGGTACCAGCGAGATCCGCCGCATGCTGATCGGGCGTGAACTATTTAAAGATACGGGGGATTGATAAACAATCTATACTATTATGTTTTCTCTCTGGTTTGCAGTGATACCTTGGCAAAAGATGTATCCATCTCTGTGACATTGAATGCTTTCCAGCTCCAGTTTTTCAGCTGAAGCCTCATTGCAAATCGCGTAAACAGTTCGCAACTCTATATGATTTTACCCGTTGCAAGCCATAGGGCACATTCGCTATCAAGTTCTTCTGCGGCGCGACGCTCATACTTGGAAATCTCCTCGGCACTGAGGACATTGCGCCATCGACCATTTGTTCCTTTATGAATGAAAGTCTGTGCACCCCCATCCCAAAAGGCACCACCAAGGGGCACACTTTTAGTGGCATTTGCTTTCATATACTCGAAGCTGCAATGATTCAATATAGAATCCCATTTCGTCTCATTGATGGGGGTGTCAATAAATTCTGCCAGCCTACGAATTTCTGCGGCCAAATCCCTTTTTAGATTTGCGAAGTGCAAAAGATAAACATTCGGTAAATTCCTTATTGCCCACCAGGATCGAACGTTTTCCCAGAACGGCCAAAAAGGGTAGCCGTCATTGTCAAGCCAATCATTGTAATACTGGGTTATTGACGATGAAGGAGGTCCAATTGGTGGTCCTATTCTTCCGGGTGTTTCATTGAGCGCTTCGTACCAGTTTGCATTCGCTGTCATGTGATGGTTGTACAAACTCCACAAAACGTCTCGACCATCGCGTCCGATATAAATGTACTTAGCTTTTTCAGAAAAAACCAAGGCATCAACTGGGAGATGCGTTTTCAAAAACCTGCGATGGGTCTGTGCTTCAACCTGGGGAAGCTTAACATCCTTTGGTGGAACTCGCAGGTCGAGCCACGGTGACATTTCTGACACTTCAAGACCTTCCTCTCCGTTAAACAAGAGTTGAGCAACGATTTGTTGCAACCAGGTAGTCCCTGATTTGCCATAGGTTGAAATGACAATATCGTCGTCTCTAAAGTTGAAATCATTCCAGATAGTGGAATCAAAGTGATGATTATGAAGTTCTCTGATTTTAATTGGAATGGATTTGTTGATCATATTCATAATGTTTCCTCATTTTGGGCTAGAGATACACAATAACAAATCACACAATTCTCACAGAACCTGCTCCTTGATGCTTTGCTGTGTAATTGTTAACCGGAAATAATATATCATCCTTTGAATTGGAGATGGAAATCGGAGTGTTCAACACGAATATTGGGGTGCATCTTTTAACTCCATTTCTTACCCAACTCGTCAAGCCCGGCTTTGCCAAGGTCTTCAGGAGACATTGCAATCCTAAATTCACAATCCGCGTTAAAGTTCAAGAAAAACGGTTCGGAAAAAAAGGGTATCTGGGAAGGATCATTGATGTCTACGATAGCCACAGCTCCCCGAACACCACCTTGCTCTGTGAAATAAATGCTTTCAGGCTCCAATTCCTTAATAATTTTCTTGATAATGTCCCCCACTTTTCCCTCGCGTACAAGCGTGTTGAACGGTTCGTGAGGGATTTTCACATTCAATAGTATCCTCATTTCGGTTCCTTTCTGTTATATTATTACTTTAATAGAAGTTGTTCCCGAACTCAGTAATCATCAACCCGGATTTCTTATGCCGCGGAAGGTGCCGCTTTCGCGTTTAGGCATTCCTAAACATTAGTGACTAATGTCCCCTTGTAAATAATCACTACCGCCGAAATCAGTCACAATCCTTAGGAAAAACTTTCAATGCCTTATAATTGCAGCCCCTTGGCACTTCTTCGTCTGGGACCAAAAAATTCATCACCTTTATACATAAAGGTTTCCTTGTTGGCAGAGACGTGCTGGCATGGTTCCCAAGAGGACCGTAAGGATGTGTATAACACGAAGACAAATTTGATTTTTTACCGCCATATCAGGATAGAGAATTTATCGACATTGGAGATGATCCTGACGACAAAAATCCGCGGCAGCCAGGAAAAGATCGGGAAGAAGGTCAAGTCGTTGGACCTGCTTGTCCATTCACATTAACAGTGGAAATCTCTATCCGAAAATTCTCGATACTGTCGTGGTATCGCGCAGGTTGTTTAAGAGTCTTTTTTTCTGTATAACATTACAAAAGTTGATTCAGGTTGAGGTTTCTTAAAAGCTGAGTTGTAGTTATTGGATAGGCTAACTTATTGATATGAATCCCTTCATAAGATTAAAAAACATATCTTGTTATCCTGGTATACATGTAATGCATGCCAGGTATGTTGATCATGAATTTACTAAACACAGTCATGAAGGTTATGCCTTTGGTGTTGTAGAACAAGGTAATCTGGGATTTAAGTATAGAGGCGAATCATTATGTGCCTCTGTGGGTAATTTAAATCTGGTCAACCCGGATGAACCTCATGATGGATACGATTTTGATCACAAGGGATGGCTCTACAGGATGTTTTATCTCGAGCCTTTTGTTTTCAATGAAATTGTGAAGGAATTAACCAATAATAAAAAGGAGCTGCCCTATTTTCAGGATGGTGTAATAGATGACAAGGCGCTTGCATGTGAGCTTTTCCAGCTCCATTCGGACATTCTTGACAAGAAACTCTGTACTTTAGAAATTCAAGAGAGATTGTTTGAATTTTTCCTGCAGTTTGCGATGAGGTATGCGGATAATAAATTTCAAGAAAAGAAATACAAGAAGAGCTTGCCGTCAGTGAAAAAAGCGAAAGAATATCTAATAGATAACTGCCGTCAGGATGTGACGTTAGATCAGATTTCCAGCATTGTTAATGTTAGTAAATATCATTTCATACGAATTTTCAAAGAGGAGACAGGCCTCACTCCCCATAAATTCCTGATACAGTCAAGGTTAAGAAATCTAAGAAAGGAACTACTCAGAGGCAAAGATCTGGCTGAAGTGGCTTATAAATACAGATTTGCTGATCAAGCGCATATGAGCCGTTGTTTCAGGGATGTGTATGGTATCAGTCCGGGTAATTACCGCAATTTTCTTCAAGAGTAAATAATACTTTGTGGATATGCTCTCTACCAATAATTAAGACACAGAAAAATATAGAGAGGTAATCAAATGGCTAAATATGTTCACGGGTATTCAAAAACAGAAACAAAAAGGCTCAATGATCAGGCGGATGTTATGGAAGAGTTGCTTTATTATGACATCAATTTTTCCGAAAATAGTCATGTTCTCGAATTAGGCTGCGGTGTTGGTGCACAAACCGTCAGGCTTTTAAAAAGGAACAGCTCAATCCGACTGACCTCAATAGATATTTCAGAAGAATCACTTGCAATTGCCAAAAGTAAAATTCCTTCGGAAGATAGAGACAGGGTTCATTTTCAACAACTGGATATTTACAAGGACAAACCAACAACCTATCATTATGATTATGTTTTTTGTTGTTTTGTCCTCGAGCATTTAAGTGATCCACTCAAAGCATTACGTATTGTAAAAAATTACTTAAAACCGGGCGGAATGATTTTTATCGTTGAAGGTGATCACGGGTCATTCAGCTGTTACCCCTGGTGTAACGAAATAGATAAAGTGGTCTCCTGCCTGATAACGCTTCAGCAACAAAAGGGGGGAGACAGTCAAATTGGCCGGCGGTTATACCCGCTCGTTATGGAAGCAGGATTTAGACATATTGTCGTTGAGCCTGTTCCTGTTTATGTGGATAGCTCGATGCCCGACCGTGTTGAGGGTTTTTCTAAAAACACTTTCACTGCAATGGTAGAAGGCGTAAAGGAAGAAGCTTTACTCTCCGGTCTTATCGATTTGGAAAACTGGGAAAAAGGAATAAAAGGATTGTATAGGGCAACGGAAGAGGACGGAACATTTTACTATTCGTTCTTTAAAACAAGTGCCCTCTCGA
>Ga0307440_1000992_pt1 | contig 13956 bp, 9 predicted proteins | sample SalMarWE160410MG_FD_202150 | JGI IMG/M metagenome (GOLD analysis project Ga0307440, IMG submission 202150) | Salt marsh sediment microbial communities from the Plum Island Ecosystem LTER, Massachusetts, United States - WE1604-10 | ecosystem: Environmental > Aquatic > Marine > Intertidal zone >... | reverse complement strand
ACACCGTGAGGTCTCCACCATGCTCTTCCCCGTCTTTTCTTAGGGCCAGCCGAGTGAGCATCAACTCTTCTTCTTTTTCTTCTTGCGTGCTGGTGGAAAACCGATCAGGCATACGATAGGCCCGGACAAAATAGCGAAAACGATCCTTGGCCGGGATCAGATCCCTGCGCATCGCAAATTTGTGATCGTATTTAAGTTCGTAGCCACGATCTTCCATAAAATCGTCAAGGCGATGCCAAGCTTTTTCGTTATGGGCTATTCCGGAAAGAATAGGAAATCTCGGGTTATATTTGAAATCCTCAAATTCCATGCCCCTGAGAAGGATGCCCAAGCCGGAGCCGTCATAGCCTTCCTTCATGGCTTCCATGGCTGTCAGAACCTCGTAGGGCGAAAAGGGCTCGTTAGCTGTTTTCAGGGCCAAACGACACATGTGTTTCTCCTGATGAATGGTTATAAACTCCCTGGAGGCAGGGTAGCAGCAAGGAGAAAAAACAGCGGTAAGCGTCCAGAACCTGATCGCTTATAAATTAAAACCGATTCCCCTCGTTCCTCACCCAGACGATGATTTGATCTCCTCCAGGTTTGCAAAGGGCGCCCTGCGGGCGCAAAAAAAATCGCAATTTTGTAATATTTTCACCCATGCAGATGACAATGGTGACAATATTGCGACAAACCTGAACTATTACAATGAAGGTAGTTAAAAGTCAAGAGAGAAGCGGTGGCAACGCGTCGCCTCGCCTTAGCCCTCTTTGGGGGTGATAAGAATTCATAGAAAGGGGGGCGCCGTCTTGCGCATTGAGACAACATGGCAGGATAATGGAGAGAAAAATTCCGGGTCTTTTATTCAGGAGTTCAATCCGCCCGTTTCAGCTGGTGGCGGCAAATTGATTTGATATCTGGCAGATGGCGCATGATTCCCGGCCTTCCGGTCCTCTTAGCGAATTGTAAGGACCGGAAGGCCGGAAACCCGGAACAGCACGAGGGGGGTTATTTAAGGATATTACCTATGTTTTTGACCTGATCAACCTGTTGCTTAACCTCGACCACTTCCTTTATTCCGGGGAGGTCTTCAGTCTCTTTCAGGCCTTTCTTGAAGGAGGAAATCGCTTTGCCGAGTCCTGCTCCGACCTCGGGGAGCTTTTTACCGCCGAAAACCAGAACGGCAATGCCTAAGATGACGATTAATTCAGGAGTTCCAAGTCCAAACATTGTGTGTCCTATTGTGTTGTATGATTGTGGAGAAATGGCGACCGATCAGGCATCAGAACCCGGTTTGTCGTCGTTGTCGATCTTTTTTGCCTCTTCGCTCTTGGTCGCATCCTTGAAATTTTTGATCCCCTTGCCGATACCGGCACCGATTTCCGGCAACTTGCCGGCCCCAAAAATAATAACAACAATCACTAGAATGACTAAGAGTTCCGGCATACCAAGTCCGAACATAAAACACCTCGAAGCAGAAGTTCTTTTGTTAGGAACCAGCCTTGTGCGATACCGCAATGTCTGATATTCCCGTGGGTACCTTTCACGATGGGTCGCACCCCGCGATCCGGTCGGGCCGATTGATTCAGATCCCTGGTCTTTTAAAGAGTAGGCCTCCGATCCTCGATCGAATGTAGAGCAGTAGTGAAAGAAAGTCAAGACCTACGACGGCTGCGACAAAAATCATCCTCTTTGCGATCCGTCCTGTCTTTTTATATCCCGACCTATCTCGCTCATCTTGGCAAGCACTTCCTGTTCATCCATGGTCAGCAGTTTTCGTTGGTGCATTACCTGACGACCGTTGATAAAAGAATGAATTACATCAGATCCCCGAGCCGCGTAGACCAGGTGGGATGGGACATTGTACATTGGGGTCAGATGGGGTTGGTTGAGATCGATGACGATGGCGTCGGCCTTTTTGCCGGGGGTCAGGGACCCTATGGCTTTGTCTGCCAGAAGGGCGGCGGCACCGCCAAGAGTCGCTGCTTGAAGTGTCGTCTCGGCATTCATCACGGTGGGGTCCATGCAGGCGACCTTGTGGACCTTGGCCACGCTGTTCATTTCGGAAAACATATCGACATCATTGTTGCTGGCGCTGCCGTCGGTTCCAAGCGACAAGGTGATCCCTTTTTCGAGCATCTTGACCACGGGGGCGGTACCTGAAGCCAGTTTCATATTGGATTCAAGACAGTGAGCCACTTTGACGCCACGGGTCGCCAGCAGGTCGATTTCGGTATCGTCGAGTATTACACAGTGATCGGCAAGGGTTCTCTCGTTGAGAAGACCCAGATTTTCAAGGTGATGCACCGGGCTGCAGCCGTACTGTTCCCGGCAGATGGAGATTTCCGTCTCGGTTTCAGAAAGATGGATCACGTAGAGACTAGCATGCTTTTTCGCCATATCCCCCAGCTGTCCAAGGAGATCCGGTGAACAGGTATACACGCTGTGAGGATCACAGGTGACGGTGACAAGCGGACTATCAGCGAACATCTCGAACATCTCCCGGACATAGGTGAATCCGTTTGCAAGTTCGCCATAGGACGGGGAGGGGAAATCGTAGAGGACCTCTCCGACCCAGGCCCTTATGCCGGCGTGGTCCGCGGCTCTGGCCACATCCTTGGCAAAGAGATACATATCACAGAAACTGGTGGTTCCCGATTTAATCATTTCGGCTATGGAGAGCATTGTTGCATGATATACCATCTCCCCGGTCAGCCGACCTTCGATTGGAAAGATGTGATCCTGGAGCCAGGTCATCAGCGGCAGATCATCGGCAAGGCCGCGGAAGCAGGTCATGGCCGCATGGGTGTGGGTGTTTATCAGGCCGGGCATGATCAGGCCATGCGGCTCGTGAAGACGTTTTGCTTCCGGATAGAGTCGGACCAGTTCTTCTATCGACCCGACTGCGGCGATGCTGTCGCCGGCAATGGCTATGCCTGCATCGGTCAACAGGCCGGATTGGGTGGAAGCGGGCAGAAGATAGCGACCGGTGAGCAGAAGGTCGACTGTGCTTGTCGGTGTGGTCATGGAAAAGCCCCTCTTTTTTCAGTAACAGAATCCATTAGTTATTTCTAAGATATGGGTTCTTTTTATAGTGAAAATGCAGGTGTGGCGATCAGGATTCCGATGCTCGGATTCTCCTGATGACCTCGATGATAAGACGCTCCATTTGAGGCACGGTCCGGGAGGCGGCTTGGATGATATCTTCGAGTATAATCGGTTGAAGATTGTCAGGATCGTTGACGTTGGCAACAACCGAAAGACCGAGGACTAAAAGCCCGGCATGCAATGCCACCACCACCTCTGGAACCGAAGACATCCCAACGGCGTCGGCGCCGCATCCTCGAAGCCAGCGAGTCTCTGCCGGGGTCTCCAGACTCGGCCCGGGAATACAGACATACGTTCCGGTGATGACGTTTTTTATGCTGCAGTGCCGGGCGGCGTCCAAGGCGATCTTGATCAATTTCGGGTCGTAGGGGCAGGACAGGTCCGGAAAACGCGGTCCCCATTCATCGACGTTTTTGCCCCGCAATGGGTTTTCTCCGAGGAAATTGAGATGATCTCGCAGGACCATGATCATCCCCGGGGTGAAGATCGGATTGAGTCCCCCTGACGCATTGGTGATAATAATATTTTGGGGGCCAAGGAGTGAAAGGACCCTGATTGGAAAGGAGACTTCCTTGGTCGTGTACCCCTCATAATAATGAAATCTTCCCTGCAAGACTGCTACTGGATGGCCGTCCAGATGACCGAAAATCAGATTCCCTCCATGACTCTCGACGGTTGATTGGGGAAAGTTGGGAATATCCGAATAGGCAATGGTGAGAGCGGGGTTCACCTGGTCGCACACACCGCCGAGGCCGGTTCCCAGCTGGATAATGGTTTTCGGTGTAAAAGGGAGTCTGGCGCGGAGAAAGTCCACACTTTCCTCTACCTGCTGCTGATATCGGTCTGGATGTTCCATGTATATCCGGCCAAAGTCGTTATCCCTGATCGGGATTGCTTGCGGTTTTTGTTCTGTTCTTCTCTGTCGAGGGGGCGATTTTATCGACTGATTGCGTGCTGTTTGAGATAGCCTTTCACCTGCTTGCTGTCGGCATCCATCAGTTCGCAACGTGATTCCATCTCCATGATACCGGCAAGCGCCTCCGGCATCGGTGGTGGTTGGCCCATGGCCTTTTCAACGGCTGAGCCGAATTTAGCCGGGTGAGCCGTTGCCAGGCATATCATCGGCACGTTCTTTTTCAGGTTGGAGAGGGCTGCATTGACCCCCACAGCCGTATGTGGATCGAGGACATAGTCATGTTCCGTGTAAAAATCGGCGATGGTCTGCATGACCTCTTCTTCGGAAACGCTTTTGGCTGTAAAGTCGCGGCGAATTTGATCCTGGTAGTCGGAGAGATCCAGGCGGCCGGTGGTCGTGAATTCGGCCATTGCCTCTTTGGTCCTTTTCGGTTCTTTGTCCAGAAGGTAGTAGAGATATCGTTCGAAGTTGGAAGCGGCCTGGATGTCCATGGACGGACTTGTGGTTATGACGACCTCCCCCAGTGAATAGTCCCCCTGGTTGACAAAGCGGGACAGAATATCATTGGAGTTGGTTGCAAGTACAAGGTTGCGAATCATCCCTTCAGGCATGATCTGTTTGGCAATATAACCGGCGAAGATGTCACCGAAATTTCCGGTGGGGATGGAAAAGTCAAAAGACCGGTCTTTTTCGTCTTTCATGATATGCAGACCGGCATAGATATAATAGACGACCTGAGCAAGGACCCGGGCCCAGTTGATGGAGTTGACGGCACCCAGGTTATATGTCGTCTTGAAATCAATATCATTAAAGATGGATTTGACAATGGCCTGGCCGTCGTCAAAGGTGCCGCGGATGGCAATATTGAAGACATTCGGGTCGGTGACCGTGGTCATCTGCTTTTCCTGAATCGGACTAACCCGTTTATGGGGGTGGAGGATAAAGATATTGATTCTCTTTTTGCCACGAACCCCGTAAATTGCGGCACTGCCGGTATCGCCGGAAGTGGCGCCCAGGATATTCATGATTCCGTCATTCTTCTCCAGCAGATATTCAAAGATATTGCCCAGAAACTGGAGGGCCACGTCCTTGAAGGCCAGGGTCGGGCCATGAAAAAGCTCAAGGATATGGAGGCCCCCATGGTGGACCAGCGGAGTAACCTCCTTGGTACGGAATCCGGCATAGGACCTGTTTATCAAATCACGCAGGTCACTGTCAGGGATATCGTCTATGAATCGTGACATCACCTCGAAGGCAAGCTCTTGGTAAGTCAACTCCTGCCAGGAATTAACTGTGTTGTTTCCGACTCTGGGAATGGTCCTGGGCAGAAGAAGCCCCCCATCGGTGGCCAGCCCCATCATCACTGCCTGGGTGAATGATATAGGGGCGATCTCGCCGCGTGTGCTTAAATATTGCATAGGCCTATACTATAAAGGTTATTCAGATAAGTTTTTGAAAGGGCGGCAGGTAACCGCAAAGTAAATCAGACCCCATCGGGATCGATTCGACGGGCATCATGCCAGAGACCTTCCAGGTTATAAAACGTTCTCTGCTCATAGTAAAAGATGTGAACGACGACATCGTCGAAATCAAGGAGGACCCATGTGCCTTCTTGAAGACCTTCAGCATGCGAGGCCTTAATTCTTTTTGATCGAAATTCGCCTTCGATGGTCTCGGCAAGTCCTTGGACATGGCGTGTCGACCTGCCGTTCATGATGACAAAATAGTCGGTAAAGGAAGCAAGTCCTTGGACATCAAGGATTACCAGGTCTTCGGCCTTGGCATTCAGTGCGATTTGGGCACAGGCTTTTGCAAGCTCTAACCCGTCTTGGGACTGGTATTTTTTTTTGAGTTTTTTCATTTCAATATACTTGTAACAGGGAATCAATCGTCCTGTGATTTTTTTCTGGACTTTCTTGGTGGAAAATCAAAACTAATTTTACCATTCTTTCCCAGAAGAAGGAAGGCATCAAATGGTCTCTTTTTTTTCGAGATGAATCCTTTGATCAGTTCTGTCTTTCCGTCGGTAAGGAGTTGGGTGATATGACTCGGGGTGATGGCCTTGGCGAGAATCAGTTTGCTTATTTTAAGGCCCTTGGTCTCATCGCCTGTCAGGGCGGATTCGGACATATAGGCGGCAGGTGTGTCATAAACAGGTGTCTTGTCAATGGGGGACAGACCGAGAGGAGGTGTCTTCTTGATATCTTCTATATTGAGATCGGCGGCAGAGTCGGAAAAAATGAACTCCACACGGGAGTTCTTCATCCTGATCGATGCGGTAAAGGGCTTTCCTTTTTTTGATCTGAAATCGTTGAAGGGTCCCAAAGTCTCTCCCTTGAGCAGGGTGACGATTTCTTCCTGACTCATGACCCTTCCTCCGAGGATTTTTCGGAGCTTGATTTTCTCATCTTCAGATACATAGGCGGTTGCCGAGTCAAAGAACCGGATACCGTCGATGGGGGAAAACGGCGCTTCCTTTTTTACTCCAGTACTCTCAAAATTTTTAACCTGAGAAGTGATATGTGTGGTCAACTCGCGGATTTCCTGCATAAACCGTGTGCGGGTCAACTCTCCACGGAGGATCTGGTTGAGTTTGTATTCCCATTCTCCGGTCATTTCCGGGGAGGCGAGAACGTCGATTTTCATTGCCTCGAGAAGCGCCAGGAGTTCGAAGGCCTTGCCGGTCGGGGCTAGATCTCTGCCTTCTCTGACTACATATTTCTCGTTGATCAGCTTTTCGATGATGGCGGCGCGGGTGGCGGGGGTTCCCAATCCGCGCTCCTTCATCGCCCCGGCCAGGTCCTCATCTTCGATCAGCTTGTCTGAGTTTTCCATCGCCGACAGAAGAGTCGCCTCGTTATAACGGGCGGGTGGGACGGTCTCGGTCTCTTCTTTATCGATTTTTCTGCAGTCCACCGGGGTTCCCGGCTTGATTGGTTTTAGGGTCTTGCCGGGGTCGTCATCCTCTTTTTTTCCGTAAATCACCTTCCAGCCCGGATCGGTCATGATCTTGCCTTCCGTGAGAAAGGTCTCGCCGGCAACTGCCGATATACGTCTGGTCAGGAAAAAAAGCGCGGGTGGGAAAAAAACCGCTAGAAAACGCTGGACGACCATCCGATAGATTTTCAACTCCGCATCCGATAGAGAACCGGGTAGTTTGTTGGTTGGGATGATGGCATGATGGTCCGATATCTTGGCGTTGTTAAAGATCCGCTTGTCCCGTTGTACATAATTGTTTTTCAGGGCGATCTCTGCAAACCGGCCAAATTTCCATTCCTGCTGGGTTTTGATTGACTGTTTGGTTGTTTCGATATAGTCCTCGGGAAGGTGGCGGCTGTCGGTCCGTGGATAGGTGAGGACCTTATGTCGTTCATAGAGAGCCTGGGCGATTGACAGGGTGTTTTTGGCCGAGAATCCGAAACGCGAGTTGGCCTCACGTTGGAGAGAGGTCAGGTCGAAAAGCTGTGGAGCCCGCTGGCTTGATTTTTTATTGGTGTCTTCGACCGTTGCGGGTTGCCCTGTGCAATCGGCAATGATTTTATCGGCTTTTTCCTGGTCCCAAATTCGATCTTCCTTGCCGTCGGGACTTTTCGGGTCTTTGGTAAAATTCGGATCGATCCATTTGCCCAGGTAGGAGCCATCATCTGAAGCAAAACCAGCAATCAATATATAGTAGGGCCTGGGAGAAAATTCCAGACGGGTTCGTTCCCGTTTAACAAGGAGGGACAAGGTCGGAGTCTGGACCCTTCCGCACGGGGTCAGAAAAAAACCACCGCGTCGTGAATTGAACCCGGTAAGTGCCCGGGTTGCATTGATTCCGATCAACCAGTCGGATTCGGATCGGCACAGGGCGGTATCCTCGAGAGCCATCATTTCCGAATTTTCCCGCAGATGCGCAAAACCGTTTTTTATAGCCTCGTTGGTCATGGACTGAAGCCAGAGTCGGCGCAGGGTCTTTTTGGCCACTGACTTATTCCAGACGTATTTTAAAATGTACTTGAATATCAATTCGCCTTCCCGGCCGGCATCGCAGGCGTTGATGATTTCTTTGACGTCTTTTCTTCGGATGAGCCTTTCAAGGGCGTTGAGTTGACTTTTGGTTCCCAACAGGCTTTTTAGCGGGAAGGCTTCCGGAAGAATGGGCAGGTTCTCCATTTTCCATTTCTGGTACTTTTGGTCAATTTCCTCTGGATAACAAATAGATACAAGATGTCCTATCGCGTATGAAACAATATACTTGTCTCCTTCGAAATGGGTTTTGTTCTTGGTAAATTTGCCGGGCAAAACCTTGACGAGATCTGCGGCCACACTCGGTTTCTCGGCAATAACTAATATCTTGTCAGTCATAGAGACACTGCTGAATCTAAGTATTTTTGAATTTGTCGTTGCGATAGGTTGAAAATTGCAGTTGTTGTATAGGCCTGTTTCCCGTTTGTCAATCGTATTTTTTTTGCTCACCAAACATTTTGAGGATAAATGTCACCTTCCTCGAAGAAAATGGCTTTTTGATTTATTTTAATATTCTAATATAATATGAGTGTTTTGTCGGTCTTTACAAACTTTTTGTTTTGTCGGCCTTGAAAATTTCTTTCCTTTGGTTCGGATTTGCCAAAAGTCCTCGGCTCAATGGAACAAGGAAGAAGAAAATCCGCAGACTTCATGCTTGACAAACGGGTGCTCCTGTGTTTATGTCTCTAAGTTGTAGTGGATTTACTGTGCGGGCATAGCTCAGTTGGTAGAGCGCAAGCTTCCCAAGCTTGAAGTCGCGAGTTCGAGCCTCGTTGCCCGCTCCATCCGGGTACGAACGGATGCTTTTCCGGAAGGTTCGGCAGTACAACCTCCGGTATACCTCCTGCATGTATTTTGCGGGCAGGCTTTTGAAAGTGGGCTATGCCCGCTTTTTTTTATGTCTGTTCGCCCGTATGGTCGGATGGGCAGAACAAGGCCCCGGAACATACGGTTCAGATGGTAGGTTGAGGGCTCGCCGATGTGTAGGCGGGGCTTTGTTGATAGAGATGGAGGACGCACGGATGAAGGATCTGATCGTGGACAAAGTCCGGGTCTTTGCCGATGAACTTCTGCCTTCCCTGGGATTGGAGTTATTCGATATCCAGTTTCGAAGAGAAGGACACGGGTGGGTGCTGCGCCTTTTCATTGATCGGGAAGACGGTGTCTCTCTCGATGACTGTTCAAAGGTGAGCAGAGAGATTAGTGATTACCTTGATGTTGAGGATATTATAGAACAATCCTATCACCTTGAGGTGTCGTCGCCGGGTCTGGAACGACCACTGCGCAATCTGGGTGATTTTAAACGATTTTGTGGAAAGAAAGCCCGGGTGAAATTTCGGGAATCTGTTGGTGGACAACGTGTTTTTATTGGGAAGATTTCTCAGGTGTATGACGATCAGAACATCGAATTAATCCTGGAAAATGGCGATCCCTTTAAATTTTCATACGATACAATAAAGATGGCCAGACTGTCGATATGAAAGAAACGGGTGGATTGTATTGGGTAATATGGAGACGACTGTTATCTGAACTGTCGATTCGGAATAAGAAAGGTGGGGTAAGACAATGTTATCAGATCTGAAACGTATAATCGACCAGATCAGCAGGGATCGTGGGTTTGATAAGAGATTATTGATCGAGGCCATTGAAGAGGCGGTTCAGTCCGCCGCCCGGAAAAAGCTCGGGAGCAGACGTGATATTGAGGTCCGCTATAATGAGGAGTTCGGAGAGGTCGAGGTCTTTCAGTTTCGCAGCGTCGTCGAAGAGGCCGAAGATGAGCAGACGGAGATTTCCTATGCCGATGCCAAGATTCTCGATCCTGAAGTCCAGATCGGCGACGAACTTGGCGAAAAAATGGAAAACATTGAGGATCTTGGAAGAATTGCCGCCCAATCAGCCAAACAGGTCATTATTCATAAGATGAAGGATGCCGAAAGAGATGTTATCTATGACATGTTTAAAGATCGTTTGGGTGAAGTCGTAAGCGGAATTGTCCAGCGTTTCGAGAGAGGGAATATGGTCGTTAACCTGGGCCGAACCGACGCTGTTTTGCCCAAGGATCAGCAGATACCGAAACGTTCCTTCAAACAGGGTGACAGAATACGGGCCTATTTGCTGGAGGTAAAACAGTCGAGCAGGGATTCTCAATTGCTGTTATCCCGAACCTGTGATGAATTCCTGGCCAAACTCTTCCAGATGGAGGTTCCTGAGATCTCGGAGGGAATTGTCAAGATCATGGGGGTTAGCCGCGAGCCCGGTTTCAGGGCTAAAATTGCGGTGAGTTCGACAGAATCGGATGTCGATCCGGTGGGTGCCTGTGTCGGTATGAAAGGGTCCCGGGTGCAGAATGTCGTCCAGGAACTGCAGGGAGAGCGGATCGATATCGTTACCTGGAGTCCTGATCCGGCAAAATATGTGTATAATGCACTGGCGCCGGCCCATGTGAGCATGGTTCGGGTTGATGAGGAAAATAAATCGCTTTTGGTGGTTGTCCCCAATGATCAATTGTCCTTAGCAATTGGCAGACAAGGGCAAAATGTCCGTCTGGCCTCGAAGCTACTGAACTGGCGCATTGATGTTAAGAGCGAGCAGCGCTATGCAAATCTCGAGGATCCGGAATATCAGGCACTGCTCACCCTTACAGGTGTGGAAGAACCTCTTGCCGACCAGCTTCTCGCCAAAAATATAAAATCACTGGCTGACTTGGCAGGGGCTGCGGTGGAGGATCTGACGATTCTTCGTGCAATCGATGATGATTTTGCAGTATCACTTATCGAGGAAGCCGGAAAAATATTAGAAAATGTCTCTCCAGCCACATCCGATGTTCAAGAATCGGATGTGGACGATGATATCCTTGAAAAGACCCCTGATACGGATCAGGAAAACGAACAGGAGACCGATAAGGATGAGGGAGAGGAAGCCGACATGACGGATGGGGCATAAAGACAAAGGCCGAGGGCCAATCAGAACCTGTAAGGTATGCGGATGCAAATCCCCCAAAAGTACATTGTGTCGCTTTGTATGGAGTGGTGGAAAACCGGTTGCAGATACTAAAAAGCTGCTGAGTGGCCGAGGTGTCTATTGTTGTAATAATGGTAGGTGTCTTGCTGGTTTTTGGGGGCGGAAAAAGAAGTGGAAAATGGCTTTTAGGTTATAAAGATGATGTTTGATCATCTTAGCCTGGGGGCATTTTCTAAAGAGAGTCCGATGGTTCTGGGTGGGTATTAAGGTGGAGAAGGAAACACGGGAGCAAGGAATGGGTAGGGTTAGGATTTACGAATTGGCCAAAGAAGCGGGCATGAGCAGTAAAGCATTGGCCACGAAATTGATGGAAGCAGGGTATGATATCAAAAGCCCGAGTTCGACAGTCGATGAAGAAACAGCCGATACGATCCGAGCTTCCGTCATAAAAGAAACAAAAACAGAACTGGTGGAAAAGAGAATCAGCGCCACCCAGGGCTCAACGGTCATCCGTCGCAGGCCGACAACGATCATCCGTCGCAGGCCCCAGGATGAACCTGAGGAGCCGGAAGTTGCAGATGAAGAAGAACAAAAGGTCGACGCTCCTTTGCAAGAAGCTCAAGACTCTGAAACCCGGCAGGCTAAAGCCGAAGTGTCTGAAGACGAGCCCGTAGTGGCAGCACCGGTCGAAGAGCAGCCTCCTGGCGAGACTCAAAGGGAAACCGGAGATACAAAAGAATCGGTTTCAGTGGAGAAGCCTTCCGTTGAAGAAACACCGGTCGAGGAATCGAAGGCGAAAGAGCACAAGGAAAAGCCCAGGTCCCCTGTGAAGAAAGAGGCACCGGCGGGAAAGAAGGCCAAAAAAGAGCCCGCAAGAAAGGGGTTGGCCAGGGTTGTTGGCAGTATCGATATCCCCATAGAGGAGGAGCCCGCGTCGTCACCGCAACGGCCGAGGAAAAAAGGTGGAAAGGGACACGACGATTCTGCCAATGCTCAGCCCGTGAACCATGGAAAAGACATGGGCCAGGACGAGACCGGCAAAGGAAAGAAGAAAGGCAAGCGTGTCGTTCTCTCCCCGGATAAAGACTCGGATAAAGAAAAGGGATGGAAGGGTGGTAAGTCCCTTAAAAAAGGAAAGAAAAGCATAAAATTCACCCATTTCAACGACGAGTATCAGCGGGGGGGCGGAAAAAGAGGCAGGAGGAGCAAAAATCGCGAAAAGCAAGTCTCGCAGTCAACCATCGAGATGAAGGCGATTAAAAAGCGCATCAAGGTCTATGATACGATTTCCGTCGGTGATCTGGCAAGCAGGATGAAGGTAAAGGCCAGTGAAGTAATCGCCAAGCTTATGGGAATGGGGGTCATGGCCACGATGAATCAGGCCGTCGACGTCGATACGGCAATGATTATTGCCGCGGATTTTGGTTACGAGGTCGAACAGGGGATCACCGAAGAGATCGGTATCCAGCTGCTGGAAGAAAAAGAGGAAGGGGGAGACCTGAAATCTCGTTCGCCGGTGGTTACGGTAATGGGGCATGTCGATCACGGGAAAACGTCCATCCTTGATGCCATTCGAAAAACCGATGTGGCTCTAGGGGAGGCAGGAGGAATAACCCAGCATATCGGTGCCTATCATGTCAGGTCCAATTCAGGGGATGTCACGTTTATCGATACCCCGGGACATGCGGCATTTACAGAGATGCGCTCTCGCGGAGCCCAGGTGACCGATCTGGTCATTTTGGTGGTCGCTGCCGATGACGGAGTTATGGACCAAACCCGTGAAGCCATCCACCATTCCCAGGCTGCTGATGTCCCGATTCTGGTTGCTGTGAATAAAATAGACAAAGATAACGCAGATGTAGACCGTATCAAAAGGGAACTGGCCGAGTTGGGCCTAAGCCCGGAGGAATGGGGTGGCCAGACGATCTTCTGCGAGGTTTCGGCTAAGAAAAACATCGGTATCGATAGTTTGATGGAGAACATCCAGTTGATGTCCGAGATGCTGGAGTTGAAAGCCGACGTAAAACGTAAGGCGAAAGGACGCGTTATCGAGGCGCAATTGGATAAAGGCCGAGGGCCGGTGGCGACTGTACTTGTTCAAGAGGGAACGTTGCAACCTGGAAATCATTTTGTCGTCGGACAATACAGCGGTAAGGTTCGGGCCATGCTCGATGACAAAGGGCGACAGATAAAAGAGGCTGGACCAGCTATTCCTGTGGAAGTTCAAGGACTTTCGGGAGTACCTTCCGCTGGCGATGAGTTTATCGTTGTCACCGATGAAAAAATGGCCCGTAGCGTCAGCCATTCGAGATCACTGAAGGCTCGTGAGACCGAACTGGGTGCAAGTTCGAAAATCTCTCTCGACAAGCTTTTCGAAAAGATGAGCCAAGGAGATGTCAAGGAATTACGGGTTGTTCTCAGGGCTGATGTGCAGGGGACTTTGGAGGCTTTTGCCAAGGCAGCCGAAGAACTCTCCACCAATGAGATCAAGGTCAGGGTTCTGCATGAAGGGACCGGTACGATTACCGAGTCCGATATCCTTCTTGCCTCTGCCTCGGAGGCTATCATCATCGGATTCAATGTGCGGCCGTCGGCAAAAGTCAAAGAGCTTGCCGTTAAAGAGAACGTGGATGTCAGGGCCTACGATGTCATCTACAACGCCTTGGATGATATCCGTAAGGCCATGGTGGGCATGCTCGAACCGACTTTCGAGGAGGATGTTATCGGGAGCGCTCAAGTCCGGGAAACCTTCCATGTTCCAAAAATCGGAACCATCGCCGGTTGTTCCGTTACCGAAGGAAAAATACAGCGGAACGTCGGGATACGGGTTCTGCGCGACGGTGTGGTGATTTACACTGGTAAGGTCAGTTCTTTACGGCGCTTCAAAGACGACGTCAAAGAGGTGGCATCCGGATACGAGTGTGGAATTGGGGTGGAGAATTTTAATGATATCAAAGTGGGTGATATTCTGGAGGCCTTTGTTA